>Ga0126342_10000173_pt1 | contig 52498 bp, 50 predicted proteins | sample Cyp1metagenome_FD_92528 | JGI IMG/M metagenome (GOLD analysis project Ga0126342, IMG submission 92528) | Coral microbial communities from Lord Howe Island, Old Settlement Bay, Australia - Cyphastrea 1 metagenome | ecosystem: Host-associated > Invertebrates > Cnidaria > Coral ...
ATATATATATATATATCAATATATGTCAATATATATATATATCAATATATGTCAATATATATATGTATCAATATATGTATCAATATATTATATATATATATATCAATATATGTCAATATATATATATATATCAATATATGTCAATATATATATATATCAATATATGTCAATATATATATATATATCAATATATGTCAATATATATATATATGTATCAATATATGTATCAATATATTATAGATACATAAATCATAGGTTCCCCTATGAACTGGATGGAAGTTTTGGTGTCTGGAGCCACGGCCTCAGGAATTGCCAGAAATGTGCTGAGGGCCTGGCCCTCAGTGTGACCATGCCATCCCCGATGCAGCTGTGAAACCAGGAGGTCAGTTCAAGGTCAGTTCGATGATGTTGAATAATATTGAATACATATTTCATATTCTTTCATCATACTTTCCACTTTTCGGTGCAAATGGAAATCAATGTTCATTTTTTTCAAAAAATGATCTACAAATGGTGGGCTTTCCATATATCTATGTGATTTTTTGCGTGCAATAGAATTTGATCGACCCAGTCGGTTGGAATTGGCCGGCAGAATTTTGGACAGTTTCTCAACAACCACATGTTCTCCGTGCCTGCGAGGCTACAAATGGTGGCCATGCAATACCGATCCTGCCGAATGCAACCTGGGAATGGGCGTTCAACCCAGAAGGAAACTTGCAGAATCTTCTATCAAGTTCACTTCCAAAGACAGACTGTGGGTTTCTGGCAGATTAGGACGAAATTGAGTACCTCCTAGAAAGTGGATGGTTTACTCTTTGCAATGCCCCTTGCAATGACCCTGCTTGGAGGCCCCAAGATGTTTGTTGTAACACATCGCTACCATGCAACACACAGCTGCATGGATTCAACCATTTACAAGAGATACACTTCGAAAGTTGTCAATAGTTGTTGACCTGGAAGGAGTCGATTTTCTGTTTGGGGGAGAAGGAATGAGGATCAGATTCGATTTTACTACAGACCTTCTCATGACCTGTCCACAGGTACATGCACCACCTCCACATGAGGGTGCCATCTGGTGCCAGTGCTAGAGGGGAGGAGGCAGCATCTCGGCTGTCCTGGGTGAGCACATAGCGAAAAAATGGGGCTGAACCTCCAACATTTGGTTTGTCATTTTCGTTTCTTTCCTGGGGCCCGGCTCACGTGCAGGTTGTCCGGAGTGTTCGGTGCCAATTCCTTCATCCTCCCAGAATTCTGCCGGAGATCCGCTATGAAGTTCCACGGCACTGCGGCTGCCGGGCTCTGGCGGAGCGGCTCAACGGCGGCTGAAAGTCAGCAACAGACCTTGTGAAGGTTTTAACATTTAGTGGTTTCCAAGCAAGGTCTACTACATGTACACCCATGTATACATATGTACATACGTACATACATACATACATACATACATACATGTATACATGTATACATATATACATGTATGTATACGTATATGTATATATGTATGTATGTATATATGTATATATGTATATATGTATATATATATATGTATACATGTATACATATATACATGTATACATGTATACATGTATACATACATATACGTATACATACATATACGTATACGTATACATCCATACATATACGTATACATACATTTATTCATTCATTCATTCATTCATTCATTCATTCATACATTTACACATACACATATACATACACATACACATACACGTACACATATACATACACATACACATACACATATACATATACACATACATACATACAAACATACACATATACATACATATATATATATATATACATATACATATACATATACATATACATACACATACACATACACACATATACAACATATACAACATATACAACATATGCATATACATATTCATACACATATACATATACATGTACATATACATGTACATACATACATGTACATACATACATACATACATACATACATACATACATACATACATACATACATACATACATACATACACACAGACATACAGACATACAGACATACAGACATACAGACATACAGACATACAGACATACAGACATACAGACATACAGACATACAGGCATACAGACATACAGACATGCAGACAGACAGACAGACAGGCAGACAGGCAGACAGGCAGACAGGCAGACAGGCAGACAGACATACAGACATACAGACATACAGACATACAGACATACACATTAATTATGTATGAAACACAACTCCAGGGGAAGCTAGCAGAGTGCGTTTAAATTCTGGATAGCCGTGTTTGATCCTAAAGCTGAAATTTAGTCGAACTTAGTCATTTTGATCCTAAAGTGTTTAGTGCGGTCTGAAACATCGCTTGAAATTCTAATTCAACTGATCATTGGATTGGTTGAAGGGACCTTTTTAAAGGAAATCCAGCATCTGATGGGAACACATATTTCCCTTTTTCATCATCCAGCTGAGTATTTTGCTTTGCAACCAGAGTCAGTGCGAACCACTTTGCAACGCTGAAGTCTCAGTCGTTGGGGTCTGGCCCAGAAATGCATGCTATGTACAGGATTTTTGTGGTGAGCCCATCAGGATGTACTACTGCTGTGGTGATTGAAACTCCTGTGACATGTCCAGCACATCACTCTGAACCGCCGCGCTGGCAGCAAAATGGGAGACTTCACTTCAGGTATCAGGTAACATATAGAAGCAATGTGGCAATATGTGCCATATTCCAATCCTTTTCAATTTTCCGTAGCAGTCAGCAAAACCATCACGTCTTGCAGCAGTGGTGCTTCGTGGGCCATGTCCATCCCTGGGATGCAGTTCTAGGAAGCGACCTGGTGTGCCCAGCGATGAACCTTTGCCGGACACATGCGCCATCAGCAACGCTTCTGATGGGTCGGTGGTGGTAACCGCCACTGAAGTAGTCGGTCTTCGGCGAGTTTCGGTAAACGCTTCTAGATGTATCCCTTGAAGTCCCGTGTGTAGCCAAAAAGTGGACAATGGCAGCAGAAGCTCCTATGAAATGGCTTCATTGGCTGCACACAGGCAAACTAGGAAAAAGCACCCGAGCGCTTTTGAATTTGCGGGCGCACAAGATGGATGAGCCACAAAGGCCATTCGTGATGCACTCGTCCTGCATAGACCATGACACGCGCGAAAGCGTATGCAGGTGAATGGACGATCCACGCCCCAGACGATGCCTTCATTAAGAAAAGGGCCAGCGTCGAGGGTGAAATCAAAATCATTAAAAGTGTGCACAGTCGAATATTTGAAACATGAACATGAGCCACACGGTTGATCTTAGATGGTGCTAATCCATCTAATTTCTTGCGCTCTCTTCCTCTCTATCTGTGTACATGTGCTCATATACATATACATATGATATAATGTATTGTATCTATTATAATCTATTATATATATTATATATGTATCATATTAATATAATAGGTGTAATATACTATATATGTAATATACATTTAATATACAGTATATAATCGATATATATATATATATCATATTTCAGATATATGTAAGATACATAATACATAGTATACATACATTATGCAATATAATAACACAACATTAAAGACAACACATATACTATACAATGCACAATATAATATATGTAGTGCATAAACCCCATTGAAACATATAACACATATAATATATGTAGTACGAATATGTAGTATATTATACATATATATATGAGATATGAGATATAAAATTTAATATATAATATATGATATATAATTTATAATGCCTAATGTATGATGCAAAAAATATAGTATATAGTATATATCATAATATATACAGTAATATAATACATAATACATTAGACTGTATTACATACTATATAATACTTAATACATACTATTTAACTTTTTTCCAATATCCACTAAATAATATATACTATATAATATATGATATATCTACATCAGTTTTGACATTTACAATATTGAATGAAGATTCCATTTGTTTGGTGCCAGAAGTGATTATTGGGAAACAAAAGAAAAGTCCTAATGTGACATATTATTGAACCACCAGGGTGGGCGGTGGGGGCGGTGGTCGATAACATTGGGAAACTATTGCCACACTTATATTTAATACCTAATATATAACATTCAATATATAATATATAACATATATATATATAATATAATATATAAGACATAAGACATAAGATATAATATATAGTATGTGATATATAATGTTATAATATGATATAATATACACATATATACATACTATATAATATATGATTATATAATAGATAATTATATAGTATATAATTATATTATATATGACAAATAATACATAATACAAAATACACACTATATTATATATAATGAATAACATATATCATATAATACATTATAGATCGTAAATGACATATAGCATAACATATGATAATTGTAATGATGATGATCAATAATGATTATTAATAATACTTAATAAATATTAATAATAATTAATGATTATTAATGATAATTAATAATAATTAATAATGATTAATAATTATTAATAATAGTTAAGAATTATTAATAATACTCAATAATTATTAATAATGATCAATAATTATTAATAATAATTAATAATATGTATTAATAATAATTGTAAATAATACGAATTAATAATAATTATTATTAATAATAATAATTAATAATATATATATATAATTAAATATATACAATATAGAGAGAGAGGGAGAGAACCCTGCGGGTATTGGGTGATTGCTTTCGCTGATAGACACTGGCATCATGGTGTTTGACCTGCAGCTACGGAGGCTGGATCAACACATGATACGAAAGTCTCATGCCAAACCAAGACCTCCCAGACCAATCGCTTGGTTTGACATACGATCCTGATTCAAACACAAATTCACCATGGAAAATCTACCTAAACAAGGAACACAAAACCTGTAGGTTTCCTGGAACCTACAATTCAGTAGGATCTTTCAGGGCGACACACCACCAACCATATCACATTCACTTTCACAGGAATTAGCCTCGGGTAATATAACCTGGCAATGGAAAACCACCGTTTGAAATATTGTAAGTCGGTATGTCGAATCATCTCTTAATAGATGTTTCCATTATAACCTTGCAAAATATCGAATATAGATGAAGGTTTTCCCATATGTTTACTTTACTCTAAAAGTCAGAATGGGATATGATGGAAATTAAGAAAATAACCATCGCAGAATCCCAGGCAGTAAAAATCCACCATCCCGGCCCTGTGCCGCAAAAGAGCCCTCGCCATGGGAGCGGAACATTTGCCACGGCCCTCGGCAGGGGCCCTTGGAAAGATGGGGATTCAGCCAACAAATATCGATGGCGCCAGGCGTTTGTTGAATGGTAAGATGGATAACATATGGGTCAGCGGCAACAATCATCATGCATTTCTGCGTTTGTATGTTTTGTTTGGTTTGCTGTATGCAACATTGTTTTGGTCGTTTCTATATGATTTCAAGATGTTTTAAAATTTCAATATGGTTTGCTATGGTTTGCAGTAATTGTTTGATATCATTTCGCGGCATGTGGTGACCTGAAACGAAAAAGACAGAGATTTCAAGGGTAATATTTGAGTAGTGATGCAATGTAACCACACAATCTACTCAGTTTACTTGTACCCCTCCCACAAAAACGACATTGAGAGATGCGAAATACATGAGTCTACAGAAGTCCAAAACGACCAAGAGGGTTCATCTGAAAAAACTCTGTTGTTAAAATCTTGTGGTTAATACCATCTGTTATTCAACATAGCCATGAAAAATCCCAAAAATAAATGGAGGTATCTAGCTGGGAAAATCATCTATTTCTATGGGCCATCTATACCATGGCGATGTTAGTCACTCATAGCCAGAGGGTAATCATTTTCATTGTGAACTTAAATGGGTATATAACAATGGGATATAATGGTATAACCATATATTGGTATAACCATACAATGGGATATAATGGGTATATAACAATTGGCTTTTTCAATGGTGGATAATTTTTCAATGGTGGTATAACCAGGGTATTAACTAATCATTTTCCACCATTGAAAAAGCCAATGGGGGGACGATTTGCCTGCCACATCGAGTTCTGCGAGGCCATGGCTCCGCTGCTACCCCATGAGATGGAACACATCCGCAAGGTCTATGACGAGGCGCCAGGGGCTTTTGGCGAAGGCTACTCCCCGGGCTCGGAGTTTCCCCAAGATGCGGAGTTTGAACAGCAAAAATTGCGATTTTACTCAAGAGAAGAAGAACTAGTTGTATATTTACCAGCAAAAGAGATCAAAACATGAGGAATTCTGACCAAACTGACATTTCACCAGCAGAAAACGGAGCTTCAACCAGCCAACATGATCCAAAATGTCGGAGATTTCCATTGAGGGATTTATTTTCTGCCATTGGAGATGATTGTATTCGATATCCAACAAACACTTGGTTGATATTTATATATGTATGTCCATTCATGTTCATTTATGCAGTATGGGTGATATCCCATATATAATTATATATATATCCATTATATATATATATCCATATATATATATGGGATAATCATATATATATATATATATATCATATATTATCAGTATATATTCGATATCTGCCATTTTCGAAGGTTTCCGACAGGTTCGCCACGTGGCGAATAGGGGTTTTCAGATACAACCGCCGATTGATGGGGTGATGGGTCAACATTTAGGACCTGACAGGCTTTGATGGTTTTGGCCATTAAGACATCCAATGCAATCATATGTATATGTATATATATATTATTATGATAATATATGATTATCCCATATATATATATATATATCCATTATATATCCCTTTATATATCATTATGATAGGAAAATCATCTACAAGTAGGTGTTCAACACGGGAATTTCTGCCCCAAATCACAGCGAAAATCCCGGGGTCGTCGGAGATGCCGATTCAGCTGCTCTTCACCTGGTGGGACTTAGCCCTTGGAACCCGGGAAGTGACAATGTAGCTGGTTGCTGGTGTCATTTTTTTTAAATAGTTATATAATAGTTATATAATAAGTTATATAAACCCTGGGAATCGGATGATTATCCCAACTGACGAGCACATTTTTTAAGGTTGAAAGCACCAGTGAAAGAGTGAGACTTTCCATCCATTTCGGGCCCGACCTCAACCCCGCGACAACCCCGGAGGATGTGTCGAGCAAGAAATTTGCTTCGATCGTCTCTCCTAGGGAGGAGCGGATTCCCATGACAAATGGGCAAATCTATTTCAATGACTTCAGGGCGCAGTAGGGGTTAGTTTTATAGGTATAACTATCGTACTTTACCCTCCAAAAGCTGGGATGTATACCCTACAACTACGCCATTGTGTCAGCCACTTGTTGGTGGAACTCACCCCTAATGACCTCACTGTAAATGGCTGGTCAAGAATGGGGTACAAACGGACTCTCGAAATTGGTCAAGTTTAGTATGAAATCATCCACTCTTGGGCATCAATAATTGTAACCCGAAATGCAAATGAGGGTTCAGATTGGGGGAATCATCCCAAAAATCACTTCCTTCAGGTGTGTTAATTGTAGTTGAACAGTGATATCGTGCTTCCAATTAGCATGTTTTCTGATCTGCAATATGTGATCACAATAGGTGTGGTTTGGATTCCTACCTCGAAGTGACTATGATATTTGCCATGCAAGAATGACACTTTCAGTGCAACAAACCCAGGGGATCGCGGGGGTTTCTCCTTCCACAAGAAACATATCTTGGTCTTTTAGAGGTCTCCAACTGCCGCAAAACGAGGGGATAAAACTCGTTGAACCACAAAAAAGGAAGGATTTTTCGCAGAGTTTGTTGATCAAAGTGCCCACAGCCAGGATCAAAAAAGCGGTGGCTTAAAACTGAAAACCAGTTGAAACCTCATTTTCCCGGGACATTGCCATCCCTTGGCGATCCCTTGGTGCAAAAAATCCTTGGGCATCCTTTTAGGATGCGCAGATGTTCCGTTCGGGGGAACAACGCAGCGTGCCCTGCGAGCCGGGATCGCCAGGGGATGACTCAAAAGTCATTTGAGTCATCTGAAGGGTGATTGTTAGCATTATTAATGTAACTATAGATAGGTAATGACAGTTAATATTATTGATGATTGTTGAATATTATTGAATATAATTGAATATTATTGATAGTTAATATTGATGATTATTGATAGGTACATTATGTCGGTACATTCACTTAAATTACTTCGGCCACTAAATAGGCAGTGACAGTCTGTCACTTTACCAACTTACATCCAGCTTAGACATGCATCCTCAAGCGGACGCCAGGAAACTTCGCAATATCCTCACATATTCTATTCATCAATGACCCCCCCGTTGCAGGTAGAAACCATCTCACCCGTCTCCATCAAGGTGCATCGTGGAGCTCTACGAGCTCCTTTGGAGATGGGGCCATCGGAAAAAGAACCGTCAGGAGCTCAAGAGCTCTGGCATTTTGGGCGGATGGGGACACATGGGGACTTGACTTGAGCTGATTTGAGGGACATTTGTATACATTTGTTAGTACTGCATCGCTGCAGTGTTTTTTTTTTCCATGGCTTTAGGATGCTTTCAGGGGCTGTTTTTGCAGAGCTTTCGACTTGTTCAGATTTGGTCGGCACCGTGGCCAGGTCCCAAGTCTGCCCACCCTAAAGATCTCAAGGGCCCAGTGCCCCTCTCCATGTTCTCATGTCCGAAACCCATGACCCGAAAGATGTTGACCATGTAAAAAGACGTAAGAATCACCCTCAACTGATCTTTTCCTACCCTAGAAATGGTGGAGTTGACCACAACTTCCCCAGCCAACTCGTCCGGCGTTCAAGGCCTACAGGGGCCTTGTCCATGATTGGTCCTGACATCCTCAATTTTAATCTATCCAGATGTACATTCCAAGAGTTGTTGCTTGAAGTTCCTTTTTTTAAAGCTACATTGACTACAACTCTTCGTTGTGCGCGGTTGTGCGTCGCTATGGGCAAGGTTGAAACGGGGCGTTGGGTGATTCAACAGCTTCACCATCCCCAAGGGCGATATCCTGCAATCATCCTGCAGTTACTTCATTCCCATAGCCACCAAGAAGCAACCGACACGTTAAACATCATAGTTATTATATGTTATTATTTCATTATATTACTATTACTACAAATTACTAAGTACTCATTACATCTACCCTCTGGTAATTTAACATAGCATGGAAAATCACCATGTTGAATGGGAAAATCCACTATTAATGGTCATTTTCAATAGCTATGTTAAATTACCAGAGGGTAATCACTAGTTACCATTCTTCATCCACCATCCCCAAGGCTTTGCGGAGAACTTCGGCTTCACGATCCCTGACACCGTGGTGATCGCCAAGGTGGGTTTGGCCTCAAGACCTGCTCCAGCAGCCCCATGGCCCATGTAGGATCTCCAGTAGCCTTTTTTCAAAGGTCACTTGGCTGGAACATATCTTCCTGATTCATAGGACAATGTGGGATATTCATGGATATTAATATGATATTACCCTCTGGTAAACTAACATAGCTATGGAAAATCCCTATTTTTCATGGGTAAATCCACTATAAATGGCCATTTTCAATAGCTATGTTAAATTACCAGAGGGTATGCTTTGATAATGTGAGTTTAATCTATTTTAATCATCGCACGAAATGGGAGTCCAGCACGCTGAACTGGTTGGCCTCGCGGCAGGGCCGGCCCTATGCTTGGTACTTCGTGAGTCACTTGCGGGGTCTGGGTGTGTCATTTTTACATTAGAACGTAGACTCATCATCTTGTACAAACATAGTTTGCCAGCCAAAATTGAGGGATTTATGGATTATATCCCATTAATACCTCCATTATATCCTGTTATATGTATATATATATAATTATATATATATATATATCATTGGGGACTGGACTTAGCCCAGCCATCGACTGATTGTGCCCAGGGAGACTACTTAGCAAGTCGACTAAGTCACCCGAAATCGTCTGGTCGAATGAACATGTGCTTGGCGGAATACGCAGATGAATGCACTCAAATACGCAGATATGAAATTATACGTACATACATACAAATTGTATATGACCATTTGCATCCATTTGCCAAAATAGTGGACAGAAGTTTTGTACCAGTGGTTAATAATTAGCGTGCTTCTAGTGGTTTTTCATCTTCGTCATGAGGCGGCACGCAACTAAATTCACCAATTCTGCAAGGCAGCGCCAGCAAACCCACTATGTAGGTTTGCGCTGTTTCTTTTTGCCACATCCATGTTCAAAGATATTCTTTTTTACCAGTTCCTGACTGCTTGTTATTTCAACATGAAAACTGCTATATAAGATGTACTGTAACACTTAGCGCCTTAAACCTAAGGATGTCTTAGTGAATTCCTGTGCTACTCAACCATTTTCCTTTATTTTTAAGATTGTCGTTCAATTTTGTGAGTTTGTGCGTAATTTTGCACGCTAGATCCCCGCTGGCAATGCGCTAGCAGTCGCAAAAAGCGGCTTTGGCTGACCTGTGACAAAGTCGCTGCCAGAGAACTTTTAGTTGATCCTTTCTGTTCCCCAAAAACAGTGACAGCAAAGGCAGCGACACGCCCTGCAGCAGATTAAAGAATCCTCCAGTTCCACAACTAGCAGAGGCACCCACTCTATATAGACGTGCGTTAGCATTTCCTGCAGGTTTTTGCTACGGTTTCAAACATGAAAGATACAATACTGTATGATACAATGCATGGTTTTCAGACTATTTAGATAAGTCATGGTTTTAAAGACCAAACAAGAAGCGGCACGCAAGGAATTTCGATTTACCAACCAAACCGGAAGACATTTTGACAGACCGTCATATATACATATTAATATGTATATTACAGTATACACATAGAATTCAATGTAATGTAATATATATATATAGTATATAGACATAGAATTCAATGCATTATATATTACATGACTAATATTTAACATTCTCTCTTGTAATACTGTACCGAAACATTGACAACACCATACGGCCGCCGCACTGCGCCTTGGCGCTTGACCTTGGCGCCACCAAGGTCGGAAGGACGGGTCTTTGTTGCGAAAGAGCGAAGGGAACCTGAGCCTTTCCGCGCTGGAACGAAAGTTGGGACCCCTGGGGGATGGCGCTAACATTTGGAGTGCTGGCCATGAACTTGAATGGGAATAAAGTGAAATTGACTAACATCATAAATCATCAAAAAGTGAAGATGTAAATAATCAATCCAGAAATGGCAATATGTATACATACATGTGTACATATGTATATATATAAATAGCTGGATATTGGCATATATTGCCATCCAAATATGGCATTTCACTAGCAGAAATGGGGGGGGATTATCTGCACAAAGACTCGACCTAAAAGCAGGTCATTTTCCATGGGGAAGTCGGCTACTGGTAGTGATCACTAATGGTAACCATCCTATTTTCCCGTTTTCTTCAGCGAAATCATGGTTATTTATTAGTAGTTCATCAGTATTCAGATGTATCAAGATATTGTTACTATCATTGCTATGTTTTTTTTTGGTGGTAATTGATTGATATCATTAGCTGATGATAGTGATTAAGGTGGTAATCATGCTTATTGATTATAGTTTATCATTATTTGTTACTACTCACTACTAGGATTTTCTTGAGTAATAATGATAAGCTATAATCCATAGTAAATTACAAGGTTATTATTATTATTATTACTAGTCATTGATTATAGCTGTAGTCATTACTTCAGAGTACCTACTGGTACCTTCTAGCAGCCATGGGCAGCCATGGGCAGCCCTGGAACCGGCCAGGCTTGTGGGAGACCGTGACAAGGACGGTCGGGAGAGTGCGCAACCTTGTGCCATTTGGCTGTGGGGACACTTGGGCCGCCGCGCACCTGGAAGAAACTGCAACAGATGCGATGATTTGTAACATTTTTTTTTGAATCTCTCTCTCTCTCTATATATATGTATACAGGTACAACTATATAATACCATAATATATGTATATCCATAATTATATATATGCAATGGAATCGTAGAGTACTCCAGTTGTTTAACTAGGGATCCAGCTTGGAGATTGAACTCCACCATGGATTTCAGCTAACCATGAACGGAGAATAATCGGATGGGGTACAATCATGGATTGGTTAAAGACATGTTCGGATGGAATCGAATGCTAGATCCTATCTTTATTGGAATTCCGAACATTGGATGATCCAACGAAGATAGTCAGAGAAAGAGATGAGACCAACCAGTGCAACTCACAGACATGTGCGTTCAACACAATAGGCAACCCATTTTCTCGGGGAGAAACACTTTCTCAATCAGATTGGGATGAATCATGTTGTGAAACCCATTGACATATGAATGGATGGGTCAAGATTCTCAGCCTCGTAAATGGATGGTTACTTCAAATGGTCTGATTTGGTGTGTCCAAAATGGTATGAATGACATTGACCCATAACCATATCACGTCAGCAGCTCGCCTCCATCCTACAGCACTGCTGCCGCGTAACTGTTTTTTTCACTCCACCAAGTCAACAACATGAAGATATCAAACACATCTAAATGTTCTCAACCAACAAAAGTGGGACTATTACCCAGCACAACGCTCGAACTAGTGTATATGTAATCATGTAGATCACCAAAAAATACAAAGTATCAACCAACCTTGCCATCTTCCAACATCTCATCCCCTTGGTGAATGCTGAGGCCTATGGCCTCGCAATTTCCGGAGGTTTGGCTGGAGATATAGTTGACCAAGAGCATATGATATCCACTAGCAAAAAATGCAGGGTATCCAAGATTGGCCATGATATGCAGGATGGAAGGCAATATGGAATTTGACATGTATAACTTGTAGACAAGGCCATGTTTACCTCCTATTGGGATGGTGTTAGCAACCGGGGGAAATGGGGTACCATTTGGTTATTTAACATAGCTATGAGAAAAAAAACAATTTTCAACAGGTAAATCATCGAACTAAATGGGCTAGCCAGCTTCCACAGCCAAGTTTGTTTACCGGAGAGTAAATGATGGTTAATAAGTGGGATCCCCAAAAACTGCCAAAAGATGTGGTTTGTGAAGTTTGTGAATGAACCACTCGTAGTTGACCTCTTTCTCTACCCAGTTTTCTCCTGTCACATCTGGGGTCTTCGGCCAGTCTCGGAGCCCCACGCCCTATGCTGAGTTCCTGTCGGCCTGGAACGCCTGGAAAGCTTCGGCATGCTTCGGCGCGGTGATATCAATGGGATATCACCCATATATCACCCCAAAATTGGGAAAGACATCAAAACTATTCAAAACTGCCGATTGAAGCAGCAAAGATGAGGATTTCATCATATTTCCATCATATTTTAAGCATTTTTAACATAGATTTTTTTGCCCCAAAATCGACGGAATCGGGCAAGTCCTTGGGTACCATGAGTTATTGGGATGAGGTTTTTTTGGGGCCAAGCAAAAATTACCCGCTGGTAAACGTTTACATAGCTATGGAAAATCACCATTTTTCATGGGAAAATCCACTATTTCTATGACCATTTTCAATAGGTATGTTAGTTTACCAGAGGGTAAGTTCCCACCCATAAAACTTGGAGTACGCCCTGGATCAAGTCATTGCGTGGTCAGAACTTTTGAACTCCGACATCAACTTATGGCTGGATCAGTATCAAACCACCAAACAGGCACATCAAACCAACAAACATGAGCAACACATGGCCACTTGAAATTGGTATGTCCTGGTCCAAAGCACTGAGGTCAAAGGATTGCAGGAGTTCATTATGTTACTGAGGCCAGCGTTTCATTTGGCTCCGATTGGGTGCCAAGAAATCCACCCATTTGAATGGTGGGATTTGATGGGACAAACAAATCCATGGTGTTTCACCATGGCTGTACCCCGCCACAAATTGCATCTCGAAAAGGTGCTTCCGAAATGCCAACAAAATGGGGACTGACTGACATACTTTGATCCCCATCTCCAGCAGCTTCCAGGGAAAGACACTCTGGCATCATCCAAGCTTTCGTGCAGCCCTTTGGAGTCTCGAACTCCTTGGTGCGAACGGTTCCGGGCCTTATTTGGCGCCCAATGGTGTCCCCTCTGGTAATTACCTTGGCAATGGAAGTAAAACAACTTGAGGGTATACCTTGGTGTGAGAACAGGGTACTGGTACCCCAAAATTTCATGGGTCATGAACTCTTTGTTTCACCCTAGAATGTGTTTGTGTGCTGGTGAATCATCATTTTCTTCATTAAAAACAGTCACTTTTCCCAGTAAAACACCATTAAACATCATTAAAACAGCCATTTTCCCCATGAAAGGAGCAAATTTCACCATAAAAAACAGCCATTTTCCCCATGAAACCAGCCATTTTTCCAAGTGGCACCGGGCTCTGAGGTGGAGTTTCGGCGCCAGACCTCCCTCTGTTTGCGAACCAATCGGTCCCTGTTGGCTGCAGGCGGCTGGCGCGCCTACCTGGGGAGGTGAATTGAAGCTATCGGACTCACAGGAGTGTACATACATGTTACATGTATTTGTTGTGTATATATATATATATATATATTATATGTATGTATATATATATTATATGTATATTATATATATATATAGTATTATATTGCATTATATCTTATATGTATATATTATATATATATATATATTGTATTATGTTGTATTATATACTATATGTATACTATATGTGTTATATATTATATATGTTATATGTTATATGTTATGTATTATACATATATTATAGATTATATATTACATATTACACATTGTATATTATATAGTATATATATTATATATATTCTATATTCTATATTATATATTATATATTATACATTATATATACATATTATATTATATATTATATATTGTGCATATGTAGTGCGTGTATATATATATACACATACTTGTGCATATGATATACAAAATGCATACAGATACAGTGAACACACACACACAAGCACATGTGATATGGTGTTTCTACATTAGGGCATCCTGAAAATGGATCAGACATGATCCCTCTAGAGCGGTGCAAAAAGAGGGTCGGTTGAGTCAAATTCGGGGTACCCCAAATTGATATAGGTATATTCATTTAAATTGATATGGCCATATATATACACATAATGACATATACAGTAGTTATATGATTCATTGATAGATAGATGCATGATATGGCTATGTGAACTCAAATCATATCATTCATTATGGATGTACTATATTGCTATGTAAATCTATGAATTATCATTTTCATTTTTTTCCTATGAATGATATGGCTATCCCATATGGCTTTCCCAATTGATATATAAGATCATTCATAGATGGATGACATGTCTCAAGACAAACTATAATGTGCTCTCACACTCAGCAATTGTTTGTAGTACCCTCTGGTAATTTAACATAGCTATGGAAAGATCCACCCATTTTTTATGGGAAAATCCACTATTTCTATGGCCATTTTCAATAGCAAACTGTTGACATAACCAGAGGGTAAAACATCCCACTTTTCTTAGGGTCCAATGATTTTGACCCAGTATGATTGGCACGCACGGCTTTGAGAGGCTTGAGACACCCTTGACCAAAAAGTAATGATGGTAGAATATCGTAGAATATGAATACCCAATAAAAAATACGACAATTATAAATGTAATTGGTACTCTATGGTTTAATGCTAAAGAATTACCAACTAATGATGAACCAAAGCTGTCTCCAGGCAGAAAAAGACCTTGAACCATTCCCGCGATCTGCAGGTGGCAACATCTTCGACCGCTGTGCCACCTTTGAGGGCTGGGAAGGTGGGGAATTCGGTGAAGATGATGAAGTTTTTCGAAGTTTGAACATGTTGGAAGCTTCGGAATGTTGAAGCGGTTTTTCATTGGTTGAATATTGAAATGGGTTTGTCTGAAAATAGGGTATATTCCCAATTATAGCCATTTAATAGGGATAATGATCATTAACCATTGGGTTTAGGGGTACACAACATTTTCAGACACACCCAAATTGACAGGTTTGGCTTTCTAGCTTGTGACTCTCAACGCAAACTGAAGATCCTTTTCCGCAATGGGCAATGGGCCTCGTCGCTGCAGCGATGGTTTTTGAGGCCTTTCCAGTGTGAGTAGCCGCTATCGGAATCATCGGCATCCACATATGGAGGTCTCGCACGTGGAGGGGTTGTGAAAGGTGCCTGTTGGAGGTTTTTCAGTGTTCCCCTATTTTTGATACGTAAATCATCATTAATCCCGTGAGAAAAATCTGGAAATGTGTCAAATGTGGTACTCCTTCAGACTCAACATGAACATACAGTGTATGACCAATTTAGGGTCCCTGGGTCTGACATTTTCGCAGGTGCTGATTTGGACGCGAAACAGATTCGTTGTTAGTTGATTGGTAATTATGTACACATACGTACACTATTTGCTTTGATAGGGATCACTATCCACTATGTGAATCCTCATAGACCAAGGATAGAGAAGATGACAGAAAGTTTTGGGCGCTGCTCATCTGATTTCAATCGATTCTGAAGGAATCTTCAAAATCTATGGCGTGATCAAGAGGGATTTTGCAGGAACAGGGTTTCAACAGTCAATTTTGCTGGTGGTTTGAAGAAGAAAACATCCCAATTTCCTCAGAACCACCCACCAAACAAAGAAGCGCAGGATGTGATCTTAGCGGCCAGCGAAACCTTGAATCGACGCATCGAGCAAGAACGAGTGAGGCTGCTCCATGGGTTTTCTTCGGAAACCCGACAGAGGTAATTGTTTTTGGCATAGCAGCTCCGAAAAAGATGGTGAAAATTAACATTCCAATCTAAAGTCCTTGCGTATTTTTTTAAAAAAGGTTTTACGGGTCACTAACATATGCTATCATATGCTATAGATAGTGAAATATCAAGTATTACAAATGATCCAGGAGTGGTATACAGTAGACCCTCCAAATCGCCCTCCAGGATGATCACATGCACCGGTTAGTGGGATGGTGTGATGATTCTGAATGACTTTGTCTCCACTTGTTTGCTTGAACTGGAGCAATTGTAGTAGCCATTTTTCAGGACAGGTTTTCATCCGTTTTTGCTGACGCCAAGTTTCCATGAAGGATTTGATCTCTTTGCAGTGGACAGGTTTCTTTTGCTGAACGTGACTTTCCTCCTAAAAAAAGAATACCGAATAGCAAGATGTAGTGAGGTCAAGATCCACTATTTGATTGGAACGTTTTCCAACGAAGCACCCAACATTGACCCAACTGTTGACTCCTTGTGAATCCAACATGGCTGGAAAATCTCCCATTTAAAGCGGTGAATTTTCCCAGATATCAACCTCCATGGCTAGTTGGGGGACTTCCAAGTCAGCCTTTGTTTGATGAGGAAAGGGAGGCTAAATCCATGACAAAATCCATGACAAAATCCTGCTATCATCCCTATTATCATCCCTATTAAATCATATTAAATCACCATTTTTGTTGGAAAAATCCACATGTTGGCATAACTCATCCCAATGTCCCCATTTCATGAATTTCATGATGCATTTGCCAACCCCCCATGTTTCGTGTCGCCAGGCAGATGTTATTCTTAGGGCCTCACCAGCACGTGGCGCTCCACTTCAAGGCGGCCGACATGATGGGGATAGTAGGGATGATACTATTTTGGCATGATACCCTCTGGTAAACGTTTACAAAACTATGGAAAATCACAATTTTGAATGGGAAAACTCACTATTTCTATGGCCATTTTCAATAGCAAACTGGTAAATTACCAGAGGGTACTATGATCAAGATGTTCTATTTTGATAATAGTATTGTCAACATAATAGTTCTAAAATCCAACATGATAGGGATGATAATATTTTGTCCAATTTTGAACATGTTGGATCTTGGAACTGCCAGTGACAACATGTGTTTTTCATGTTTGCCCTGCCAAAGTGCCACAATGCCACATATTTTGCATATGACGAAGGTGGCAGCAGATGGCGTGCTGAACTTCATCTTTGCTTCCATCGTCTCCGAAAAGGACGTGCCTTGGAAAACTGCTGAAGTCATCCTTCGATTGGTGCCGTTGCCCAACACAAGCTGACACGCTGCCAGCTGCTGGTTCATCATTTGGGTCTGAAAATAGGGTCCTCTCTGGTAATTTGTTACAGTTTGCTATTGAAAATGGCCCATTTATAGTTGATTTACATGATTTACCTATTAAAGATGGTGATTTTCCATAGCTATGTTAGTTTACCAGAGGGCACCCCTAAATTTCCCAAATCCACTAGTTCATCCATAGTTTCCCCACTAACATCGCCAACTGCGGGGTGTTTCTACCCGGCTTAAGGTGATCCTCCAGACGAGGTACCATTTGATCATGGCGGATCCCTGCATGACAGAGGAGGGACTGAAGTTGCGAACTGCAAACGGGGCCCCATATAGGGCCCCCTTTTTGGGGGCCCCCTAGGGCCCCCGAGGTCGCAAGAAGGTGCTATTCTCATCTATTGGAGTTCATTTCAGTTGCCAGGACATTGGAAAATCTTGGAAATTTCTTTGGAACTGCAATGATGATTGGATTAGAGGGCAATGCCTGTTTTTTGTGAGAGAAGGGGAGATCGGCCCAGGTGACGTTCACGCCACATGTCGTCCCCGTTGCGGCCAGGAACTGAATGGTGCTGCCCTGTTGCCTGGAGGTTTCTTCAAGGGATGGGTTGGAATGGTTATTATGGTCCATAGTCCAAAAATAGATTTCCAAATCTACCCAAATCATATTATAGTTGTGTTATTCCCCATGAAAACTATGTCATTGATAGTATACCCAAATATATTCCAATGAAAATACGTAGGTGTTCCCCGCTACGATTAGCATTTTGGGGTAATCCACCTTTTCAGACAAAGCCATGAAAATTCTGGCCGTAGTTCACTTCTGGTTATCATTTGGTGGTACTATCCCCATACAGGCTGGTTAAATCACCATTTTGGCTGGTTCAATCCCTGTGAGTGTTGGTGAACTAGCATTTTTGTTGATAGGACAGTAAGATCCAAATGTTTAGTGGTAAAACCTCGCACTTTTATCTAATTCTGTTGATGACATGCCCATGTTTCTTGGTGAAACTCCAGTTTTTGCTGGTAAAAATCACTATTTTGATCAGTTTAGGCTGCTTTTGAAAAACCCGGCAAATAGTGAAACCCAACCAATCTCTCGCCAGGTACCACGCGGAAGGCGCAGCCTCATGAGGCCTGTATCATACATCATTGTCATATGGCTATAGATCAATACCTATGAACATACCATTTTTAGGGGGATGAACATCCATTTACCAGCTATTTTGATGTTCACCAGGGGTACATATCACATCATAGCATAGCACAATTTGATGGCATAATTTTTTATCTGTGACTTGGATTCGTCAGAAATCCGGCACCAAATCCAGCCATTGATCAGCAAAATGCTCTCTATGACATGGCCATATATTTGGGTATACCAAATTTCCACGACCCAAATCCATTATTCATTGGTTATATTATAGATCCTTATTTTTGATGCTTAAATCACTTAAATCCCTTCTTTTGGCTGGTTGTACTCCCTTGAATTCTCTATTCATAGACTGTTCAGTGGTCAAATCCTCTCTGTTACTCCGGGAATTGGATGATTGGACAACCTGCATGACACATCCACATCCCATATGAATTCACCATTTTCAATGGCAAAACTCAGCACAAAAAATGACCCATGGGAATCAGACCCCCTTTTGTGGTCTTTTTTGAGGCGCCCAGTTGCTACTCCGCTCGCGGTGTGCGAGGTGAAGGGTGTGGGTGGAGGATGTTGGAGGGGTTGGGGCAAAAGATTTTCAAAAGTTCCCCCATGAAGTTCTCGGATGTTTCAACTTTTGGATTTGAAAAAATAGCCTGAGGTAAGTTGAGATGGAAAGCTCTATGGCTTGGGCTGGGTTTCCCTAAAAATCATCGGCCAGGCAATGGGGCTGGGAACTTGGAGGAGGTCGCCGCCAAGAAGGTGCACAGCTCTATGCGGCCTGAAGTCAGCTGGGTGATGACTTGAGTTGCAAAATTGAGTTGATTCAATGATTACAATATATTACAAAGAAACAGATGTATCAGATGTCAAAAAATGTGACAAAAAGGTGAAGCAACAAAGATTGTGATTTGATATGATTCAAGCAGGATCGCACCAATAATCATTGTGTTTGAACATCATGTACAGCGACATCCCCGTTGGGGTGAATTATATCATTTCCTGGTACCCAATTGTGACAACAACTGACAAGCAACTGGTCAATAAACAGTTGGAACTCCCCAACTCTGCTTCCCCCCCTATCGAAAAAAGTCCTTTGGCAAAAGAGAAACAAACACCTGGAGCCGTGTGGGAAATGCAGATTTTCCAGCCAAGTTTTCATCATTCACCAATCTGTACGGTGGATTTAAGGGTGTTTTCCCTTAAAAAATCATCATCTCCAATTTCGAAGTGCATTTCCATTCATACCCTCTGGTAAATTAACAGTTGGACCCTGAAAATAGCCTAGTTTTAATGGAAACTAATCTTCCAACCCCGTTTTCTGCCAGGGTCGAACTGTTAATTTACCAGGGGGTAATCTACAAAGCACACATGTCCATTCCCACGGATCTGAGGCGCGGCCTGACTCGCTTCCTCCCATTGAGCTTCGGCGGAGAGACAAGAGCCACAGTGAGAGCCAGGAAGGTGCCAAAATGGCGATAGAAATTCTTGGAGAAACACCCAATGGTTGGGGATTTTATAGGGATTTAATGGGATTTTTTATAGTGATTTATATAATGGGATTTTATAGGGATTTAATGAGATTTTATAGGGTTTTAATGGGGATTTTATATGATTTTATAGGGATTTAAATTTTATAGTGATTTTAATGGGATTTTAGAGGGATTCACTAAGATTTTATAGGGTTTTAATGGGATTTTGTATGAGATTTTATAGTGATTTAATGGGATTTTATAGTGATTTTATAGGGATTTAATGGGATATGAATGGGATATCCTTCTGGTTATTTAACATAGCCATGGACAATGGATGACAATGGCCCATTTATAAATATGATGGTTTACCTCTAAAAAATAATGAGTTTCCATATAGCTGCATTAGATATCCAGAGAGTATCTGAGACGAAGGAACAGTAACCAAGAAACATGTGGGTATCAACCACACAAAATTGGATGTTTTGCCGCCAAAAATGATCAAAGATGGGGCTATGAACCACCAGCAATGGTGGAACGGTGGAACATGGGATATTTACCAGCCAAAACGAGACTTCTGGCCACCAAACATAGGGAAATAAATGAATAAGAAGGGGATTTAGCATGATTTACCCAACCAAATGGTTTTGGCCTGGGTAAACTAATCGCTGCATGCTTCGCGCGTTGATAGAGCCTGAAGTGGGGCCATACAACCAACAAGAATCAAGTTGTCACCCCAAATTGAAGGGGAGCTATTGGGCACATTTGCAGGTAGAAAGTTGCAAGACTATGGAGCCCAATGTATCTCGTTAAGACAACCTGTCATCCATACGCTTTGGGCGGAATGTTGGCATGAACCTTCCAGGGGAGATAGAATCAGCAAAGCGGGACCACAAAGGTCAAAAGAAGTCCCGATGATACCGTCAACAACACTTTGCGCCCTCTGATAATTTCATAAGGCAATGGAAAAGCCCCTATGTTCAACATGAAACTCATTCACAACTGGCAGATTCTACACTGTTATGTGATAGTACCAGAGGGATCCAGAAGCTAAATGGTAGTTTGACCATGAACGCCTGATTACGAAGGAATCGTTCTTTTCTTTCTTCGAGAATCAAGCGGAATCTCCAAGCCATATTGTCTTAGTATTTTGAACTCCAACCATGTGACGATTTTCAGACAGATCCATTTTCAACGGAGATCCCACCCATTTTTTGGACATGGAGATCTACTTCCCTCTGCAAGCAACTGGCCAGGTTCTCAGCATGGACTACTGCCTAGGAGCGGCACGGAATGAATCATGTTTGGATAAAGCCTCAACACTAGGGCTTTGCTAAGGCTAAGAGTTGGTGGAATGAAGATCCACCTGGATCCACCTGGTATTTCTTATGCCTTTGTAGCAAGCTCACAATGACCTCACCAATGATGGTGACCAAATGACCAAATGGCTCTTATTTTACCAGAGATATTGGTCTCCTTTGGCCTTGCTGCACTTCAACCGATCAGCCACGGGGTTTCCCATTTGGAACCCGTTTCCAGGATGGGGTACGAGCCACCAGCGGTTCCAGAGGCCGGGGGATGTGGGGCCAGCAGGGACCAATCCATCCTGGGGCTGGAGACTAGCAGTTAGCCTTTCAAAAAACTACTAGACCTTTAGAAGTCTGAAGCTAGCTAATATCTAGTTGGTGGTTTCAAAGATTTTTTATTGTTCCATCATATATTTCATATTTGTCAGAGGGGTAGGTCAACCACCAACCAGATTTTGTAGCAGGCAAAGCATGGTAAATCATCCCCACGAAATACATGGAGTCAACATGACCCCGGTTCCAGGTGCCCTATCGCACACTGGACCTGCCACGCACGGTGGAGGCTGGTCGACAGAAAGAACGCACGGGGTGTGAACACAGGAAACATGTCCCAAAAATCACGAAACTTTTAGGATATGACGAAGTGATACTGTGGATGGAAGAAATCCTGCACCAGTTGATAGATGGTTTATCCCATTATTTCTAGGGTTTCAACCATCCAAGATGGTGCAAGATTTCTTCCATCCACAGTATGTCACATAATTAATTAGATATAATTAGCATAACTAGATAGAACATGATAGTTTTCAAAAAGCAACTTATCGGGAGGTATCCAACAACATCCATGTGTAAGCAAGAATTTGCTGAGATGCAAGCCACAAATCGTGGGATCTGGGTCGATTGGAATCCAAAAAGCTCCGGCGATATACCAGGGATACACCCATCGTCATTGAATAGCTCCAGACTTTGAAGTGACTCAGTGCAAAACCACAGATACGGGTTGGGCCAAAAAACTTGGATACCGATGGTCATTTCAATCCGGAAACCAGCGATTTGATGGTCAACATTTGCATCCAACAGGAGGATTGATCGATACTTGGACCCCTTTATGATCGATATGATCGATAAATATTCTCTGAATCAGGAATCCTCTGGTTTATCCATGGTTTATCCATGGTTTATCCATGGTTTATCCATGGTTTATCCACATTTTTGGCCCAGTAGCCCATTCTTTCTCCACGGGTCCCAGTGTTTTTCATATCCCCAGGACTACGAGCGCTTCGCTGCGCACGACAATGGGGAGTTCTCGGATCTCTGCAAGAGGCTTCCTGCGAAGAAAAGACAGCGGAAATTTGGCGGATTTTACTGGTAAGATTCTCACTTTTGATGGGACAAATGCATAGAGATTCCATTTTTTTCAAATTAGAACGAAGGTGCAACAAAGGTGCAACAAAGGTGGTGGGTTCTTTGGCAAGTCTGCTTTTCTTTGCAAACACTCATGTTATATAATTTGACTGCTTATGATGAAGAACATGATTAATTATGATTATGATATATTATGATTATGATGATGACGACGATGAAGAAACACATGATGACAAATGACACTGACCATGACTATGACGATGAACCTGAACATGAAGATGGTGATATCATTGAGTTTTACCAGATAGACATCCCAGTTTCACGGTCGGACCTCTCAGTCTTGACCATGATAGGCCCTTGGTGGTACATCCCCTCACCGAAAGGAGCGAGAGGCGCGATGGCTATCCACTTGCCATATTTAAGCTGTTAAAAATACCCCGGTTGATTGGTTATTATAAGGAGTTATGCTACCTGGGTTTCTCAACCAAATTTTGGTATTCAACTAGATGGGATGTGGTACTTTTAATGGCTCAGAGATGTTTGTCTACCGGTATCTGAAAAACCCTTTTCTAGCCTGGCTAGCGGTAAAGCCACTCATTTTACCCTCTGGTAAACATACAAAAAACTATGGAACATCACCATTTTCAATGGGTAAATCCACTATTTCTATGGTCATTTTTAATAGCTATGTTAAATTACCAGAGGGTATCTATCCCCAATATATAGAGGTTTACACCCCCAACACAGGGATGATGTAGTGACCCGCAGTGATGGTTGCAGCCTGAGCAGATTTCTGCCATCTCTGGGGAGAACCGGGTCCAAAGAACTAGGTTTGACCGGGTGACCCTTATTGGTACTCACTTCATCTATATAACTTCAAGAAAAAAATATAGGGCCACCATGAGATGCAGTGGTGACTGATGGGTTTCGGAAGGACACAGAGTCAGTGAGAGATGCCGTTGGTTTCACCTCGGTGGCTGCAATGAAAATGGTTGCGGCCCCCACGAAGACGGCTCCACTGTGGTTGTGCTTGGGGCATGGCTCAGATGACACCCGTCGTTGCCCAAGAATATGCGATACAGGAGGGGATACCACTGAGAAGTGGTTATAACGGTGATATTTACCATAGTTGTAGGCCATTGTAGGGGTAAATATCCCAACTTATGGAGGTTATCGCCATTGTTATACCCATTTATAACATTTTATAATCCTTACTGCACCCCCAAGTACCTCACCCTGTCACCCAGGATGGTTTTTCCCTACTGAAGTTTGACCATGACCATCCATGCCTGACCAAGCGCAACCACAGCGGGCTGCCACCCGAAGTCCGTCAATCAACGTTCGCGGCCAAAAAGGAGCCATGGGTCACAGGCATTAGTCACATCATGTCAATTTCCTCTAAATAGTGGGTGTGTACCAGTTTAAACTTGTTATGTGATACAGTAGTTGTTTTTTTGCTTTATATGCCCCTTTTTAGTAGTTCTTGATAGTTGCTTCTCTTGGTTTAGCCCGTGCTTTCCCTAGATGGTCGGCTAGTTGCTCATGCAGTTGGTATGTCATAATGCTTCATGCAGAACTATGGTATACAATAAATTGACGCCCCAAATGGCATTTTAAGGGGAACAATCATGATCAACCATCTAGTTTGATAAATTATTGCGGGGGAAACATCTACCCTATTTCAGACAAATTCACGTGTATCCAGGACATTCCAGGAGTGTAGGCGCCGCAAATAGATGTCAATAACAGGGAGATGATTCAAGAATCTGTCTCTCAGAGGACCCAAAAATGGCTTGTTAATGCTTGTTATTTTTTTAGGTTTCAATTTGAAACCATCCATTTGTTTTCGAGTCACGGCCCCTCTGCCATTCTCAGCGTGCGAGCGATTCATTGACGCCCACCCAGAACACCGTTGAGGAGTAGCGGTGACAAGGAGCCAGGGGTGTTACTGCGGATGTTCTTGTGGTTGTAATCCCTACCATACCATTAAGCATCCCCCAAAACTCCAATTATCTCCTATTCTAATTTTTCTTGGGCTCCAAATAGGGAAATTCAGGGGGGGATGGGTATTTTTTAGTTCCATCGAACATGGATCGACTAGGCAAAATTTGAAGGGAAGTTCAAACCTTCGTTTCACTAATCTAGCATGACTGCGACTGGGTACAATCCGAATGTACCTAAAACGGACGGCCATGACAGCCGCATAGATTCATGCAGCTGCGAGGTGTCAATCGAAGCATTCGCCAACATATTGATATTATGGCTCTGACAAATGTAACGTTGAACATGGTCGAACCCACAAAGTGCGGGGTTTCATGCTTTCCTGAAATAGGGGTACCCCCAAATCATCCATTTTAATGGTATTTTCCATTATAAACCATCCATTTGGGGGACATGTTTAGTTCATTTTCCCGCCAGTTTGTGACATGTGGAGGAGACCTAAACATGGCACAACAGATTGAAGCATCGACAAAGCCGCGTGGTACTCGGCGACTGCGGTTGGTAAGGTTGGTGATTGGAATCCCCTAGTCAAGTCCCAAATATGTGTAAATCCCCTACTAGACCATGATATTCTGAGGAGTTTTTAATATTGGGGAGAAGGGATTAATGATGAATAATCCCGTGATTTAAGTTTTGTGATGTTTGCTCCTACACTACACTTTTGAGACTTGGGTGTGGAGCAGCAGCATGTTGCGCTTGGCGGGTATCCAACAAGGTCCTTCATGACGCGGGCCAGCACCTTCGCTTTGAGCAAGATGAAGGTGGTTGGATCCTCAGAATGTTCAGCATCTTTGGATGGCATATATATATATACTATAACATATATATATACTATAACATATATATATATACTATAACATATATATATATATACTATAACATATATATGTTATGCAATATATATATATAATGTTCTCTATACAGTTTCCACAAAAAAAAGATCCTGATGAAATCTGCGTTCACACTTGCTTTTCCTTTGTTGAATGTGGCCAAAGATCCTCCGCGACATATATTTTTATGACCCCCATGAAAGCTGTGTTCGCAATAGGATTTGCACAATAAGATTATGTTAAAACACATTCCAACACATATGTTTTGAACTATGGCGCAACTTGCGTTCACATGGGGTTCTGCCATTTTCACTATGTCCCATTTCAAACTTTCATCAAAACATTGTCTGCGTTACACTAGCGGAAATTGTTGGTGTGACCTTTTCACATGTTGGGGTGCGGAGTTCCATGGGGAGCTGGCTGGTTCCTGAAAAGATCCAAGAAACTCCTTAGTGCCTGACGATTTCAAGGCTATGTTTGGCAAGGAAGGACCCTCAAATTCCATGTTTTTTCTGCCAAAAATGATCAACATTGGCATATATTGAATTGGTTTGACTATATTTTCACTAGATACTACTAGATGTTGCCTATATCTTTTGGAGGATTTCAGGGATCCCCAAGCAATTTATATAACGAGACCTGTGGTCCAGGGGCCACGGTTGACCACAGGGCACACCTCTCTATTCGCTGGCCTATGGCGTAGCTGGTGGCATCATTTTGTCCGGCCTGGTCTACGTTCGGGGCCTTGCTGGTCACCAGTTGGGGGAAGAACCATCCAGCTATACCAGCTACGACTTAGGGTCGGGTACCAGGGTTTTGACGTTTTGACCCATAAGCACTTTGATGAACCTGATAAATTCAATACGGTAAACTATGGTTTAAAGCTTCAATGCTATCATAGATCACCCATTTTTCCCAGGGTTTCTACTATTTATACCACTCATTTCTGGTGGATTTTGGGGATGATTTATGGTCCCCTGAAATCCTATTCGGTTGGACCTCACATAGGGTTTGTTTCATGAGTTTATCCAGAAATGGTGTAGCAAACTGCGGCAAATCATCATATTCCATGATATGGGTATGGGTCAATACCTATAGATACATGACTTTAGTGGGATGAACATCCATAAATCCCAGCTATTTTGGGGTTCACTAGGTACCAGGGTTTTGACCCATCCCCATATTCCCAATGATTCATTGCCACATGTCTCGATTTTTCAACCAAGGCTGGGCGATGTGCCTATCTCATGTGCTTTGACCACGAGTGCCATGGGATCGGGCTCGGCTACGGCTGTGCTTCAATTTGCCTTGGCCAAAATCAACCCACTACGAACCTTAACTGACCTCAACTTATACACCTCAAAAAAGAGGTAAAACAAGAGGTAAAAATATAAAGAATCGAAACAATTAACGTGTTCAAAATTCAGGTATCTGCAGGATGTTTTCCTGTGATCGGAATCATTCAAGTTTCTTTTCCCTTCACTGCAGGTACTACAAGATTCAAAGCCGCAAGCGATACTATGCCTGAAGCCCAGCCAAGTCGGTCATCTGACCTAAAAGAAGTTCATTGGCACCGCAAGCTTATTTGGGGGTTTCCTGGAATGGGGGTACCCCAATAGCTGGATGGTTTATTACTAAAACGGATGATTTGGGGTGAAACACCATTTGGGGATTTAGTTGATCGAGGTTGATCGATGTTAATAGATGCCTATACACATTTTCATAATCATTTCCTGCCAATTTGGGGACCTTGCTCCTACTAAACTGGGGATATTAACATATTTTAACCCGGGATTGACATGACAACATATTCATAGCATTTCATAACCCGAATCTCAGAGTGATACATAAAGTGGTCATTGTTGGAAATAAAGTTTCCTGACTCCTCCCAGAAAGTTGGTCAAAACTTCCACCGACTGGATTTTCGAGTTTTCGTGGACGTGCGTTTTTTGAAGCAGTGCAGAGTATTGCATGACATCAATACATCATCCATGAAAACGATAAAAAATGGCGAAAATGGTTTGGAACAATCCAAGATTTGATGGGTATCTATTGCATCTCCGTGGGCATTGCCCAACAACATTTGTTGTAGGGCTAAATGCCTGTGCTGTGGGTGAAATATGCTTCTGAGTTTTGCCCGTGAATCCCAAACATTCTCAGGGTTGACATTTACCTTCACTCATCCATCTTTCTTGGATGAGACCAGATCCTGGTAATTTTTTGCTTCTATTCCCAAGTTTGGGTCAAGCATACCATTGATTTTGTTGGTCAATCTCACCCCAAATTCTCGAGCATCATTGCGAAAAAAACCATCCCCAGCTTGTTTTTGCAACTAAATGTTTATCCGGATAATTGACAATAGTCCTCATGGTTCCTCGGTAAATGTCCATTTCCACCATGGCCCCAGTACCGTCGGAGGAGAAGCAGCTTCTCTTCTTCCGAGAGCAAGAGGAGACCAACTCGGCCCACTATTTGGCGTCCTTATCCGCCGAGTCGGGGCGCCGTGGTGGACACAGTGGTGGACACACTGGTGGACAGCGGTGATGTCTTGGGGACATGTCGTGGTGTAACAAGGCTGTTCCAAAATTGGAAGATTGGAAGTAACAATGAGTAAGATCCAAGAATCATTGGTATTTCAAGGCTTGAGCCACCATTAACAATTGGGATAATATCGTTGTATGTATATAAAAGAGCATGTGGACCCGTAGGCATAGGGGAAATGATACCAGATTTAGGAGCGATGATCAGCATGGGCCATGCAGCCCCATATTGCTGGGATAGTTTGAGGATAGATGCCTTATATATTTGCGAAACGCTTTGTAGGGGCTGAACAGCACATGAATTAGCTGGGACATCAGTTTGCTTCCCCCGAAAGGGTCAGAGACTTAGGAGGTAAACAGAGAAGCACAGGTGTAGAGTATAGAATAGAATGCCTTGGATTCTCTTGGATTCTCAGACGAGAAATTCATCAAGTGAGACTGATGCTGCATCTTTGAGAGTTGCAAGAAAGCGTCCGAGGTATGACCCTGTGGCTACGCGCATGCCTTTCCAACCACTGGATGCCAAGTACCGTTTCTAAATCTGCGTTGCAGAAGTTGATTTGAGCGAAATATGTTTTAGAAATTTGTAGAGCCACATTTGGTGAGGTGGGCCGCCGCGTTAAGAGAGATCACGGATCACAGATGTTCTTCCCTTGGAAACATGAAGAGCTTGAGATAGGTTGAGATACGATATGATACAATCAGGGCGTATCCGCCTCAGCATGCAACATGTCTTTACAAACTATGTAAGCCAAAGATTCCTTAAACCAGGCTGCCATGTTGAACGACAGCTGCGGCCCATGTGGTGGCGCGTAAGATGAACCGAGTGGAGAGAGCATTTCGGAAAGGTGTCCCGAGCAGTGGAAGGTCTGGGTTGCAAGGTTTGGTGACCATCCAGAAACTTCAAGTTTTAGCACCTTTCTTTGTTTACTTATAACTTATAACATCCTATAACTGTTTGTTAACGGATTCTGATTCCAAATGTTTTTCTTTGTGCCAGGCAGGCTCACATTCACGGCTCCGTCGAAGTTCAAGATGAAGAACATGCAGCCATTCTGGATCGCGATACAGATCAAAGGATTTTTAACTGACCTTAAATGTTCTGCATGAACAGTTGCCAGAGAAACAAACAATAACCAACATATGTAGGATCTCATGATATCTCATGCCTAGACAACTTTGAAATTTCTTTCAAGAGGAACAAACAACTGACCTCACCAACAGCACGATGGATCTGACAGAAGTAGCAGCACTTCACAAAACCTATCGCCGATCTCCAAAGGCGGCTGCCACAGTTTCCGCCTCAGATCGGAGATGGAAGGTGATATCGTTGGCAAAATAGGGAGAGGTCAATTGTATAGGACCCCCCGGACAGATTTGCATGAATGATAGTATAGTATAGTATATATATATGATACCTGAAGTATTTTATGGTGATATGATATGATGCACATATTGCTAGATGGCTTAGTTAGCAAATGTTAGCACATGTTAGCACTAAGCATTTTCAGTAATTCAGTGGGAAACCCAGGGCAGTGGATGCCACCGGTTGGAGCTCCTCTCCTGGTGCGAGGTTAGTTCCATGGCTGTCAATCTGGCGCAGTTTGAGTCGGTTCTTGCTAGGCCTGGTCCGGTAGATGTTGTGTCTACCGGGGGGAATCTGGTGAAAATGTCAAACCCAATTGAACAAATCCAAGAAGTGTGGCAATTTTTCTGACCCTGAGAGAGCTACAAGTATGCCTGTGATTGCACCTGCATTCAGATTCGGTTTGAGTTGAACTCCAGTAGATTGTGCATGTCGTGCCATGTTCAAGCTTTCAATCCGGCAAGATGATAACTACCTTTTTTGAACTGATTTCTTTGAGGTTTGCAGTTGCGGCAACTGTCCGTCCCATTTTTTCTTTGGCTTATATAGAGCGCGTTTGCTGATGACAACGTTCCCCGTAGCCTTGCGAGATGCACACATTTTCGCGGCCGTTCAATCAGACCGAATATAACCATATTTTTCATTCCAACCAAGCTTAGCTTCAAATGTACCGTCCCTACGCTTCCCTTTAAAACATATTTTGAGCGACGCCATGACCCAACAGTGTACCCAAATTTGTGACATCCCGCAAGGCTTGAAAGCGTGGCAGAGCGATTGGAGAAGGTGCAGAGGGAAACTGAGGAGCTACGAATTGAGTTTCCCAACCTTCCCAACCACATGATAGTTGAAAAAAAACTCCACCAAACTTGGGATGGGAATTTTCCAGCAAGTCATTTTCCATTTCTTGATGGTGAAGTGAAATCCATTCAAGTTTTTGCCGGGAAATCCATCACCATTTTTCATGCTTAAATCAGTTCAATCCAGCATTTTTCCTGGGTGCAACACAGCGGTTGTTGGAGGGCACTTCAGGAGGAGGTGCAGCCGCAGGTGGGAACCGTTGGGAACTGTCGAGACCGAAGAAGCTCATATAGTACATAGTTTTATGTCCACCTCTATAGCTTATTCTAATGTTTTTTAAACTTGAAAAAAAAGCAAAAAAAAAGGAAAACACATGGAAAATCAAAAAGCAAAACTTCAAAACCGAAAAAAACAGGAAGCAAAATAAATGGGAAAAAAAAGGAACGTCAAAAAGGGGAAAACATGGGAAAAAAATGGACTTGTCCATTTGCATTTTTGTTGCTTTTTTTTTTGCTTTTTCGATTTGTTTTTTTTGCTTTTGTTTTGCTTTTTTCTTGCTTTTTTTTTGCTTTTTGCCTGAAAAAAAACAAAAAAAAGCAAAATAAAAGCAAAACAAAAGCAAAAAAAACAAATCGAAAAAGCAAAAAAAAAGCAACAAAAATGCAAATGGACAAGTCCATTTTTTCCCCATTTTTTCCCCTTTTTGTCTGTCCTTTTTGTTTCCCTTTTTTTTCCCTTTTATTTTGCTTTTGTGTTTTTTGGATTTTGCTGATTTGCTTTTTGTTTTTTCCATTTTTTTTGCATTTTTCGCGCTTTTTTTCAAGTTTTAAAAAAATAAGAATAAGCTATGGTTTGGTGAACATAAACATAGTTGATATATGTTAATATATATATACACAGATACACGTTGATATATGGTTATCATTTATCATATACTGTAATCAATTACTTATATATAATAGTTCAAATAGACTATTGCTAGTAGAGTTCGTGATGAACAACTACAACTTGAGAAGCGTTAGAACCCCAAAAATATGATCTACAGTCCGTTCTGAGTGCTACTGTAATAGGGACACCTTGTTTCTTTTTTGGCGGGCGTCGTAATTTAAGAGCCGCAGTATGCCGCAGTCCTTTGGTCGGATTTGTTTTTCCGTCATATCATTGGGATCCCCAAGAATCCCCAAGATATACAATCATCCTGGAGTAGACATGGAAGTTTCAAACACATTCATCTAAGTCTAGTGAGGATTGTTTCACAATTCCATATTCTAGATTTTTCAAATCCGCTTAAATTTAAATGGATCATCAAGATCATCAACCACATTCTATCTACGTCCCGGATGACTTTCCAAATAGAAAGCTGACCTGTCCACGGTCAGGTTCCGCTTCCGCCGGTGAAGATGTTCCACCAATCGTCCTGGCGTTCCGTGGACGCAGAGCCATTTCTTTCATAAAAAAGGGGGGGAGAGATCAGCAAACATGGAGGATTAACAATGATGAATCCAGCTTACATGATGGTGAAACACCAAAAAATGGAGGGTTTAACCATGTTGAACCAATGATTTTTGTGTGGATTTTGGTGTGTCTGAACATGAGGCATACTCCCCAGTCATGACGATTTCTTAATCGGGAGATTATTATAAACCAGCGGACTCCCTACGGACTCCCTATCGCCCTATTGTGTCAGACAAACCCGTGTGGGTTTGGGTCAACGTTAGCAACCGCCCAAAGTGCATGGTTCAGTTGAATGCTACAAACTCAAATGAACAATTTGTAGACTATTGGTACCCATAGTTTTGACTCAGATATATAGACCAAGAAAACATGTAGCCTGAATCTTCAACTGTGGAAGACTTCAATCGAGAAGAAAATTATACCCATAGGATCAACGGTATTTACCACCTTTTTAATCCTTTTTATATAATGGCGCTCACCAGAGCACGGATTTTGAGCCATATGATCCATATCCACAAACGTTGACATCAAACACAGAGAAATGATAGAGAACAGAAGACCTTTCAAAGAATGCCAAACAAATGTGTACGGACGATCTCTCGATCAATGACATAGTTCTGTAATTATGTGGATTCTAAACTCCGATGCAGCAACTGTGTATCTCATCTATGTCCAGGTTCGACATGTTCGTGCAGGGCAAGATTCCACCCGTGGAGTGCCTGGGACGTGGAGTTGTTGTCTATTTTTTTTCGCACGAATTGTGAACCTCAGGCAAGCTGAACTTGGGGATACCAACAAAATGGCATTATATATTACCCTCTGGTTATTCAACATAGCCATGGGAAATGGCCCATTTATAGATGGTTTACCTATTAAAAATGTTGATTTTCCATGGCTATGTCAAATAACCAGATGGTAATAGAGAACATGATGATAAAGCTTGGATTTTGAACAGGGACCCTTTCTCTACTTCTGGGCATCTATTTTGTTGCGGTTAAACAATCTGGAAAACGCCAAAGGCCGATTTCGGGGGCTGAAGACATCTGTATATAACACATTTTAGCAATATTTTGACATCGGAACGAAGTGGAATTGTGTGCACTATTTTGGCAGTAAGCAACTGAAACCAAGCACCGTAGAGTGCTGTCCTTTTTTTGCCATGGTTATTCCATGTTATTCCCTCTATATCCATCAGTTGTGTATCAGCAAGAGATATCCCCAGATGGTCGGTGCCAATCTCCCAGGGGCTGTGCCAAAGATTTGAACTCGAAGGAGACGATGGGGCGAATAGCGCGTCGCGTTTTGGGCGGGATTTGAAGAGTCTTTTTTGTTGGTCTTTTGGTGATCTACCAACCCATCTTGATGATGTTTGATGTTTGATGTTTTTTTCAGATGTAGGATGTTCTAGTGTTGTTTATATGTTTTTTTCCATGATTTATCGTCCCCTCGCCACGCCAGAGGACGTGACCGAAGCCACTGAGATTTATGTGGAAGGGCTCAGGCGGCCGGCTTTTCGCTGTGGATGTCTGGACACTTGACCCCAAATTATGTATGGGGTTGGTTTATGTTGGTTTATAATGCATATATATATATATATATATGGCTATGGATCAATACCTATTAATACCATTTTTAGTGGGATGAACATCCATTTACCAGCTATTTTGATGTTCACCAGGGGTACAAGGTTTTGACACACTGCCATATAAATACTGTAACTATACATGTATTCTGTGATGACGTTATATGTACAGGTACTGCCGTAATTGGTTGATACAAGGATCTTTAACGAGGATTATTATGAGAAATTGGGGGAAAATCCTCATATCCACTGGTTGAGAAAGCGCCCATCTGTGTTGCGGAATTTTCCTACTTTTGGACAATCCCGGGTTATGGATCAGCAATAGCTGTTTGGCGCAGCCACCAATTTTATGGGTATCTACCTGTCTTTGCTTTGATTTTCCAGGAGTTCTGGCTTTACACAAAGAGGACATTGGTGTGACCCTGGCAATCCTTAAGCTTGATCGGAAAACACTGTTGACTGGGTGGATCGACTTTTTTTGACGCCCCAGCTTTTATCCTGACTATCAGATCAATATATATATATATATATACAATGGGGAAGCACCTCCAGCCACCCCAAAAAAAGAACCTTGGGCGCCACGTCGCCGATGGAGGCTGCTTCGGGAGTTGTTTGTGGCCACCGGCAGCTGCCAAAAGCCCCAGGTGCCTCTGGTAAGACAGGGAAGCCTCAAAGATAGTGATTTTCATCAAGAATGGTGGTTTCGTGGGGATATAATATGGGATATAATTGATGTGGAGTTATCATGGGAATGTGGTCTTGTTATATAGTTCCCCAACGGTACTCAAACATGGCGATTGCTAGGAATCATCATCAAAAAATGAGGTTTTGATAGACAATCATTGAACTAAATGGATGACCACCCCAATCGTAACATTGAGTAAATTGGGGATGGCTTAGTTGTTGTACCTTAAGCTCGCCTGATGGGCCTGATCTCACTTTGCGGCAGAGAATTCCTTAGCTTGGCGCTTTGCCAAGCTGTGCTGTGAGGATACAGATTGGGGCAAAATCCTAGGCCCTGTCATGGAGTTGGGGCAGAAGGCGATGATTGGGGCCAAAACAGCTGAGTTGGCACGGCTGGAGATTTTGGTTGGCACGGCTGTGCACATAGTTATATTCATATACCATCATATACCTCAATCTCTTGGTTGATCATGGCTGGGTTGATGTATGTTGATGTGTATATTGACCTGGCCTGGTGGTTTCCACCTGGTTTCCACCAGCCCGTTGTTGAGCGGCTCAGCATCTCGGTCATACAGTCATACATGTCAAAAACAGTCAAACTATACCCAGTATCTCAATGTATGTTGTGGATGTGAAGTATACCCACTACCCCTTCTGTGATATCACACAATAGTCAACTTTACCCTGAGATATAGCCATTTCAATCAGCAGTATTTTGCACTTCTCAGGTCATCCCCTCTGTTAGCCGGTGGAATTCTGCAGGCGCAGAAAGCATGTGACTCACGAAGCGACTTCTTCCAGCACAGGAAGGGCGGGCGGGCGATGGCATAGTTCAACCTTCACGTGTGGTTTTGGTATGACTCGGTATGGCAACAAAAAAACTGGTATGACACTATGCTATTCCTATGTATTTCCCCTAATTTAATTTTATAGCGTGGACACCTATGAAAACGCACTACTCTTTCAACCACTTGGTGTGTTTTCCAAGAGTGTCGCCAAAGAATGCTTCGAACTGCCACAGCATGGCGTTTTTTGATGGCTGATCTGATCATTTTCCCCATTCAATGGTAATTCTATGGGCATTCCCATTTTCAGACAAAGCCACATGATTTCATGTATCACTTCGACAGGAAAGCTTCAGCCGAATCGCTGAACGTGATCATGCCACTCGTTGAGAGGGGCTGCGCTAGTTCAATGGATTCCACTATATCAACACAAAACACAGCCCATTTTGATCCATTTTGGCCAACTATTGGGGGCATTAATGGCATAAATGACAGATTTGGGACGGACCCATTTTTTCTTTGGTTTCAGAATGTGTTTTTGGTATTTTGACGTATTCTGACACAGATCTGAAAGCTCCAAACCAAATTCAACATTCAACCGTCAATTTATATCTATCAATGGATTGGTTTAAGGTAAAATTTACAGGAAAGCTCTATATTTAAATTGGAAAATCCGTGGTTTCCTGTAGATTTTCCCTTAACACATTTCCATTGAATCTATTTATGACCCCATCTTGATATATACATATGTATATTATATATATATAAATATCCCACCGCACACATTCGCGCCCGCGAGGTTAGTAACGTCGCCGTCTCCCCCTGGACATGTCGGGAAGCTGCGGGGGATGGGAAATTGATGGGACATCCCCACCATGGCAGTTTAACTATAAATGGGGAAATTATAAACCATTGCCATGTTTGATGACCGGAGGGTCATCGAAACATAAGCACACTTTTTCAATTTTGTGGTTCCATTGATGCCCCGTCAAATCATAGTCAGCTGACTCGAAAAGAAGGCGTGTCCACTTTCTGAGACAGGATATCATCACCAATCTGCAAGCCACAGATTTTCCTGAAATTGAACAGCGGAGAAATAGTTGGGACTCAGTGTTTTTTTCCGAAATAAGCTCCACTGGTCGAAAGCCTCAAAATGGCCCCATCATTTAGTGGCCATGATAATTGATATCTCAATTTCCTATGGTTTATCATGATTTCCTCCAGTACTTATATACATTGCCGCTTGCCGCATTGCTTGGGCGTTGAATTGGTGTAAATCTCCATTGTGAATTACTATACGTATTACTAAATAGCGTAAATACATGTAAATACCCAATTTACAGATCAAGTCACATATCATTGTTGGTCATATAATCCCTTTATATCCGACTATTAATCCAATAGAATGCTTGATTTAATCTATAATTCTACCCATTATGGTTGTGTAAATCCTCATTTTGTTGTTATGCCGCTATGCCTACTATTGTTGGTGATATAGATCCCCATTTTATCTTTTGTTGATTGAATCAATCCATGTTTTTTTGATAACTACATCATATATGGCATCTGCTTTTTGGCTGGTTGAATATAGGTTACAGCATCCTCCAAGAAATGGTTGACTTTATACCCCATGTTCATGGTTAAAAATGCCGAGGTACAGAGCATCTTGGAGACCTTTGACTTTCATGCGAACAAGGCGGGCCCAGGGGTGGCGTTTTCGGGGATGGGGCTAGGGTTGAATCAAGAAACATAGGGGGATTTAACCGATGGATCATGGATTTGGCTTGGGGAACGAACCCCAATATACGGCCATGCGATGGGGTACCAGTGGGTACCAGGGCTCCAGGGTTTGAACCCGGGGACGCTAAGCCTAAATGTGTACATCTGGGATAGCATTGACCAACTGGTTGCTGATTTCAGCACATCTTTGGCCTTTTTTCATGTTCATTCTCTTTTCAAAAAATACTGGGAATTGATGATCCCACTTGACTTTCATACATGTTTTGGTGGTTCAACCACTGTTGCAGCCATAGTTTGGTAAAAAAACCCGCCGTGACGTGCAGGTCCTGCAGAAGAAGGTCGACAAGGCCACCAGTAGTGGCAGTTGGTGGATTCTATGGGGTAGCATGGAAAACATCCAGCTGTTATTGGCCATTACATCATTTACCCAGCGTTTTTTTTTTTATTATGGGGATCAAGATTCGGGATTTAAGCAATGAATAATGGATTGATGATGATGATATAATGGATTTGGGTTTGTCTGAAAATGGATGATTTACTCCGAGCAAATTGCACAGCCAATGGTGAAAATGATCATCGACCGGGGAATCACAGTGACTGCGCCAGCAATTTCCTGAAGCGACCGGTGGACCTCAAGGGCGAAGTCACAGGTGTGTCGTCAGTTTTTTTTGTCACAGGTCAACAGGGGCGGCATGTTTTTGTCGTATCTATAGTAGAGATAAAAGTAAAAGTTTCTTGATGCCTAGTGATTCGTGGTTAAGATAAGATAAGCGCTGATGAGTTATCGCCATATCGCCATTTCCAAAGGAGACTGCCTGGGTCAAGGCCTTCAAAGAGTCGTTGAAGGAGACGACCGGAGCCTCCAGCATATATTCACAAGTATACTTGTCCACAGACTGAGTCATCAAAAATCAGAGTTTGTGAGTACTTTCTTTTCACCCATGTGCTTGTGCAGTATCAGTATCCCCTGTCCTCATGATTTTTTGTCTTGCTACAGGGAGCATCAACATGGGTTAGTCTGAAAGCAGGCTACCCCTAAATCGGTGAATCATCAACTTCCCTGTAAAATCGCCATAACTGGGGGGAATCAATTGATCAATCCTCAATTTTCAGGTCCACACCCAATTTTCACATCTTGTGGCAGGAGTTCAAGGACTGGTGCGCGGAGAACTGCAAGATGGGTGTCATCTGGAACGTCAAGGGACAGGCGGAGCTGCGCGCCTGCGAACCTGCGAACCTGGCCGAAGGGGTTGGTAGGTCATAACCATGTAAAGTATATATCCCCAGTAGTATTAATGGCCCAATAACCACTTCCTAACACATCAACTCATATTCTCAACCAGTAAGTGGACAAACTTATAGTTAGTATGGGTCAATATGGGTTAATATGGGTTGAATATGGGTTGAATATGGGTTAACAACCACTTCCTGTTCAACTCAGGCAGCGCTGGACTATTTCACCGCCCACCCTTTAGGAGCAGCTCCTTCAGGCTTGGCGAGCGGAGTTCACCAAAAAGTTGGGATTTAAGAATCAAAAATGGGATTTAAGCACCAAAAATTGGGTTGAGCCAGCAAACCATCGGCAATTGAAAGTTTTTTTTTTTTTCGATGCAAAATGGATAGCGGGTTGTTGTCTAGAGTGGGGGGGACTCAATGGAACCAGAAGCAGCGCAGAAACTGGGGACCCATCCAAAACGAAATCTGGTGGATGCTCCCCAGTAATGGCACTGTAGAGGTTTCTTACCCATCCCCGAGTAAATCATCTACAAGGTGCTCTTCTATGGCAAACTGTTACAATTAAGGTGAGGTTTCCTGCACATGGATTCCTCAGGTGCTGCCCCAAAGGCCAGCAAAGGCAAGGGCAAAGGGCCGCCTCCACCCAAGGCGGCTTGCGAGCCTGGAGAGTGAGTCAAAGCTTGAGTACCTGCAAAAAAGTGGCTAGCTAAAATCCGTGAGTTGAGGGTGGGTGGGTCGATGTTTTTTGGTTTTCAAATTTTGGTATATGCTATATGATATATGCATACGTCTACATACATTATATATATAATTATATATATATATATATATTATTTTCCTATCTTTATGGTATATATTTTACCCGAGGGAAAGTCCCAAACCCACTTCGCACTGTCAGGGCGGCTTCGTTGGAATGCCGGAAGAGGTGAAGGCCAAATTAAAGGCTCCGCGAATGCTTTGTGGATGGTAAGCTGATTTCTTACATATTAAATATGTTTCAAGTTTGAAGTATAGTAATGAAGTACTAATACTCAATCTACATTTATCTATCCTTCTTCTTGTTTTTTTTGGTGGTGATTTGGCCCTTGTTGTGATAGACAATTTGCACAAACCTACCAGACATGCAAAAACTGTAGGCATTGTGATTTACCAGCTTGGCCGGATTCCTTCGAACAACATCACGCTTTTTTTAGTCACAACGGGATCCAAAAAACAGCACCCCGGGGACCCGGAGGCTGAGACGGCACCGAAAGCGGCTCCTGCTGCTGGAGGCATGTCAGCTGTCTTCAATGTGGGGACACCTAGAGAATCTCCTGCAGCAGCTTCTTGATGGATGCTGATTGAAGTGGTAGAACTTTATGATCCAAATCCGACCCACAGAATTTCGAAATCGGTGCAGCTTTTGCGAAGCCATGATGGGGTCAAGGGGTCAAACTTGGCTCTAAAGTTTGATACAACCCATGGGACCCCCCGGAGCTGCCTTTGGGAGCGAGGCCATTGGGGGATTTGACACTGGCAAGCTGAAGAAGGTGGATTTTGTGCAGATCCAGTTGAGCCATGAACTTTTCATACCTGGTTGATTTGTTAGGGACTTATACTACCTAAAACTACCTAATTTACTGGGGATTATGATAACTAATGATAACCTATAGTAGGGAAACCGGTTTCAACCAACTGGTATAATGAGATGGGATAGGGGTATTTTCAATGGCTCAGTTGATTTTTGTGAAAGACGCACCGCTTTCAAGCAAAGAGTGTCATCGTCAATGGTTACACCTGCTGCTTTGACCGGCACTTGGGATGGTGATCGATGCTTCAAGTGGCCATTTTAGCACCCGCGCGAACTCCTGCGCGGTTGCGATTTGGCACGTCAGGTGAGGATGGGGGAGTTGGATCATGTTGGATGGGGTCTCCCATTGCCACCCGTAGGCCCGAGGTAGAGGTCTGGTTCGCAAAAAGGGATGGACAAATCAAGCGCTCGCAGTGTCCAAAATTGGCTTGGACTTGTGCATTTTTTCACCAAACAGCTTCTTGGTTACAGTGGTTACAGTTACTGTACATTTATATCATTTGTTTGGTGAAGTTCATGGAAGCGCACTGAACGGCGACCGCACTGAATTTCTCCAGTTCGATCCGCTCCACAAAGCGCCCAGGGATTTGAGGTTGCAATGAGCCAGGAGGGGGGCCTGGGGGGGCAGCTTGGGTCACCAAGGTTGCAGCTGATTAGGAACCATAGTCAAGATCCAGTTGTGCATATAAAATAGCATGACATAGGCATAAGTAAGCATCCAGTTCCAGTTGGACCACTCACTTGCTAAGTCGGATTTTTCAGCCAAGAAGGCCGCTTGATACTCAGATCTTCAAAGTTTGCAATTCGGCAGAAGGAAGACCATTTTTCTGGTCTTCGTGCCTCCAGAATTCCTTCCACGCAACTGGCATGGTCAGATTTAGACCCACTTGCTTCACCCCAAATGCAGCTGAAATCGTGTGGCCTAAAAATCGCTGCAGGATAAGGATGGTTATGCGGCTTTAAACAGAAAAGATCAGGCAGGGTGAGCTGTTGGGAGAGGTTGCAAGTGGCAAATCCAGTATGCCACTGTGCATAGTATCAGTACAATTATTGTATGTGCACCATTGTATCAATTGATCAACTCACATTGATGCATATCATTTCGATGATATATATATATAATTATATATATATATACACATATGATATATATTTATCTACGATACTACACAATTTGTATATCAGTACACCCTTTCCATACGCGCCGTTGCCCCAGGAAGCCCAAAAACCTGTAGAGCCCGGCGGGGCCGCGGGTACCGTGGCCCCCAAGAAATATGCGCCTTGGTCGGGCCGGGGGTGACATGTCACTGGTGTAACTTCCAAAAAGGAAGGAACAACAGAACTAAAATAGTGGTAAATAATGATGGTAAATTGTTGTTTTTTTTCTGTTTATCGGGATTGATTGCATGGCGGTGCTATCAATCCTGAGATATAGCAACTGGATGTTGTAATTGGCAATCATATAAGATTGTTTTTTGATGTTTGTTTGGGAATGATAAGTGTGTGGATATCAATTAACCACAAAACATGAGTGACCATGGGATATAATTAATGGGTATATGATCCGTTTGGGAATGATCATGAATGATCCATTTCGGCGTGATGACTGGTGGATGAATCTCAGCCAGTTGCTGCAGAGGTAAAATATCAATGTGACTTAGCCTTTGGCAAGCTTGTGGACAATTTAGGAAAGCACTGTAAATCAAATCATGAAGAGAATCTCATGCAGTATGTACTTGTTGGATACCTGAGTTGTGTTGTAATATTGATGACCAGAGGTTCAGCCCAATGAAACCAAGACGCTACTCTCTGGTAATTTAACATAGCTATTGAAAATCATCATTTTTAATGGGAAAATCCACTATAAATGGTCATTTTCAATAGCTATGTTAGTCATAACCAGAGGGTACTCTCTGGTATAGTCCAACAATGTCCAACATGGCACAGGATAAAACCACCATGGCACACGCTCCCCCGGCTCTGAGGCGGGTCCAGTGTGGGGCCTCAGATGGTTGATGAATGGTTTACCACATTGGTAAACCAACACCACATCGGATCTTCATTAATATTGAATACTATCTATATGGATGTGGGTCAAAATGGAAGACCTAGGGGACCACAGATGTTAGTCTAGTTTAGTATCAACCATCCAATTATTGGGGTACCTAATTTTGACCCATACCCATATATATATATAATATTTGGCCATTGTATATTACCCCACATCTTTATTTTTGTATGCTATGTTGATGGCTACTGTACTATATACGTCACTCCAAATTCCTGCCGCTCGGATCCACAAAAAGCGGGCCAACTGCCGAATTGGAGCTCAAAATCTAGTGATTACTAATCCTTATCCTATATGTAAAATGGTCCATTTATAGATGGTTTACCTATTAAAAATGTTGATTTTCTATAGCTATGTTAAATTACCAGAGGGTAAATACACCACTTTCAGATCCAATATGATTCTTGATGTCTTGATGCTCCACATTTGGCACCAACCAGTTCTAAGGCTGCCATTTTCAGGAAGTTGCTCTTTGATTCGCCTCTGAATGTCGGGAACTCTGGTCACAAATGTGGGCCAAAAGGGAGTCAGAAGTGATGGAGTTAGCCCTAGGGCCCTAGGAGTCAACCGCTGGAGAGCATGGGTTTGAATATGAATGCTGCTTACACATGATCACAACTTTGCCAATTCCTAAGTTTTCATGATCAACTCCCAATTGTTGATGCTAATACCCAGATTCATCCAGATTCTTGATGCTGAACTCCAAGTGTTTGATGGCATAATCACCCATCGAGAAAGGGTCGAATCCCGATTGTTCAGCTCAAATCCTAGTTTTTAGATGTTTTTAGACATTTTTAAAACCAGGTTTTGGTAATCTAATCATTATAGAAATCATATTAAATCATATTTATCCTCAGTTTGGCTGGTTCAAAACTATTTCTAATCCTCAGTTTGGTTGGTAATCTAATCATTAAGTCATATTAAATCATTAAATCATATTAAATCATTAAATCCTTTATTTTTTGTTGGATAAAAACCCCACTTGCTGCTAGTACCGTCCCGTCGAGGTATTGCTCCTCGCAGTGCCTTTCGGCATTGCGGCGCCCAAACTGCACTGGAGCGATCAGGCCAGGGCTGTTCTGCTGAAGTCAGTTTACCGTGGTGCCATAACATCATAATCCACATGAGACCCACATGTATATTATAATATATATATATATTATAATGTGTATATATATATATATATATGTATATGTATATATATATATTATATGTATGATTATGTACGTATGTATACTGTATGATTGTATATGAGTCAATCTGTGTACGAATGCATGATGATAACTGGGAAACGCATGGTAATGCTGGTCTGAGAAATAATACTGTATAGAACAGCAGCTTAGCAGAGTCACAACAATCTCAGTGCTTTTGGGGCCATTGGGTGAGCTGTTGGACTGATCCCGGGGTGCTACGCAACTGACATTTGGTGAGTCAGTGAACTTCTTGAGAACATCTCAGATCGCAAAAAACAGGATGACCATAGAATGCTATACATACATCATTATGATATCATGGCTGTAAGAGAACATCACCGGCTGACAATGATGAACTCGAACTGAAAATGGATAGTTACGAAGTGCCAAAAATTGACTAGTTGTGGATAGTTGCCATAATTATCTCCCGCAAAAAACTCGGATAGTTGCATAGAAAGCCCACATCTAGTGCTGCCATGGCGTTTTTTCCAACGCTCCTTTCTGTGGCCACATTCTGCGCCCTCGCGCAGCTGAAAGAGGCCCTGGGGTTCCACGATTTTTTCGGCCGGCTCAATCCCCATGTTTCATGGTTTTTCATGGGGTAAATATCCATGGTCAAAGTTGTCAAAGTCCAGATTTTCAAGACTGTTTGATGGTGACCTTCCGCTTGTTGATGATTTTATTGGTTGAACCCCGATTTTACACGGTTCCATCCCCGATTCTGGCTGGCCACATCTCAAATTCGCTGGCGAATTGACCATGTCTCGTCGCCTAAACCGCGATGCGGATTTGACGTTACTGGAAGTTTCTGGCGGTTTGCTGTTGCTAGTTACTAAGTTTTTCTAATTCCTTTGGGACACACAATATGGAGATATATGGATTGTTTATTTTCCAACAAGAATACGGAGAAACACCAACATGAATGGGGATACGGACCAACGATCTTTGTATTTTTGAGCCTAGGATGATACAGCCAATGAACCTAAATTAATCCGCTGATTGGTTTCCACATATTTATTACTCATCATACCCAACGGATTATTCCGATTTGTGGTATGGGTCGATGTTAGTGATGTTTAAAGTCGTTTAAAGTGGTCGACCTTTATATTTTCCAGGTACCCCAGATGGAACGATTCTTGTAGTGGACGATGGTTTCGAGTAAAGGGACCAATTTCCAACACCTTTGAGAGCCGAATGTGCCGTTTAACATCGTTTAACGTTGAATTTTCAATGGATTTTCTTGAGATCACCAACAGTACAATTACCCTCTGGTAATTTAACATAGCTATGGAAATTGACCATTTATAGTGGATTTTCCCATTGAAAATGGTGATTTTCCATAGTTATGTTTGTTTACCAGAGGGTACAAAGAGCTTCACACAATTTTTTTGGGGAATTCGACCACCAAAAAAAGCTTCCCCACAAGATGGCTCAGATTCGCCTGGTGGTTGGAAAATCCACCATTTTTTTGGCGGAATGTCCCATCAAAAGCGTTCGATTTCGTTCGGGGATTTTCCAGCTAGCCATATGGGTATGGGTCAATACCTATAGATACATTACTATAGTGGGATGAACATCCATAAATCCCAGCTATGACTTGGGGTGAACAAAAGGTACCAGGGTTTTGACCCATCCCCATATTTGATTACCAGAGATATCCACCTGTATTAAGCCCAGTAGCGTTGCTGGGTCGACAGTTCGATGTCACGGGTGCCCTGGACGATGAACGCTGCGACGGTGACGACGATGCGTCCTGCGAGTCCTTGAAGATGCTCCAAAGACGTCCCGCGGTGCGAAGCGAAAGCAGATGGGGCTTTAACGAAGAAATTCATGGGGTCATATCATGGGAATCTATGGAATATTGATGGGATATTAATGGGATAATTGGATCTTGATGGGATATTAATGGGATAATTGGATCTTGATGGGACATTCATGACATGATTACAATATATTACAATTATGAGTGGGATACAATGGGATATAGAAGCAACAAGTATATAATACTTGGATGTGTTTGAAAATGAGGTGTATCGTCCATCGTTTGGAACTGGATTCTATCGCCTTACAACTGGGATGTAATGGGTTGTACATGGTTGAGTATATACCCTCCAGTGTCATCAAACATGGCTTGCTGGAAAATCTCCCATTTATTTCGATGGTTTTCCCATTGAAACCTCGCTAGTTCGGGGATTTCAGCCACCTTTAGCTGAGGGTACAACCGACTTACTGACTAGCCCGTTACCCCATTGAAGTATGTGCAGCAAAAGCAAAGCATCTTGGACTGGGTGGTGATTTCAAGCCGCCCCCATGATCCTGACACCTGGATTCCCTCTGGTAATTTTTCACATATGGAAAACAAAAGAAAACAACATCCCTATTGAAATAACAGGTATGTAAATCAGGCATAAATGGGCCATTTGCCATTTGCCATAGCTATGGCAAATTACCAGAGGCTATATTTTCTTTACCCTTGATGATATATAATATATTATATATACACACTATATATACATATACATACACTTTGATTATCATGCAGTACTGCCCTCGTAGATGATGATTCAAGACAGATTTTGACTTTTAAGATTTCAATTAATCCCAACTCAGATAATTTCAACGTCAAGTCCGATTCAAACAGTTTTTTCGATGATGCTGCTCTTTGAAGAGCAAAAAACGGGTTAGCCCTGAGACATCGTTGATCTTCGTGTTATTATTACTGTATCAGCATTATTGTGATTGTGACTTTTTTGTTGGTGTTAGTATTGTTGGTCCACATTATAAACCGAGCTCAATCTACATTCATGACTAGAATTACTATGATTATTATCATTGCTGTATATTTTTGTCATTACAATTATTATCATTATTTATTATCATGAATTTCATGAAATTATCACTTCACTATTATTGTCATCATTATCGTTCTCATCGTTATTAGCACAGTCTTGTTATCTAAATCATCATGAGTTCGCAGCATTTTTATGGGTCGTTGGTGATGCTGGGCAGCACCAAGGTGCCAACCGCAGCAGTGAAGCCAACAACCCCACTGCCACCTGGATGGGATGGGGTTTCCTTCTTGCAGGTTCCATCACGTGTGGAGCCAAATTCCGTAGCTTTGAACATTGATTTCGAATCGGAAATTGATTCTGAATTGGACAATTGATTTAGAATTGGAAATTGATTTCGAATTGGAACATTGATTTAGGATGATGTGTATCATGTTATATCCATACATACACTTCATGGGTGTAATAGGTAGACTACTTCACAAGATTGGATGATTTGATATATGATTTGAAGGGGCCCAGTCCGATACAAGAGGGTAGTACCTCCATTGTGTATGGTTCATGTCTGGAAAGTTGGGGATCCTTTGATCGTTGGACATATTTTGTCCTGGACCAAAAATTGAAGGGAATTGGAGCAATAATGGGACCACATGTAATGCAACCACTTCATTTAAGGGCATGCTACTGTAGGCTATATAGCATTGATTGTCGACCTTGGAAATGGAACCCATTTCTGCTTGTGGGCGTTGGATGGTTGAAAGATGTTGTATCCAAGGTCAATAAAGGACCTCATCTTTGACCAGGTAGCTGCAAAGCAAACTCATAAGAAACCTACACTCCATCAAAACTGGATCCTGACGTACGATGCTCCGGATTCTTCAATGTGCCGAAACTTCTGGGATCCTCGAGCTTAGTATGTCTTTCAACGATGTTTCAAGCATGACTCAGAATTCTCAACCCTTGTTTTATTTTTCAATCATCACATCCATCACATGCCTACTGGTAAGGTTAATAATGGCTAATCTATGATTTATCCCTATTTATCTATGATTATATAGCCCTCCAGGGATACCATTTTTTTGTAGCGCTTCCACGCTGAGGGGCGGCATAGTTCTTCGGTGCTCTGTTCGGAGATGCCCACATGCGGTGCTTTGAACCTGAAGGGCTATTGCTGTCCCAGCGTCTTGGCAGAGGTATTTCTTAGGCCATTGATCCTTTCCCCAAATGGTGGTTTCCATAATTAAATGAGGGTTTACAATGGAAAATTCCCTTAAAATGGATGCTTTGGGGGTACCTCCATTTCAAGAAACCCCCAAATATGGATGAACACCCACCAGAAACCATGGCTTTTTGTAACTCATATGAGCGGATGGGATTAATGTCCATGCAGGACGATGGGGACCCTGCTAATGAATCAACACAGTGTATTAATCCAGGGTTGACATTATAATACAAGAATATCAAGGGGGATTCTAATGAGCATCATGGGAATTTTACGCATGATCACCTTGGTCTATGGGCCATTTGATTACAGAGAATACAACAGTTCGCTTCACAGACAGGTGCAGTATAGCCTTAACAATCCTTAACACAAAGCCATAGGAAAGCTTGCTTTGAGAGGTTCTGGCCAATAAACCAATCTGTTTCTTTTTGTGGGTTTCCGAAATGGACCGCACTTAGCATTGCCGTCCTCAGAATCGATGAGGCGCCGCGGGAGTATCCTTGGATTGCTGCTACAACCAACGGCATCAGCAAATCAGAGAGTGCCTTCAGGCGTGGCTAAGAGGGGTGCCGTTGAATGTATGGGCGACACTTGGGGTACCAACATATTCTATATACGATTGGGCACTTCTAGTATCGTTTGATGGTGAACCATCCATGTTTGGGGCGTTGATAATTCAAGCCATACTGTACATCATCTCAAATAGGGGCTATACGGTATATCCAATCATAAACCCCAATTTGAGAAAGGTTTATTGTAGTTATCCAATAACAAGTATCCATGATTATTCCACTCTTATCCTATATCAATCCATATTATCCTATTATCTAGTATGGTTTATTATTGGGTTCACCACATTATTGTGTTGCACCTGGTTTCATATCGCTTGGACAGAAGATGGCGTGTTGTCGATTTGTGGACAGGTCCAGAGGCGAGGTCACATGAAGAGAAGTCCTAATGAGACTCGGATCCATGTCAGTTTGTTTTAACACTTAGGACTTTTCTTTATATAAGTTGTAAGAAAGATAAGGATAGATAAGGTACATACTTGCCAGAACATCTTAATTTATATCATTTTATATCATATAGTATCTTATCGCCAAGTTGCTCTATTTAATCTTTTTCATGGATCAACAATCTTCTTGTCGGAACGAGACTCCAACAGCTTTTCATGCAGCATACTGAAATAGTGGGAGATGAGAGAATCACATGATAATGATATAGGACAATAGTGGGATAATCATATTTTTTTAAAACATATATAATAGTTATCAATAGTTATCATATTTTATAGTCATGGCATCATATTATCCCACTATTGTCCCACGACACAACGCTCGTTCCACGAGTCGATGATCGGAACAGCGCAACGCGCTCGGGTTCGACACGACACGCTCCTCTCGCGTAGGTGGGACGACAAGCATTGGAGAACTGCCCAGCTCATGTGGATGCAGCTGACATGAGGTGAACTGCGTGCTGAAGCATGGGATATCCATCTGGTTATGACTAACAGTTTGCCATGGAAAGATCCACCATGCTATTGATAGGTAAACCATCTATTTCTATGGGCCATCTATACCATGGCTATGTTAGTCATAACCAGAGGGTAGATCATGGGAAGTCATGGAAATTAATGTACTGTATATGTACTGTAAATGAGTGGAAATTAATGTCAATTACTGTAGTGGACATGAATGTAAATGAGTGGAAATTGATGAACGATAATGACAATAATTGTCAATATTGATAGATTGTTTGTATCTTATTGTTGGATTACATAGAAGATAGTGTTTATACGATTGAATATGTTAGAGATTCTGAAAATCCGTGTGTCGGATACTCGTATTGGGATGTACACTGCCATATTTGGACAGTGCAACATTTTAGGTGAGCTTGCACTCCTTCGCTGCAGGTGTTACAAGAGGGTAATCCACTGGTTGATCGGATCATGATTTTTCATCTTCAAATGGCGATATATTTTTGGGGTATACCCAATTTTCTGACCCAAATTTTTGATAATTGTTGGTTTTAGATCCGAAGTTTCATTCATGTCCATGAATTCCCATCAATGTCCATCAAATTTCCATGAAGTCCCATGATATAAATTGGTTGAGGTTCCTCCCATATCATCCACCTGGATTATTTCGGCCCAACGTTCGAGTCGCCGAACCAGGCCTGAAGACGTGGAAGCCGTGTGCCAAGAGTCATGCCAGAAGGAGTCACCAAAGTGGATTTAGGAGCAAGAGTACACCTTACCAACGATTGTTGTAGATATATATATATATATACACATAGTACCAAAGTGGATTTTAGATCCAAGTTCATCAAAGTTGTCGATTTCCGTTTTTCTAGATATATGATGATCTATGATGATATATGGATATATAGTAATATATATATATATGGCATGTATATGATCTATCCCCACCTGCTGCCGCGCAGAAGAGTCGACAACAATGCGCTTTGTGTTTTGGCTGATGGGTTCATTGGAAACCATGGAAAACCCTTTCGCGAGCACACAGTTCCTGTGTGGTGACACGGCAGGAACTTCTTCCACTGAGTGTGGAGTGTGGAGTTGACAACTTTGCAAGGACACCTGCACGAACGTGTCGCAGACAATGCGACAATGCCCTTTCGGTTTCATCCGGATTCTGACCAGACATGGGGATTCAAAAATTACATCCTAACATTATTAAGATGACATCCCCATATTACATCTCCATATTATCCCCACATTACAATTCCGAAGTCTGGGTGCAATTGGATATGATTATATACATCCCCATATTACATCCATGATAACGGTCTTGTTGGATCGGCCCAGTTCTGCTTTTGGGTGTTTGTAGTCGTAAAGCATCCATACAAAGATGGTCACCCCACCCCGCATGGTCCTTTGCTCCAACAAGCATAGCCATAGTTTTTATGTTTTTTTTTTTTTTTTTAAATATCCGCAGGATGTCATATTACTTGCCACTGTACGGTAAAACATATATTATATTATATGATTATAATACATATTCTGATGCATTGTGTTAATCTATATACGATTAATTACTATCGATTACTATAGTTCCAAATCTTCTTATGTACACCGTGTAAGCAGTTATTTCTGTTTTTGGTAGTGCTGTGACCCGGTTTCCTCTCCCATCTCAGCATGCAGGACCTTCAAAGTGCTGTGTGCTCACCCGGAGACGACGGCAACGGTGCTACGAAAGATGAGGCAACAAGACACCTGTGTGACCTTTGGCGTCACTGGCCATGGGTCTGGAATGGTCTGGAACACGTCAAAACCCCCCTTTTGCATCGCCAACGACATGGGAATCGCATTAGTCTACCATTGGTCTTAGGATTCATAGATCCAATTAGTATTGGTGCTACTATTAGCAATAGATCCAATGCCAGTAATACCCTAGCCCCAAAAGCAAATTTGGCCCACAAGAAAACATAGGTTTACAACTGGATCTATGCATGGAAGGGGATTGCCTTGGTGAACATGCCACTGATGTTTGCTGAAGCTGGAGGACGAATTCGTCTAGGAAACGAGCATATTGTTTGCTGCAAAGTAGGATTGACTGATGATGGTGAAGAATCTCGAAATTCAGAGACATAGATATGAAGTTGAAATGACGTGATGCGAGAACAAACGATGAAGCGCAATACGGCATGGATGAACTTATGTCAATCATGCGATCAATCAATCCATACATCCATCAATCCAAAGATAGCTCATAGCAAGTCCAAAAAGAAGGAACCACAATTTTCCACCATTTAGGAGGAGCTTACATGTCAATCTTATTCGGATTGCTAGTAGCAGCTATATGACTATATGTGAGAATGATGATTCAAGAATTACACTCCCTGTGAGCCTCAAACAGAATGTTTTTTTTTGGTAAAGTAACTAGCATTTTGATAAACCAATATAAAGCACTAGATTACGATATATGATATACCGATATACCACATAGATTATGATCAATCACTAGATTTTGAAGGGGTAACCAAGATTATGAGTGAGCCCCAGATCTGTTGACATGAGGAATGCTCATTTGAAGACCTCTTCCACCTGTCCACCACATATTCGCATCGTGACGGAGATCCTGAAGAACCAAAACCCCAAGGACCGACCTTTCCCGGGCTGCAGCTAGTCACTGGGTCATCCCCAAGTCATCACCATGGCTGACGATGGGTGCTACGTTTACCATCCCGAGTCATGGTAGGTTGATGGTGTCTAGCCAGGGTTTCCCACTTGAATCACGGATTTGAAACCTAGCCATGTAATCTTACCTCAAATGATACAATCACCAGTGAAAACAGATGGAACCAATCCAGTCACTTATATTGGCAGATGGTGCAGATCTCGTGGTCATTCATGCCAGTCTCTCGCGGCACAAAGTTGACTCTCAGGACACGCAAATCTTATGCAGTGATGTCGCCTGTCAGACTCACGCGGCGAAGATCGCCAGGGATCTTCCTGTAGGGTGACAGCAGACTTCAAGAACACTGAGTGAATAACTTCAGAATCCAACATCATTTCATCATTTCCATAGAAATGGAGCTTGCGCACTTTGAACTTTGATCCATACGAGAATCCTTGAAGCACCGGCAATGGCGTAGATGGATTGCGAGTCAGGTAAGTAGGTTTGCTGCCATGAAGGATGAAGCTACGTGTTTGAATCACTTTGAATCATCAATGGCTCCCTGCCCCTACATCAAGGGTCCAACTTGAACAGTTTAAAGATATGTTCATCCTCCATTTTCGCCAAGTACTTTGATGCCCATTCAACAGTTGGACTTGCCATTTCTATCCATTTCTACTATATGGCTAAATCCCATGTTCGATGGTTAACATTTGCCATTTTGGGTAGGTAAATCATCAGTTGTGTTGGTGAAATCACTTTTTTTAGCGTGTCAAAATCTTCAATGTGTCGCGCCAGTGGTAAACCACTGAGGATTGCTATCCCGACATGGCAAGGATCTTTGACAACTGCACTGCCGATGAGCTGCAGAACAAATTATCGAGGCAGGCGCAGTGCTCGTCGGAGTGTATTCCTTTTTTTGAGGCCCCAGCAGATACCAATAGAATCCAGGGTGCATGAAAATTTATTTTATATGTATAATTTTAAAAGATGACCTCATATACACATACATATGATCGCAGGAAGTTTAGAAGTCAAACTTCCGACAATATGGACAGATGGAAAAGCAGAGGTGGGAAGAGTCAGAGAGGAGAAGAGCCGAAGAGAGAAGATCAGAGAAGAGAAAGAGTGAGAAGAAAGAAG
>Ga0126342_10000174_pt1 | contig 52484 bp, 39 predicted proteins | sample Cyp1metagenome_FD_92528 | JGI IMG/M metagenome (GOLD analysis project Ga0126342, IMG submission 92528) | Coral microbial communities from Lord Howe Island, Old Settlement Bay, Australia - Cyphastrea 1 metagenome | ecosystem: Host-associated > Invertebrates > Cnidaria > Coral ...
ACATATACATACACATATACATACACATATACATACACATATACATACACATATACATACACATATACATACACATATACATACACATATACATACACATATACATACACATTTACATACACATATACATACATATACACATACATATACACATACATATACATACACATATACATACACATATACATATACATGTACATACACAAATAAATACACATATACACACACATATGCATACACATATGCATACACATATGCATACACATATACATACACATATACACACACACATATGCATACACATATGCATACACATATACATACACATATACATACACATATACATACACATATACATACACATATGCATACACATATACATACAGATATACATATACATGTACATACACAAATACATACACATACATACACATATACATACATATAATTATTTGCCTTAATGTATTACTTGTATTTCATAATGTGCTATATTATTTGCTACGTGCGTTAACTATATGTTTTGAAGCCACGCGCACACGGATATGTGTTTTGTTTCATGTAGATTTACTTTTTTCTCCCGGGTAGAAATTTAACTACAAACTTACTGGGAATGGACAATAGTTCAACAGGTCATGGCCAGATTCTTTGTTGAAGGAATAGGTATTTGAGATTAGCCACAGCTAGATGAATGACCCATTTCAATAAGCCACCTGCCAGCTATAGGAAATTGCCGATTGAATTTGTTCAGTCCATCCTTGTACTTACGCCTATGACAAAATAAGTATATATATATATTTATTTACACACATAGTTGGCATAAGCTGGTCACTGAGGTTCCAGGCAGTCATTTTGAGATGCTGGGACTGGGTGGCCCCGAGGTTTGGTTTCCTCGATCGCATTTTGGCACACGGCACTCGTGCAGCTCGATGGGGATCACGGCGAAACTGCAGACATTTTGGTCATTTGTACCCTCTGGTTATGTCAAAACAGCTATTGAACATGGCCCAGTCGAAATAGTTGATAAATACCCATTAAAAATGGTGATTTTCCATAGTTATGGGACAGTTTACCAGAGGGTACATATTTTCACTCAGACACTCAGACTCTGTTTTGAAATGATATGAAACATCTGAATGGTGGCAAACATCTCGCAAATCCGTCCAAAAAGCATGCTCATGTTTCACGCCCGAGCAAGCAAGCGAGAGAGATATATATATATATATATATCTGATAACGAAGCAAAGAGATGTGCTTATTGATATAATCTTGTTTTGATCGTTTTATACCTATGAGTATGTGTTTATATATATATTATGTGCATGTTAATATATACACTGCACTTATACATACACATGTGTTTATCCTTGTGTGCGGCCATATCCAACATGTCATGGCTCGCAGGTGGTGAAGGCGGCCTTAAAGGGTGACCATGCCTTCCAGTCGCTGGCTTCCAGCTACCAGGCGACCAAAGATTGTTGAGTTCCTACCATGAATCCATGTTTTTTTTCTCCCAGTGGTAAGTGCATAGGGTACCCTCTGGTAAACTAACACAACTATGGAAGATCACCATTTTCAATGGGAAATTCCACTATAAATGGTCATTTTCAATAGCTATGTTAAATTACCAGAGGGTATCATCTTAAGACTTTAAGAGTTGCTAATTGAATGGCGCTTTGCGAATTAGGATATTTCGCCCAGATCCAAGGAAAACAAGGGTTCGTTTCATTTTCATGGATTTTGTTTTATCAATGGATTGGTTCAAGGGAATTGTTACAGGAAAACCCCATATTGAATGGAAAAATCTATGGTTTCCTGTAGATCTTCCCTTAAACCAATCCATTGATTTTAAGTACGATTTCAATTTTCTTGGACATGAGATGACATGAGAAAGTGCCTCACGATTTCTTTCATGACATTGGACAGTTGGTCCGTTGGTGATTTCCACTTACAGTGCGAAGATTGAACATCCTGTCCTTAATCTATTCCACCAGCAACTTGCACGTGTTTTGCAATGCGAATGTGAGAAGTTGCTATGGCTCAAGCTAAATCCAAAAGACGAAAATCGATTGGTAAACTGGGATGATACAGGTTGCCCTTTGATTCACTGATTTACATTCATTTATAATTATCCTTTGCTTATTTCATATTTATATATAGTATATAGTTAAGTTATGAAAAATAATTAGCATGTTTTACTGTAGCGGGATCTAATGTCATCTATAGATGGGCAATTTTTAGCTATGATTAAAACAACAGATGGTTGGTCCTTTAAAAGATCCTTTTTTGGGGGGATACATTTTTTCTTGACATGCCAACCAATCAGTGCATGGACTAAATCCTGCACCAGTTGGTGCAGGACTATGTCCATCCACATTGTCATGTTGTTGGTTACATACGGTTACATATATATATGGTTATATATATCCCGTCAACATCCATTCTTGGTTGTCATTGTATGCGTTATATTCCAGTATATCCCATAAATTATATCACAATCATATACCACCATGTTCATCTCATGTTTTTTGCTATGCATAGATACACATACTAATATACATATATTAATTATACATATTCCAATATCCTGATTTACTCCCATAAAATGGTTGGAATTATAGGGCCCAGTGTAAATTGGATGTGTTTGGTTAAATCCTGGTTGTGATACTAGCCATACGTGCCATGGCTGAAGCTTAAGGTTGCCCAATGGGTTGGATGCGCACCCAGCTGGAGCTACAAACGGAGTTCTCCAACCACATTATAGTAATAGGATGTTTAAAGCAACAATGTTTTCACCGTTAACAGATCCATATATTATGTATATATAATATGTTATTCATATATATTGCGATATTATATATGACAGATCGCATGCATGTCCCTTAGAACAATGTACATAAACAGCATATAATATATAATATATATTTATTCATTCTTGGTATATATATATCTTTTATGTATATAATTATATATATATATACACGGGGAACGCAGTCGGTCTAGCATCGCCAGGTGAAGAGCCGCATCAAGTCGCCTCAGAGCCTCATGAAGAAACTCTTGCAAGGTGCCGGCTGCCGGTGATCCACAGGCTTTCGATGGAACATGGAGCATAAATTGGATGATATTTATTTGATATTTAGCTATATGAACATGTGATTTTCCACAACTTTACCGGAGGGTAATCCATGGTGATCCACTCAGCTGTTTCCGACTGAACTATACACTCAAGTCACTTAAGTCGGTAAAACGTTCACCCGTCCCCAAGTTCAAGAAATCCTCGAAACATCCTGGAGAACTCTAGCGATTGAGCAGATTGCTATGGACTTCTTCTTTTTCTTCTTCAAAATAATAGGTAAAATATCAACGTATATCATTTAAGTTTGCATGGGCCATAGCTTCCACTTCGCAAAGTGCAACTTAAATTGCCAGAGCGTAAACCTCCCTTAATCCATATTAATATCCTATTAGTTATTCATCAACAAATCATTTACAACATTTGACAACTGATATACAGATGTTTCTTGATGTTTCAGTAATGTTTCCATCAATTAGTGGAAAGTGAATGAGATCACTTGAGTCAGTCAATATTAAGATTTCATACGCGGATAATGTCAACCCCGGGTTAATACCCCCCAATTGGAAGGGTACCATTTCAGTAGCCATTTATCACTATTTAACTATATATGATATATGGGGTTGACATAACATGCATTAACTTAACCATTCATATTTCAGTAACTCGTCCATTCATCTCCTAGGCCGAGCGGTCAACGACCTGTTGGGCTTGGAGATTATCGTGAAGCGCCTTTGCGTTGCGTTGGTGAGAACATGGGTGCTTTTTGACCAAAGACACCATGGGATTGGGAGAATTGAAACCGACAAGTCCCATAGTTTATGTTATTTCAATTTATTTTTTACAAATTTTATGGTTTCCTCCCGTAAATCAATCCATTGATTTTATCGTCAAAACGTTAAAGAGAAGCAATAAAATTTCATATTATATTGGATTATGGCAATTTGGATGGAGAAATTGACGAAAACCGCTTAGACAAATCATTGGGTTGCTGGGTACCGAAAATCAAACATAGAGAATTTGCTGGTGATGTTCAATACAAATGGATATATATATATATACTGTAAATGGGAGATATCAGGATGCCCCAATTTCTGGCCATTCAAAATAGGGTAATCCATGATCAAACATGACACTCCTGGGTGCCATATGTTGATGTTTCTTTTGTTCGGAAACTTATTTGGAGGGATCATGATGGTCCCAAATGCATCCAAACGCCAGCAACGAAAAACAAGTGACATCAGCCATTGATCGAGCGTATCGGCAAAGCGAAGAGTTTCAAAGGACTTCAGGGCTCGGAACGACTGGGGAACCATTTGGAAATTTTATTTCAGTGTTCACCTACCCAAGTTGAACATGTTGAATATGTGACTGTCACTTTCAGGTGGCCATGACAAGTAATCGACTAGATATCATGATGATATCATATTGTGTATCCATTCGAATGGTGTTTCGTATCTGGGGAACGTTTCACCTGTTTCCTGGGATCAAATCGGTGCTGCATCCGAGGCCAAGGCACATGATTTCCGGCAAGGCGAGATGGCTAGTCTCTGGATATACGCCTTAGCAACCCCAAAATAGATGGATCAGTTGGAAATCTATAAGGAATACGAAGCAAACTTCATCGCACGGACATCCTGGAAACATAAATCAGCATTTTTTTGGGGATTGCTATATGTTGCTATAGATTATCGATGGTGATGATGGTCAGATATGGATTTATCCTTGATAGATGGGATGATTCATCTCGATGAGATGGCACTGACAGGGGTTGAAACATGTTGAAACCACCACCCATCCTCAGCCAGTGTTTTGTTTATTCAGTTTATATTACTTTATATTCATGTTGGGGGTTGTATCCTAAAATTCTTGGCAAGTTCCTGGTGGTTTTGCAGATCAAAAGGATCAAAACGACCCAAGGTCTACCATTGCTACTGGTAGATCATGTTCCTTGGGTGTCCCCAGGGTTTCATCGTATTTTCTTCGTGTGCAGAAACCTCTTACCCATTCGGTACCCATGATGAAAATATAACATGTGTCCATTTAAGTTCAACATGGATGTTCATATTTTTTCACGGGCTAATCTCTGCTGTTCCCCCTCTGGGTCTTGAACATTGATATGGAACATGACGTATGACCTAGGTGAATTATAGTATATATATACACACATATGACCTATGACATCCTATTACGCTCAGGCTATTTTTTGTAACATATATATATATATATATGTAGTCATCCCCAAATAGATGGAAAAGTAAATCACCATCAAATTAGAAGGGATTTACTTTTCCATCTATTTGGGGATGACTATATATACATGTACATTTGGGTGAATTACAGTGACCTCACATCGCGGTATCTCGGGAGGGGGAGCTCTCGGCCTATGCGGCCGCTGCGGGGATTCTGCGTTATGTCTCCAGCCACTTGGTGCGTGGTCCCACTGAAGTAGGTTAGTTCACCTTAGTTACTCTCTGGTAAACTAACATAGCTATTGAACATGGCCTTGAAATAGTGGATTTACCCATTGAAAATGGTGATTTTCCATAGTTACGTTAGTTTACCAGAGGGTATAGGTGGATTAACCCTACTTATCCCACTTATAAAACCAGGGATACTACTTAAGTGGGATGAGCCACCAAGTATGCCATTTTGAGCGGAAATCCCTAGAAATGGAGGATATAAACTAGGGACCTACTTAGGATTCGTGGGATAAGCCACCAAGTAATAATTGACCAAGCCTATGAATTTCTGCATTGTGGGGGATACAACTCTGGGGCTTTCGGATGTTGTCATTCGAGAAAACCAGAGGAAACATCCACTGAAAATCCCACGGATGTTCTCTGGGATTCTAGGACTTTCAGGTGCCCAGCCCATGGGTGTAGCTACAAAAAATCTTGCTGATGGTGTGCTTGGAAAAAATGGTGGGCTGCACAGTGTGATGACGTCTTTTTTTTGTGCCTTCGATTCAATAGGCAATGTATATTTTTTCAAGAAGTTGGAAAATGGGCAGAACTTTGTTTAAGCAGGCGCTGTGCCAATGGAAAGTGGATGGATGTCTCAGCGGCCTTTCCCCATTTTTAGGTTTCTGTTGTTTTGTGATGTTTTTTGTGTTTTTTTGCTGTTTTTTTTATTACTGTAATACATTTTTCTTGGATGTTTTTTTTTTGGGGGGGGGATGTTGATAGGATTTTGCTGGGATTGGATTGTGTTTTTGGGGTTTGGGGTTGACCCATTTTTTATTTTTTGTGTGATTTTTATGGTGTTTTGATGGGATTTTGCTGGGGTTGAATTGTTTTTTTGGTAGTTGGGGTTGGCATTTTTTTGTTAAAATATGTTTGTTCTGATTTTGATGGGCTTTTGCTGGTTTTAAATTGTTTTTTTTTGGGGGGTTGGGTTGGGGTTGTCCAATGTTTATGTCGTTTTCAGGTGTTTATGTTTTTTTTTCTGATTTTGATGCTGTTTTGTTGGGGTTGGATCTGTTCTATTTGTTTTTTCGGTTTGAGGTTGGCCCAGTTTGTATTTTTTTTTGGTGTGTGTGTTTTTGATGTGATGGGATTTTGCTTGGGTTGTGGCCAATATTTAATAGGTAGATCTGTTGCATGTTCAATGATTTTCCAGGCATTCACTGGGAAAATTCAGGAAATTATAGTCAAACTAAGGGGTTTTAATGGCATATTGTTTTGGGAAATACGAAGTTGGAAATGCCTCTTTCACAAGGATGGGCTCCAAGCCGCCCTAGTCCTATGAGAATTCACCAAGCCATTCCAGGAGGATTTCACCAATCGATGGAGAGATACATAGGATTTCATTTTAAGTGGGTTATATGTACATATGTGTATATATATATATATATATTGGCATTTGTTTATCAAATAAGTGAGCACATTACCGGGATTCAACATATTCAACATCTTCAACTAAGCCTATGATGGATTATGATGGTTAGAAAAAATGTTATTTCATTGATATAACCAACAACTTATCAGGATATGCCGGACATTTTCATTGGGATATAAGGGCAATATCACCAACAATATAAGATATGCGGGATATTTAATGGATTTAGGACATGTCATTCCAAAATGATGCATCAAACTGAAAGACCCCGCAGTGTCATCAAACATGGCTGGCTCGGAAATTCCGGACATAAGATCTTATAAGTATCTATCAATATATATATATATATATCAATATCAATAAATCGGCACTTTAGTTGGAACATCCAGCACTAAATTGGTGATTGTCCATTGCCATGTTTGATTACCAGAGGGTAGACATGTGATGTTGCTTGACTGGGCCTGGACCCTATTCTTTCCAGTGCCAAGGTACACCCCATTTGTTTGGGCAGAATGGATGCTTCAGAGAATAGCATTGTGACATATTGTGACCATCAGAAGTGCGAATCCCAATTCAACCATGCAACATGATGCCATCGTTGATGCAAAGACGTGGACCATGAAAAACCAGACCCAAGTTCAGTTGAAATTCACCAGAGGTGTCGAGAATGGCTGGCGCGTGGCGCCTAAATCCTTCAAAGACTACGTGTCGCAGCCGAAGAAGTCTGGATATCAGGCGCTGCAGAGTGCTGCGTGGCGCGGGGCGTTGATCCAAGCTCTGATCATGTGGAAGTTGAGTGGCTGATGTATTTTCAAAAGGATTATTCTCCACAGAAGCTACTCGTAGCATTTTTCAACATTTGAAAAACTAACTAAACATTGTGTAAATCAATTTCGTTGAGTTTTCTCTTGGATGTCAGAGACATCCAAACTTCTTGGAACAGCAAGTATGCAAAGATGATCCGCATTGACTGTCCTGCTTGTTGCTGGAATGCCACCTGTTGCCATGTTGAGATCGGCAAAATATTATTGATGAATCATGGTTAGTGGTATTCCAAGTAATACTAACATGGCAAAGAGTGTTCGGTAAAATATTGTTGTGAAGAACAATGAATCATACTTAGTATCATGTTGAGATGTGCAAAATATCGGTTAGTAAGGGGATTTGCACGAGTGGTCATACTTGGCAGGTTGGTGAATGATCAATTGGACCATTGGAGTCTCTCCCAGGCTTCGATGAAGGGAACAAACATGGTAAAAAGATCTTTCAAGAACCCCTACCCTCTGGTAAACATACAAAAAGCTATTGAACATGGCCATAGAAATAGTGAGTTTTCCCATTAAACATGGTGATGTTCCATAGTTATGTAAACGTTTACCAGGCCGGGTAAGTTGAATGTGTCCTGAACATCAATCAATCGGGGGGAGCCTTGGGAGCCTTGGGAGGCCATTCATTTGACGCTAGCTCCTTGGCCAAAACTGTTGAAAAATAGAGCATCCTCCGTTTTTTCTCATCAGTTCCCTTACTTTCCATAAAATATTTGGAACATTTTGGAACAATGGCTCCTCTTCCCATGTTTTTCCCAGAAAATCAGCCAAATTATAGTTGGATAGGATCAGTTTCCCAAGGTTTCCCCGTAAATTTGGGGATCCCGCGGCTTCGATTCCATGATTTTTTTCGGAGAATCCGTATCAATGTTCATTGCTCAAAGGCTTAAAGGAATGCCGCGCACCTAAATACTGATTACGAAAAAAACATTAAAACACATACATACATGTATACAATTGTATACATACATTATTATAATATGTATATATATATATACACACTGTAATATAATATATATATAAATATTATATATAATATACATTTATACTTATACCTATAGTCAAGTGAACATATTTGGAATCGCGCGCACACATTTTGATACATAATATATATATATATATATATAAATATCTATAGATATGGCAATCCCCCAAAAAATAAGAGGACTAAATCACCATGAAAGTAGTGAAGATTCATTTTGATGACTGTATATATTTACATTATATATATATATGTATATATATATGTGTATATATATATGTATACCCATTATCTATATTGAGACATATGTATATATATATATATATACATATACATATTTGTATATATACATATTCCCAGATGTTTCCACTCAATATCGCCACAGGCTGGACTTTCCGCCCAGGTCACTGACTTCCAGGCCTTAGCCCTGACTTCATCCTCTCCGTCCTCTCCGTCGTCGAAAGCGTCCGCGGAGACGAAACGGGCGCCGTGCCAACTGGAGCTGCATATCTTCACGGATGAGATGAAGTCACAGGCATGGGACTAGGGGATCGAGGAGCGAAAAAAATGGCGAATCAAATCACATTACTAAAAGACATCTCTACTAAATGGGAAACATGGTGATCTATGTTTATTATTTAGGGATATTTACAGACCTAATTACATTGTTCTAGTACTGCATTTAAAACTATCAAAAATTATTTCAAAATCAATTAGATAAATTCCTTTTTGAAATCTAATTGAAATATTGCCAAAAATTGGATTTCGATGGTTCCCCTAATATCAAGCGTCAATTAAAAAACTTTTTCTATGTGAAAATGGGACCCCAATACAACACCAGGTGTGATTGTTTTTATTAGGGACTAGGGGATAAAAACAACTAGTTCACCATCCTGTTCTCATTGATCAGTTACCGCAATTAAGAACGCAATTGTAAGCAATCCAAAAAAATGAAAGTGCAAATTCAATCCTACTTTTATTGGGGAAGTTTTAGTAATAGGGAGAAGAGATTAATGGATGAAAAACGGGGAATAATCGGGGAATAGATGAAATTGGGAATAAATAATGGAAGTGATTTCCCAAGAATCTGGATCTTGTGGGGGTATTGTGGCGAGCTCCAAGATTTCTAGATGGTGAACATAACATTCCTACAACTAGGGTATATGCTAGGTATATCTTTGGTTTAATGGTGTCTATAAGCAAGCTTATAACTTCGGGCGCACAACATTGTAGATATACGGGGATATTAATGGAGATCGCAAATATATATATATATATATATATATATATATATGTATATATAAACATATACATATATAATGGGAATTTGTAACCTTTTCTAACCAACCATATGTGATATGGTTAAGGCACTGGCAGAGCAGGCTGCAGGAAACTTAAACTCAGGCCCTGACGCTTTGGGCTCCCCTCCATTGTGGAACATGGTATATGTTAATGGATTAGTAATATTATTATATGGGTTAATATTATATTACCAATCCATACATTAACATTAGTAACCCATATTAACCCATATTAGTAATATATTGTTAATGAATGTAATAATCCATAGTTTTCATATATTAACCATATTAATGGTTTATTTAAGGAAGGACATTTTAAAGGTAAACTTCAGACAATATGGACAGATGGAAAAGCAGAGCTGGGGAGAGTCAGAGAAGAGAAAGGCAGAAGAAAGAATATCAGAGAAGAGAAAGGTGCGGAGCCATCTGGGGAGATGAGAGATCAACAATGGCCTGACTGTAACAAATTACCAGATGGTTTTTCATCTAACTGATGGTTGGTTCATACTCCAGGTTTGATGTGATTATCCATGTTTGTCGCTTATATTCTTCCCAAGAAATCCCATCAACATCCATCAACTAGCCTAATATCCCAGTTTTTCATGTGAACCCCCCAATTTTCCCACGTTTATTCCCATTCTATCAATAGATTCCCATCAAGTGGGTCATTTTTCCCAACAGAGCTGCGACCAGGAACGTCGCGGCCCCGCCTCCCACGCCAGTTACAAAGCCTTCCCGTCGCTCGGGAAAAGTGGTAGAACTTGGTGAACATTTCCTGAGATTTGAAGGTTTTTTTTTAACAAACAATGATGCAGAATACATCCCCACAAGTAGGTTGCTTACCAAGAAAAACTGGAAATCATCGGCAGTACACTGGTCGTTTACCAGGAAAGGTGGCACAATTGTGGGGTTAGTTTGCGGGGATGCATCCCCGGCTTTCTATGTTCAAGCGAATTCTGTAAGTGAGCCATTATTCTGCCACTCATGATTGTATATAACAATTTGTAACATGTATTTGACTTAAAACTTATATTTGGATTTTTTTGCTCGTAAACAACTGCAGGTTCTTCCTCAAATCACCCAGGCTTCGCCCCGAAACCATCTTGGAGAAGTTGGGTGGTGAGACAGGCAGGGCCTAGCACTGCGCCTTGCTGAGCAGGGAAGATTTGAACAACTTGGGGAAAAGTAGGGTTGGTTCATGGGTTGGTTTATATACCCTTTGGTAAACTAACATAGCTATGGAAAATCACCATGTTTTATGGGTAAATCAACTATAAATGGCAATTTTCAATAGCTATGTTAGTTTACCAGAGGGTACCTCATGATCTGCTTAAAAGATGTTAAAAGGCTGAATGATTATTGGAGAAATGATCCGAAACCCATCCGAAATCAACCAAGCATTTTTGTCAACCATTGTTAGGTAGATTTGGGTAGGGCAATGATGGGCCGTTGGCCATGAATGGGATATGGATATTATATATATATATATATACACATATAGACACACTTTTACACATTTACACATATACGTATATGTAGATGTATATATATATATAAATAAATACATAAAATAAATAATAAATATGATTAAATATATATATATATACATATGCGTATATATATATATATATGATTATATATGTATATATGTTAGCCAGGATAATAATATAAAGTGTTTGAAAGTTACATCAGAGTAGACAGGGTGGGGTTAGAATGGCAAAGATATCCATATTTACTGTATACCTTTTGATAATTTAAACGGATAAGTATACCTAGTTATCGATCATTTACAATCATTTGCGTGTCTTAGATAGTGAATGATAGTGATCTTTTCTTGATTTTCCAATTGCTATTTTGATGTTTTATTATTATTACTGTTATATATATATATAATTATATAAATTATACATACAGCATCCAGAAGGATCCATAAGGTCGCCCCATGCCGGGACACAATGTGCGCAGGCGTGGTGTCGATCACAGAAGTGGCCACTTGGGCAACTGAATGATTTTGATGTATTATATGATGGACAAAAAACAGGAAATATAATGGGATACCCTCTGGTAAACTAATAGAGAGATTGAACATTGCCATGTATGGTGGATTTACCTACTAAAAATTGTGATTGTCCATAGTTATGTTAGTTTACCATAGGGTGTATTTGTAAATGATGTACTGGAAGATATCTGGATATATCTGGATATCTAATTTCATGATATATCTACATATATACAGTCTCCAATGGCAATATAATGGGATATAGATATAGTTGATGTAAATCCAAAAGCGGTTGAACAGATCCCAAATGCATATGTTCTATTTATTTGTTTATGCCGCTTTAATGGTGAACAGGTTGGGAATCATTAATGCTTTCATTATAGATAAAGATGTGTATGGAATGGGATGTGGAGGACTCTATCGTGGATCTGAGCCAAAATCGACTGACCGAGCAGCGTTTTTGACAGCAACAGTGCTACCATTCTATTTTAGCATCTTGTTTGTGTGCAGCTGGCATAATATTGTTGTTCTGTCACCATTCACTACCCGAGATGCGGAAAATCCCTCTTGACATCAATTCGTCCACGCTGTTTCCCCACGTACAGAATTAATGTTGAACCCGAGCCTTAATTGTTTAGCGGATGTGACTGAGGCGCATCATGATTTCGTGCCCGGGCCCGTGGATGCAACGCAGAAGTTGGAGGAAACACGGCTGGGTGGGAAACCGTGAGATGGCTTCCAGTCTAGACGAAGGTGCTTCAAGATGTCACATGGACGGGACCTTGCTTCTCTTGGGGCATGAATATACAACACATATACATATTCATATATATATAATATCATATAATACATTATAATATATTATAAATACTATATTACATTTTGTTCGATATGTGTATATATATATATAATATATGTACAGTACATGCACACATCAAAGACAAATCTGACTGATCCCCAAGGCCATCCTTGGCTTTCGAGATCGGAAACTTGTGCGTGAAACATCCATTGTTCCTGTTCCCGGCGATGAGTTTCATCACCATGTGTGAATGGGTAAATCATCTATATGAAACATGGTACCCTCTGGCCATAGAAATAGTTGATGACTACCTTTAAATAGTTGCTAGTCTTCCATATAGTTATGGGACAGTTTTACCCAAATATCAATGGGACAGTTTACCAGAGGGTAATGGACAATTTCACTGGATTGGTTTAAGGGAAAAATCTACAGTAAACTATAGATGTTCCCCAAAAAATGGGGTTTTCCTGTCAATTTTCCCTTAAACCAATCCATTGAACCATATTTCAATGATTTAAGGATCCTTAGGGACTCCCCTGGTTTCATTGTAAATCTTATGTTACAGGGTAATGGACAATTCCCTAAATGTGAAAGATGGCGTTCCTAGAAATGCCAAGCTTGGGGATGTCGCCTGGAGATGCCACGCCGGAGGAGTTGGCCCAGCGCGCCGGCTTTGAAGACATGGACCGGAGGGGATTTCGGGCGAGGCCGGCCGGGGATTTCCCAGCTATTGGGGCTACACACACATATATACTAGTACATATATATATATATATGTGTGGTTTCTTAAAAAAGATATATATATATATATATATATTTATGTATATATATATATAAATTTATATATGGAGTATAGCAACCCAAAAAAAATAGGACTGTAAAATCCGACTCAAGAAGTGATAAGATACTGTTCTATCTTTCCATTTGAAGGCTGTTTCCCTCTTTCCAAACGTCTGACGGCTATCACGGTTGGAGGCGTGGGTGCTCCCATATGACCCCATTTCAAAGACAAATTTACTGACAACGGTTCCGACTTAGACAGTACTTAGACATGGTAACCCCTATGAATATGTTAAATTCATGCAAAAGCAACGTTTATAGCCTATAATGGTTGGTTTTGAATGAATTTGACATGTATATATATACTATACATTTACTGTAATATCATTTATAATTAGATAGATTCGATTAGATCAGATTAGTATAGATAGATACTCTATAATAAACCATCAATGACTTGATACCTCCCCTACACAAAACCGGTGTGTCGCAGGACTTAGAGGCTTTGCGCATCAGCCGCAGTCATGTGGATGAGGCTCCTCACGTCGCAGGAACGTGGCTGGAATCATGGGAAATCTAAGGGTAAGTTTACCTTCTGGTAAACTAACGTAACTATGGAAAATGGCCATAGAAATAGTGAGTTTTCCCATAAACAAATGGTGATTTTCCATGGTTTTTTGTATGTTTACCAGAGGGTATCCAAAAAAGTCGGTGACTCGCAGCAGGAGGTGATGGATAGCAATTTGGAGAGTGATTTCTGAATGAAGGTGTTACCTTTTTTGATTTTTGAAGGTGATTATTCTGAAGGTGATGGATATCAATTGATGGTAAGTGTGGTATTTGTTTATTGCTGAAAGTGATGTTTTAATATACCGATTGGATCCACTTTTTTTTTGGTTCATCATTTGGGGAACCTACTAGGAATATTTTTTTGGGGGGGAGCCTTCAGCAAATCCCAAGCGGCCGAACTTTGGAGGTTGAACTATGGTCCCCAGGATGCTGGAATACCTAGACGAGTTGAGACTGAAGAGATTGGATCAGATTGAGAGACATGGAATGACATGGAATGACATGGAGCCTCAAATAGCCTCAACAATCCCCTTTTCTGATCTTTTCTGGGGATACTCTGAGGGTTCAGCTGTTTATTTGTTCCGCCTGCAGCTAGAACAATCAAAGCAACTATGCAATGGTTTTCACATTTGTTACCTCTTGAAAGTATGAGCCTCGCCAGTCTTTGAAAAATGTGTTGAAACTGCATGGATCTACGATCTATGTTGAACAGTTGAACCTATTTGGAGCACCTTCAAAAAACAAGCCTGTTGTGTTTCAACAATATATATATATATATACAGTATATATATATATACACAGTATATATATATATATACACAGTATATATATATACACAGTATATATATATATACATATTTAATCATATTTATGTGCATTTATATATATATATATATATGTGTGTGTATTTGTATTTTATGGGTTGGCTGCGGGTAAATTACAGGTTGGAAAACTATGGATTACTTTTTTTTCCGGGCAGGGCCACAGACATGATTCCATTGGAAAGGACGAGGGTCACCCAGTTTGTATAGTATAGCTTTGTAGTCATGACCTGGGTCCCAGATGTCTATCTACAGTATGCAGTGCATATGCATATACAGTGTGATTTTATTATATATCCTATTACCTACATGTATAATTAATCATATATATATATATAATTATACATATATACTGTAGGTAAATGAGAGGGTTTCATGTCCAATTCTCATGATATAGTTGGCTGTGTGCGGGTGATTTTATCCTTGGTAGGACTTGATATTTGAACCCACATGCATTTGTTTGCTATCCCATTTTTTGTTGGACATTCTTCATAAAACGAAACAAACAACATACCAATAGAAATAGTACTCGTAACATCAAACAGAGTAGAACCATGTTTCCAGGATATTTCCAGGTGTCCAAATGGTTCCAAGGTATTTTCAGCATCTATGACTGGGGGGTTGTGATCATAAATCAGCTAAAACAAAAAAAAAACAGCTATAAATCCCATTCAATCATATATTAAATCATATTGAATCCAAATTTTCGCTGGTTAAATCACTTTTTTTTTTTTCGGGGGACCTCACCTTGTAGCCTCAGCAGCAAACAATCTCCAGGTGGTTTCCGCCTTCCAAGAACTCATGGCGTCCAGCTTGACTGCGCTCCCTGCAGCCCAGCTGAAGTTCTGGAGCCAGTGGGTGAAATCAAACGTGGCAACATGAAATCCGATGAAATGCCTTATAAATGGAGGTTTATAGCTAGGAAAATCATACAAAAATCATTTGCAAATGGTGGATTGTCCATTTTGTGTAAGGATTTAACCGGTCAACATGGACAACTTAAACATATATAGGTAAATCAACGGTAAATCATGGTAAATCCAATGGATAATGATTAATGGATGTCAAGTGATAATGGTTAATACCAAAATTGTGATAGAAACACTCCGGTAATCAAACATGACTGGCTAGGAAATTCCGGAATTCAATGGAGGTTTATAGCTGGGAAAATCATTTGTGTACATAACTAGATGGTGGATTTCCATTGCCACGTTTGATTACCGAAGGGTAAGGATTTAGCCAGCCAAAATGGTGATTTTCGCATCAAGGAATAATGGATATGGGATGATGTGGGTTGGTTGGAGAATGGGGCTGCCAAAAAAACATTGCCATAACATAGAAAGATCAAAGGTGAGCCCTATTGTCAAACAAACCAGTGATATGATCAATTTGTATGATCGATTTGCACCCTGATAAATCTACAGTATATTGTTTCAGAATGAGTTCATCACCACTTGGGACCTATTGAATCCACATCATGTTTGACATTGAGTCTTCGAGTCATTTAAATGGTGTACGTTTGTTGATTCAACACCTGTTTAGATTTACTAAGGTGCTTAATCCAAAAAAAATCAATACAAGCCAGTTGAAACCGCTGTGTTTGTTCTGCATTTAAAACGTATGGGAAGTGACGATGACATACGCGGGCTGAGGAAGGCGTTGAAGATGTCGACGATGAAAAGGGCCCAAGAAAAGAAAGCAGCGCGATAGGTGTCAGGTGTCAGTACCCTTGTCAAAAACATTCCAAACATTTCCAAAACCAATTCTACCCTCTGGTAAACTAACATAGCTATTGAAAATGGTCATTTATAGTTGTTTTTCCATTAAACATGGTGATTTTCCATAGCTATGTAAACGTTATTACCAGAGGGTAAGAGAAAACGGTTTCAGCACTCCATAGCTATGCCAATGGTTTTCATGGTGAATCCTGTGGACTCAGCCAACGGTCCTAAGATGCTCTCGTGAACGGCGATAGGCGCAGCTATTTGGCCCAGCTCATTTGTGATAATGTACCTTGCTTATTTACTTGATCATAATCATTAATCATATACTTATATTGGAGGTTCAAGGAAGTTAGAATAGGGCACCCAAAACGTTCAAAGCATGTCATTTGTCAAAGAGAAAAAAACAACAAAGGCGGCGGCTTCCCACCTTGATAGTTGATGATGGTTGGACGAGGTTGGCAGCGGGGCCAGGAAAATCTGACAGATTTTGTTAGAGGCTACAGGATGGGGCCCCACAGAACTGTGAATGTTGGTTTATGAACCATTATAATATATTATAACCCCAATTAACTATAATATAGTTATATCTATACCATAAAATTTAGAATCCTAGATCTATCATCGATTTCATCGATGGATGGGTGGATCGCTGGAGAGCCTGACATTAGGAGAGGTGCCATTCGAATGGCTTAGATTCGATGAAGTGGAACGGCGGCACGTTCCAGCGACAGTCTTTAGATAGTAAATCGCAATGTAAAGAATAATGTAAAAGTCACCTTGATGTAAAAATGTTATAGACATCGATAGAGGATGATGGACGTTTACAAGTCGCTGGGAAACAGACACTCCTTGTGCCATTTGGTCGCGGAGGATTATAGTAACCACCAAAAACGATAAGAACGTCATTTATCTCGATGGATTCACTCTCAGGGAACATCTTCACCGGTTTTACCACGGCTTTTACCATGGTTTTTACCATCACCCAGATCCTCATCGTGAAAAATGCCATGGACTCAACGTTCGAAGACAGCATTCGTTCTTGGTGTCCATCTTAGTTTTCCGATCTGTTTATCCCTTTTTGATCCTTTTTGTCACCGGAATTTACAGAAATCGCCATTATTTTCCTGCAGCAATTTTGGATCAATCCGCCCTTTAGAGCACAATTTTGGGGAAACCCCACAAGAAAAAAAGGCCTCTGCCAGCGACAAGATGGCGCTCCGAGCATCGAAACGAAGCGCAGGGTTGTTACCGCTGTTGCTTTTGGTAGCGTTGCGACTTGGCAGAAGCTGCAGGAAACCATGGGTTTTTCCGTGAATAAGTAAAGGGCACAGAAACGTGTGCTACAAAGGCTCTTCCAAGCGGTTGGAAGTCAACTACTACCCTTCGTCCGTTAATTAGTCTCCATTGATGGTATGGGTATACCTTTTATTTTTGTGTAATATTGTGTCGTCATTAAATGCTTTCCCAAGGAACAGCAGCCGAAAGGTAGTACGGTTTCCGCTGGAAACACCCAAGACACATCAAGACACTCGAAGATGCCGGGAGTAATCACCTGAAGAAGTGAACTAGCTGAACACTCTGAGCAAATTTCCCCCTTTGCCCTGTTGAATCCCACCATTTTGCTGGATAATGTTGGATCCATGTTGATTCCTCCAACAGTTGAATCTCCATATATTGGGAAGAATCATCCCAACTGACTTTCATATTTTTCAGAGGGGTAGGGCAACCACCAACCAGAACATGTGTTGGTTAAATCATGTAAGCATTGGCCATGGACAATCGACGGTGTAGTCATCGATGGCAATGACTTACAAGTTATGAGACTATGACATAAAGCTTTGGCTATTAGGTGCTCAAATGCTTTTTTCGTATATTTGCTGCTTGAATCGAATCTGTTTATTTTCTGTTTTTTTTGGATTGGCTACTGGTGCAATCCCAATGGTGTTGAAACTGATTGAAACTGCTGGCTTTTGAGTCAACCTAATCCCATCCCAATATCAAGCACCCCTTGAGAAACCATGAGAAGCCATGGTGGATGTCGGGGATTATACACTTGTATGCCTTGTATGCTGGTTGGTGGTTTGGAACATTTGGAATATTTTCATTTATGTTCCATATATTGGGAATTTCATCATCCCAACTGACGAACTCATATTGTTCAGAGGGGTAGGTCAACCACCAACCAGTTATGTATCGGACCATTTTTCGGAGTTTTTTTCCCATCTTAGGGGGATGGGAATTCGATGGAATTAGTCACCCCTTTGGTCAACTTCGTTCGTGTTAGTGACACCCCAAGATGTGGATGTTTCCTGAAATAGGGGTACCAGTCATCATCCATTTGTGGGATTTTCCATATTTTTCCATGATATAAACCATCCAGCGAGCTTGGGGTACCACCTGCGGAAACCTCCATATGCTGCCCACCGAGGAGCTATGCCTTCTCCACCTTGACCTTTGTGTCCCTCAGCACGGCGCCGCGTCGGCCGGCAACCAGCCGTGTAGCTCAAGGAGACGTGACGTGAAAAGTGTGGGATGTGGTGTTCGTTGATGAAAAATGCCATGGAAATTTCCAAGATCCAACTTTGGAGATTTTTCGGTTTTCGAATGCTGGGATACGCTGCTTGCATGTATTGTGAGCTGTGGAACCCCCAATGGTGTTTGCTACCGGCTACCAACTGGTCTCATTTCTGGCAAAGTATATAGCGACCTCCACAACGACCGTGCCAAATATTCTATGATAAAAGCTATTTTGGGAAAATACGCCTAGAAATATCCAAAGACTGCTAATTACAACTCTATATGATAGTAAAGCAATAGGATCCACCATCCCCAAATTTACCATAAATGCATACATGGGTGGGATTCCAGTATAATATGGGTGGTTTATGATTTGTTTACTAACATAAATCGCAATTGGGCTAATTGCAATTGATTGCAATTATAGTAACATGTCCTTAACTAATTTACATTCATTACACTTGTGCTTAATTATATATGTTTTTTGATTTAATTATTAGCTGTCATCTAAACATATATAATATATATATATATATATGTATAAACAATATCACAATTCATATCATTTCACACCATATATTAATGATACTTGTCCTCAATTAGTTCATATATGTTTATATATAATCATTAAGTCAATATGAATTTCAGTGACTTGTGCAGTGCCTGGTTTCTTTTGGAACAGATCTCCAGGACGGGAACGCAGCAGAGTTGCCCTTGCCGCGCGCGGAGGTGAGGAAAATGGAGAGAAGCTGGCCGTAGGAGAAGCTTGGTGCAACAAAGGTGTACCAAAAATCAGATTTCTTTGGGCAAAAGTCATCGCAAGATAGAATTATGATGAAATATGATTATATATATATATATACATATGCAAATATAAAGTATGTACAGTCTATACAAGTATCTGAAGGCATTATATATCTACACATTAACACATTTTCAAATAAGTACAACCTATACAAGTATATAAAAGACTACAAAAGTATTGTAAATAAATAAATATATGCATATATATATGAGATATATATATATATTTATACACTATAAACTATATAACACGTAATATCACTGTACATTGATGTGGTATGAAATGGGACGAAGGTCACACATTCCTAGTCGTCAAGATGTGGGATCGTTCCCCAAGGATTGGCGGCAAGCTTGACGTTTGCTGGAACGTCATGGGAATTTTATAGCTGGTTGGTGGTTTGGAACATGGCTTTCATTTTTCCATAATATATGGGATAATCCTTCCCATTGACTTTCATATTTTTCAAGATAATTAAAGCCACCAACCAGTATAGGTTTTCATGGGATTTCCAATGACATTTGGGATTTTTTGCTTGATTTTTTTGTGGATTTGAATGGGCTTCTTGCTGGAGTTTAAATGAGTATTAATGGGATTGTTGATGATTACCCTCTGGTAACTCGTAGCTCCGGAAAATCACTATTCTTAATGGCTAATATCATTCTGAATCATCTATTTCCATGGGCCATTTTCCACAATAGCTATGCGAAATAACCAGAGGATATTGCATAGCAATAGATACCAAGAGAAATAAATTCACTGCCATGGTTGATTGCTGGAGGGCGCATTATGGTCTTCATTTTCCAGGGGCATCCCATTAGGTGGCATGTGGAATAGTTGATCCTGGCAGGTGGTTTACAAAGTGTATATACGCGTACAATATAATACATACAGCTTATGTAGATAATGTAGATATATTATATACCAACCCGTGCATAAGTATACTAATATTTGAAATACATTTGCATAATATAAATAGATATGTGTGGCTGCGGGCATTCTATACACAGCTATAGGTCATCACATCCTTTACGCCGTCGCTCTTCTGCCTACGGTGTTGCGGAAGTCGGACCTCTCAATGCTAATGCAGGATGAATACGGATTAATAACATCCCTGTTTATTAATAGGGTGGTACATGGTGGTACCAAGTATAATAGGCATCTATCACCAATGAATTTAGGGCCTGTTGATCGGGACATGACGGTAGTTGATTGTTTCAAAACATTAGATTATATTCTAATAATTAATATTTTCTAGATGATGAAGTGCTAGTATGCACATGGAAATTCAAGGTTGTGTTTTTCCATGTTGCATTAAGCCGCAGGGTAAGCCAACCCAACCTGACTCAGGACGTAGTGAGCGCTTTGTGCCCAGACGACGACCAGTGGTATCCGGGCACCATCGAAAAGATCAACGATGACAGTATCTTGTTGGAAAAGGTAGAAACATCATAAAATGGTGGTTTCATTGGATTAAAACGGGAATATATTTGGATAAACAAAAATCGAAAAGATAGAAACATCCCAGTCACGAATGAAAATATTTTGAAAATGGTGGTTTAATGGGGTTATAATATGTTATAATGGGATTCACCAACCAAATTTTACATCGGCAGAGGGACGGGGAAATCTGTAAGGTTGCTTCCAGCTGCTGCGGTCCACGAATCTGAAAATGGGGTTCATAGTTCCGTTTCTTTACCAGATTAATGGTATTACCCTCTGAATTAAAAATTGTGATTTTCCATAGTTATGTTAGTTTACCAGAGGGTAATTCCAATGTAGATAGTTATTGATGTCATGTTGGGATATATGATAGTACTGGAAAACATGTATAATCAATGTGATTAATGGTTTTGATCGGATTCCCAAATGCCCTTTGGCCCACTCATAAAAAATGTAAAATTGGGGATGCTTTACGATTGCTTTACGAACATTGTGCCCCAACATTGGATTTGGGCTGCTACCTGGTATACCGTATTATTTGTTTAAGACCTGCTTGCAGGTTCACAGTTACTTCACATTGGTTTCTGTTTCAAGACGATTCAAACATGCTTTGCTGCTTTACCCTTCAGCCCTGGGATGGTGATGCCCCAGGGGAGTTGAATGTTTTGGAGATGGACTCCTTGACCAAGCTGGTTGGTCATCATGGTGTTTTTTTTTCTCAGACTGTTCCCTAAAAGTTGGATTAAAATCGTACCAGCCCAGTTCTACCAAGATGAACCAAGCCGGGATTCCTTCATAAAGCCGAGATTTTCACGTCAGTATCATTGGAGGCTGGGGTTTCAGCTACTATTAAATACTATTACTACCCCGGACCTTTGTACCTAGCCCTCATTAATCCTGACTTGGAGCAGCTGATTGCCTTCCATGACGGATCTGCAAATGCATGACATGCTGCTTCTTGCAGATATCGCTTGCTTACAGCACGTTCATTTAAGCTGTGATAGGCCATGATAGGACCATGATAGCCATGGAAAATATGACGCATGTATTGAATTACCCTCTGGTAATTTAACAGTTCGCTATTGAACATGGCCCAGTCGAAATAGTTGATGACTACCCATTAATATCCATTTTCATAGCATGGTGGTTTTCCATATAATTAGTTATGTAAACCTTTACCAGAGGCTAGCAAGTTTCAGAGTGGCGATCCATGGCTAAATCCGAGGCACTTTCTGCGTGAAATGGGATGACCCTGAAGGAGGGCCAGAGACCCACGACGTGCCGAGGCAACCATTAAGGACGACTTGGCACAGCATGGCACAGCCCTGGTCACCACGGTAAAAATCACCATGGATCACTATGGATCACCATGGATCATCCAATTTGGTTCATGGGATAAGGATAATCCATGGATAACCCATGAGAATCTCACTGAAATAGGGATAGGCTTATGGGGACAACTCGCTAACTAGAAAGGCTTATGCATTCTTATTCATACGTATTAATGTATTAACCACTTACTGCATACGTGGGATGATCCTCCAAGTGGAGAAAACAAAAGCCAGCCTGTGGCGATGGGTTCCAACATGTTCCAACATATGCGCACCAGGTCTGAAATTCGAACATTTGGTAGTATCCTGGTTGGTGGTTTGGACCATTTTTTATGTTTCCATATTTTCGGGAATGATAATCATAATCCCAACTGACGAACTCATGTTTTTCAGAGGGGTAGGTATACCACCAACTGACTTTCATGTCCCCAGTGCATTGCCGGCCATTGGGTCGCGCTTGCCGGCATTGTCACAGGGACATTTTGATAATGACCTGGAGCTAGGTGAAAGACAGGCCCCCATGGCCAAAAAAAAACAGCCGTGCCCAAGATATCAATGGGACATCAATCTGATCAAAGGGTTGATGGCTATAGTTATCAGCAAATAACTTATATGATACATACATATATATATATATGTGTGTGTGTATGTATGGGATGATTATGGCACAGTATGCAAATCATGCCAAGCCACCAGGTTTTTTTTTCAAAGTGACTCCACTGAGGTTCCTTTGGATGGTACCTTGGCAGCTGGATGATGATCCCGGATCACCTGATTGGTAAATGTTTTTCTATCCGAAAATGGACTTCCTCTGCAATCTATACCGCCACATAACTATGGAACATCAATGAACATCACCATTTCTAGTAGGTCAATCATCGAAAATAAGTTATTTTCATGGATCACTTTCCATTGTTATGTTCGTTTACCAGAGAGTATAATCTTCGCGGCTGGTAAAGCGCTACAATTTGCCCATCTGATTTGCTGGAGTGGTCGGTGTTGTCGGTGCTGCGGTGCGGTGCTCTACGGTACAGCGGTCCAACCCTTCCCTGTGGTAGCGTATGTATGATATGTATGGTATGGTATGTTGGGCATGGTATGGTAGGGTATGGTGGGTATGGTGGGTATGGTAGGTATGGTATCTATGTCCGGTATGGCATTTATAGTTGGTATGATATGTATTGATATGTATGGTATGTATGTGAGGTCTGGTATGTATGGTATGTATGTGAGGTCTGGTATGTATGGTATGTATGGATATGTATGGAATGTATGGAATGTATGGTAGGTATGGGCTGTATGGAATGTATGGTAGGTATGGTATGTATGGTAGGTATATGTAGGTATGGTAGGTATATGTAGGTATGGTATGTATGGTAGCAATAGATAGTACATAGGTACTTTGAGGGAGTATGTGTGTGTTATGTAGAGTCTAAAAAGTAGCAAGTACCTTGTAAAAGTCGAAGCTGGACCGGAGAAATGCTGCAAATAGCTTGCAAATAGAACGGCCGGGGGTGCTACCTGGGGACCCATACCATTCGGGGGAGGGGTAGGAACACGGAAAACGAGACCATATATTATATTAGTATATAGTATAGGTAGTTCAAGGTGTGTGTGTGTGTGTTTTATTGGTACAAACACCATACGCAGTATATTTATGTGTGTGTAATATGATGTAATACGTCAGTAATTCCATCATTTGCTGCTTCATGATATGTTTTTCTTCTCACCTGTAGCGTTGTAGCCCGGGTCAGCGGCTGAGGTATTAGGAAGATTGTGATCTTCAAGGACTACAAGGCCCTGGAAGTTGGTTGTCTCGGGATGACGGAAATTCATGGCCTGAAAGATCCAAACTCCACAACCAATCATTGGACTGGTTTGAGGGAAAATCGACACGAAACCATGGCTTTTACCATCAAATATAGAGGATATATAGAGGTATCCTGTAAATTTTCCTTACACCAATCCAATGAACCTTACGGATAAATGTATCTCCGAAGGTGGGTGAGAAGGTGGAGGCCGTCTTCCCTGATGATGGATATTGGTACCCAGGTGCCACTTGGCGCAACTGCCCTCTGGCAATTTTCCATGGCGCCATTGTTGCTGTAACTTTCCTGAGGTTAAACTTGTTAAACCAGTTATTTTGTTAGAACATCTAACATCTACTGTAGAATCAGCCAATGTTTCTGAGTGGTGTGTGGGATGCGGGAGATGGACACTTGGGTGAAACTATCCGACTAGGATAGTTCACTGGCATCCATCATAGCAGATGTGCGCACAACTAATGTTTGGTTCTTTGGTAATGAAGTTTGGTGCTTGTCTATTTTTGTTGGTGTTTCTCTCCGGTAAACCACTACAGATCTAAGGAGGTGACCAAGATCGGAGACGGCAAGTTCACGGTGAAGTGGGAAGATCCTGATGGCGGCCCTGAGGAATCTGAGGTTGACCCCAAGGCACCGCACCAATCCGGGGGCCAGGAATTTTCAACATAGCGAATCGGCAGTCCAAGTTGGCAATGACAATCAGCTGTTTAAAGACTTAGATGAAATTTACATGATTTACTCTACAATCTCTACATTTATTTTGTAGAGATATAGATTATGAAATGATACAGTTCAAACATGTTCAAAAACCTAAGACTTCTCATTGCTTCCCATTTTAGCCAGTCCCTCCATCGACTCGACTCACCGCATCAGGAGATGAAGTACCCACCCATCCCCTATGATCAGCTGGCTGTGGGGCAGATTCTTGGGTCAAGTCTCAGCATGCAGTGGAACACACACAGAAATACTGATTAAAATAGTATATTTGTTTAAATGTAGTTATATAATATATATATAATTATATATATAGTTCATTATATCAACATAATACGTGTTGTGTATTTATGTGTCTTCTTGTTGTAATTATGTACATGGTGTGGTTTTTAGACACCTACATTCACATGTACACATGTATATATATATAAGACTATATAATTATATAATATAATATTTATATAGATGCCTATCCTTGATTCATATTAACATGCGCAGACAGCATCACACAAACATGTAGCCATCACGGGAGTCTTACTCTGACGAAGTATTGGGAATCATAGTCATGTAAAACCCATCCCATCCCCTCATCCTTTGGACATTTTTATACCTTTTATTTGCTATGCACTACTGGTACTGTATATCATAGAAGTAGCATCATATGTTTGGATTTTGGACACTACACAAATAAGTAAGAAAAACCAATCAAATATAGAACATGATTAGCATTTTTTATACAAGCTAGATAAAATTTAAATAGGCTAATTTAATATTTGTCTCTTTATAAACAACTTAAAGTTTTATAGATATTTTCTAATTATTGACAGACAAGTCATTTCAGATGTTTATGTTGATTTGTCTGAATATTGTTTTTGTATATGCAGGCCGTACGCTCCACATCTTTGCACCACAGGGTCGAGTCTCCCTGAAATGGCCATGAGAATCCATTGAGATTCACCACCGTACGATCCCGTTTGGAGTATATTAAAATTAAAGCCTCTATCATTGATATATGCCATATTGATGATAAAAGACCTCATAAGATATCCCATGATATTCCCATTAACATTCCCATTTTGGTTGGTTTCTATCCTTCTCATGGTTATTATCATTATTTAACCCCATTGAATATCATAAAATCACATTTACATTCCATCTATATACCATTAAATCCTCGATTTCATTAAGTCCCCTTAATATCCCATTAACATCACATTTACATTGCATTCAACCCCCTATCGGACCCTGTCAGGAAGTATCAGGGCACTGTGAAATCTGTCCTGGACTTCGGTGCCTTCGTGGACATCGGCGCCGAAAGTGATGGCCTGCTACACATCTCCCGCATCTCTCAGGCTGGGGAACAGATCAATGGGGATAAGTGACATCCATGAACATTATTTAACATGATTTAACCAATGAATATCACCATAGATTCTAGATTTTGCGCAAAACATTTGTCAACAGAGCCGGGGTTTAACATGATTTGACCAATGAATCAATTGGGGTCAAGCAAGGGGGATTTAACCAACTGCGCCAAGTATAAACATAAAACATACCACCAAGTGGACTCCCAAAATGAAAGATTCCCAAAATGAAAAACAAGATCAGATACAAGATACGGTGAGGGGAATTATATCAAGCAGCAAGCCAAATTTTGAACTGAATTGGTGACCAGGAACGTATTGAGAACATCTACGACGTCTTGTCCGAGGGACAGCAGGCAGGCAACCCGCTATTTCCGGCCATGTATGCCCACACCAGGATTCTCACTTAGAGTCTTTGGGTAGCTGGTGATTGGTGCCATTTGGGGACATTCGAGATTACATATCCATATTTGGTTGCATTTGGTTGAATTTGATTTGCGATTTAAAGTTCGCATGAAAAATGTTTTTTTACATCGCCATGTGGATCATAAATCCTCATTTACTATGTCAAAATGAAACGCTTAATCAGTAACAACTGCGATCAGATGCTTTACCTTCAGGTTATGGTTCAAATATGTCGAAATTATGCGATTTGCGATGAATCTGGGAACACACAACCAAGAAACAACTAAAGTTGGGGATTGTTGATTATTCCCATCTCCTCCAAAATGAACAGACCCAATTCTTAACCAGGTTTATAAGGGGGTATTGCAGAGTGGAGGATGTTACTACACGTTACTACTATTGATTAAATGAACAATTGTAAAATTCACATGAAAAACACATTTTTTGTTGGTAAAGCAGCTATGTTTCACCATCGCATGGATGGTTTATTAAAGATTTAAAGTTTGTTCATGTGAGTCCCATGCATTGTTGGTACTGTCATGGCCGTTTGGGATAGGAACACCATGAACCCCACGGATGCCAGCTGTAGGTGGACGTTTGGATCGCTGGCAAGCGGGAAGATGAAGGCTGTAGCAGGGAAAGTCGTGCGCTTGCGTGGTTCAAGTAATTATGGTGGCAACGCCTTTTCCTCAATGAAACAACCACTTGAATCCACTCGAGCATTTACAAGCCCCCAACTGAATTTGTCAACCATTTATCTGGGTTTTAAGTCCGCTAGATTTATGAATGTATAAGAATCCCACTTATTCACCAGGAAGCGATCTGATCCTCCCAGTACCAAAGATTTTTGCTCCAGTTTGTTTAGGGATTTTTAGGGATTAGCTGTTGTCCCGCAGGAAAGTATGGCCTCACCATGGTGGAAGGCTTGACCGATGGACCTGCACGCAGAAGCTGGGCGAAGGGCCGAAGGGCCGAAGGGGTTCAGCGCTGTCCGGAAACTGCATCAAAATCACTAGTGAACCGGAGAAACATATGGGAATGAGGAAGAACATTTTTTGGTGTATATATATATAGTGTAATATAATGTTATGTAATGTAGTGCAATGTATTGTAATGTAATGCATGTATGTATTCCAAATTCCGTGGATATTGTTAAGTGAAGATGTGTGGAATATTCTCTGCTAATCATTGACCCATATTCCATGGTGACAGTAGTTAATTATATGTGGAAGTTTTACTAAACAACGTCTCACAACTATGTGCCCCAATAAGGCACATAGAAAATACAATTGTACAGGTACTCTAAAACCAGAACTATGAAAGCTATGATGCTTCCTATAAAATTTATGTCTACTCTGATGGATCATAGGTTTCTTGTTTCTGTCCCAAAGGTGCGCTTGACGCATGGCATCCTCAGGAGCACCAGCTGACCTGACTCCCTTTGCCGATTTGCCCTCCGATGTGGCTGGGCGAAGGGATGGGATGTCGATGGCCATGAAAAGTAAACCTAGTAGTGTTCAAAACCCATGTTGGTTGATGATTAGATTAGTTCGGGGATTATACTCCCCATAATCTATATATATATATATACATGTATGTATATATATATATGTACATATATATATGTATATATATATGTATATATATATGTATATATATATATATGTATATATATATATTTATTGGGGAGTGAAATAATCCAATGGAGGAATTCCTATAAACCGACCAGTCCAATGAAATGACAGATGGATTTTGAACAATGGGCATTTTAGGATACAATTATATATAAGGTTTATTTAAGGGCTATGTAATGGTGTTCTATAATGCTATTTTGAGTGGTTTACACTGGGACATATATGAGAATACAATGGTAATATGGATAAATAATGGGATATAGATGAGACAACTGGACATACCCTCTAAATGGAGGTTTTAATGGAACAATCATCACTATATTTCATCATTATCCCTATATTTATTTGTGTGTGTGAACTTGGCCATGGCTGGAAGGTGCTTCCAGTTGTGATATGTTGTGATACTGGAAAATTCTAAGGGGCGAAATGCCAGTTTTTTGTGTGAAATCTAATGTGGGTCGGCAATGTAGAGGACCTCGAAGATACAATTTCCGATCCTTTCCGCCCGCAGATTCCATTTCAAGTTCCGTGGCTCTATAATATTATTGTGATGTTTCAACCTGGTTCATCCTGGTTCATCATGTTTCATCACTTGCCCTTGGTAAGTCTCAATTTGTTCATCATTTTCATCATTCACTTCATCATTTCCCTGGAAAATCCCATGTGAGTTCAGGCACATGGCACTTCATGGCACTTCATCCCGCCTTCATCCAGTGGCTCAACCAGTGGCTCAAGCATCTCAAGCATGTTTTCAAAGTGCCAATAGTTCAAAGATAGTTCCAGGATTTTTGTTCACTCATTGATTTGGTAGTTCCTCATGTTTTCAGCGAATTTGGTGCCATGGTCGTTTCAGGATTTTCCATGATTTTCCATGATTTTCCCAGATCCAGCGATGTCAGGAGTGGTTCACCGGCGTGGTGGCACGCACTGCGCCCTTCGGCGCCTTCGTGACGGTGACCCTGGAGGATGGCTCCACAGCGGATGGCTTGGTGCACGTGTCCAAGATCAAGGACCGGCACCTCTAACCATGGGAACATGGTGGGTTAACCATAGGAAAATGCGAGTTGAATTGGGGTTTATCATGGTGTACAGTGCTGGAAATTAACATTCATGGGCACCATCAACTAGAATTAATCACTATAATTATGCAACTATGATTCATCCATGGTCCATGAATCCTAATCATCAATATTACTAATTTGATTTACCATAGATGGTTGGAATTCCAAGCATCAATCCATATGGTTGGTCAAGAAGACATTGCCATCAATTTCTCACCCGGCTAGTCATCAAAATGCTTCGTTTAAAGGGCTCGTTGTTCTATTTTGTTTATTAATCTTCTGCTGGTATTTAACCGGATTCACATGGGACTTTGACTCATACCTGTTTAGCTGGCAAATATGATTTTGGATTGTGGATAGATTGGGCATGAGCCATGACCCAATCATGGCGGTTGCGGAACTGGACATGATTATTTGGTCACTGGATATGTTGCCAATCAACGGAATCCATAAACCTATTTGCATAATATCATCACTTATCCCGATATTGTGTCAGAACCTATGATACATTTTCTGGGTCGACATTGATGAAAGGAGGGTGAACAAGGGTTCATATTTTTCTAATTTGATGAGGGGATAAGATGCACATTTGTACAAGCATGTTGAGCGATGATGAGTATCCAATGGTAGCGGTACACGCTTCTTGGTTTGATCATGTATATGTTTGTGGCTTCAAAGTTACATCAAATCAAAATAGCAATGTTGCCTCGTCAAATCCCTATTATTCTTATGATTTTGTCTTTAAATTACATGCATTTATTTAAATCCCATGGCTGGATTACATTCAAACGTCCCCTTGCTGTGCGGTGGAACATCCACCTTGCTTCGCAGCGAGGACGGTTTCGTGGACAATGTGGATGACGAGCTTTCCGCGGGGCAGGACTGTTGGCATCCAGGGTGAGTCTGACTTGCTGGGTGCAGTACGATACACCATCCCCAATGATTTTCTATAAATGGTTGGGACGAAAAAAACATCAATTTCATTCAATTTCTATGGCTCCATGGCATTGTTTTACCAATGCCTCCCAAATGGCCACCATGTTGGTGAACTGTAAGTCAACTTATTTTCGTTTTGCTGCCCCAAATGAGGATGTATTATATATATATATATATATGTGAGCCATAGAAATCGTTCACTTGTGCATTATATTTGGGTTAAACCTATTTCACGGTACATGTTTCATGATGTTGACATGTCAATCGTTTGGCGGCGATTATGGGATTTGGGGATCATATCAACCATCTGGCCATGCCGTCACAGCTTGTCAGTCAACATAAGACTATGTTACAACCTCCTGCCCTCCCAAAAATGGATTAAACACCTTAAAAATATAGTGCTTGCTACACTTGCTACACTTCATCTCTTTCTCCATCCATAATCATCCATATTTCTAGAACCATACACAGGATCTAAATTTCACCACATTGCTCACCATTGGAGATATCACTAACATATCACCATTTTATTTCATGGTCGGCCAGGAGGTGAAGGTGCGCATTGAATCTGTGGACTTGGACTCCAACAGGATGAGTTTGTCCATGCGCGAAGGCTTTGGAGGCTCCAGATGGCTCCGGATGGGGTGGGTGATGGTGGGTCCCTTTCCAAAGCAGGGATTTCTTTGGGTCATGGCTAACTGCTTGGTGGTTTCAAACATGTTTTATTTTCCATAATATATGGGATAATCTTTCCCATTGACTAATATTTTTCAGAGGGGTTGAAACCACCAACCAGTTAAGAATGGCGGTCTTTAATGGTAATTGTCTAGCGCTTAACAGGGAGTATGAGCAGAGTATGAGGATAATATGATGGATGAACAATGGAAGTTAGAATGCTATAGATGTGGATTTATATACCCTCCGGTTTTATCACACGTGGGCTGGGAAATCCCCGTCAAAAATGGAGGTTTCAATGGACAGTCGCATAGGGAATGATGGGTAATTGTCCATTGAGTCCATGATCAAACATGATCAACATAATCAAAAATATCAAGATGAAAACACCATGATCCACAATTACCCTCTGGTTTTGACTAACAGTTCGCCATGGTATAGATGGTTCATAGAAATAGATGGTTTACCTATTGCAAATGGTGATTTTCCATGGCTATGTTAGAAGTCTCCAAGCTGCTGCTGCACGAGGCGGCGGAGGCTTCAGGGAACCTGTGGACCTCACTCCCTTTGAGAAGCTCGGCATGACGCACTCCGCGGGAGTCCGTCCAATTTACCCTCTGGTAATTTAACATAGCTATTGAACATGGCCAGTTATAGTGAATTTTCCCATTAAAAATGGTGATTTTCCATAGTTATGTAAACGTTTACCAGAGGGTACCATCTGATTTAACAAACTCTGGAAAGTCATCATGTACACCGTATTTAAATATGTTTAATGGATTTTAATGGGAAACATATCGAAGTAAATTGGGCATGACTTCCATCATCTTCCATAGCTATGTTAGTTTACCTCATGGAAGTCTCCTATACAAATCATCCAAATTTGAATAGGATTGTCATGGATTTTCCATTACAAACCATTCATTTTGGGGTGCCCCCATTTATGGAAACCACCATATGGAAACTGGCCCCCAGTGATAGATGAATTATGATGATTTATGATTTGCCTATTAAACATGGGATTTTCCATAGGTACGTTGAATTACCAGCGGGTATTGCGGGACTTTTGTTTAGCAAAATTGAGGCTTTCAAAGTATAATACTGGTAGGATTGAACCGTTAACCCTATGTAAATTATGTAAGAGATTCCGACAAGTCCATATTTGCCCGTGCTTCAATTCCTGCATGAATTGTGAAAAATCCCAGCACGTCCCAGCTGAAACTCCCTAGGTTTGGGTCACGCTAGGGTAAATCTTATGTTTTGCTGTTTTTGACAGCGTTGAATCCCACTCACCAAGTACTTCAAACCAGTAAACGATTACATAAATCAATGCATTCCACTTGCCATCTACTGAGTCCTTTGATTCCTTTGATCCATCTTTTTTGCATATGCCCAATAGATTCAGTGTGCCAGTGGCCACCCCATCTGCAACATCTCGACGGCTACCTTCATCCCCCAACAAGGGTTTATCAACCACCAACCACTAATCAATGCTTATGCATAAATCATATATTAACCTGTAATCATCCATCATCCATCAATGCTTCGTTTTGAGGGGGTACAGTAGGTTACCCCCTGGCTAATCCCTGGTTTACCCCCCCAAAAAAAAAGTTGCTGTGAGAAATCCCTGGTTGCTGAATGCTTTCCGCTTGCGATTTTCCATGGGGAAACCCCAAGCATTGAACCCATAAACGCCCCTCTCAGGAGCATCTCTTCAGACACCTGGGTCAACGGCAAGGTGGCCCGCCTGGCTCCTTTCGGCGCCTTTGTGACGGTCACAGCTGAGGGTAAGAGTGCGGATGGCGCCTGGGCTTTGGCTGAGATTGGGGGGCGGGTTGATGGGGGAAGTGTGATGGCGGAAGCTGTGATATATATATATATATACTATTATAATTTCATTGGCATATTAGATTACATATATTTTATGTAATGTTGCTTTTGGAAAAACAACATGTTTTTGACAACAAATTCTTTTTTTTTTTGGGGGGGGGGCAGCTGAAATACACAGAAACACAATACAGAAACAATACAGATATCCTGGTAGGTGAAATAACTCTTTTTGTGCCTGTTTTCGTGCTAGCAAATTTTGGGACATAGTAATTGAAACTAGGCATCGCTTGCAAGCCGCTAGCCGTTGATGCTAAATCCTTAGAATCACAGTGTACATACAACAATGATATTTATATATATATATATACGTATATATATATACATATACACCCATAGTATCCATGGTGCTGGTATATATGCTAACATTTGGTGTATATTGATGGTAAATGTTACCATATATAGCATACATGGATCCCATGGGATATATATATATATATACATACATATATTATATCTGTGTGTGTGTATCATTTGTACTATACTCAATGCTGAACTCATCTTAGCTATATGGGTATGGGTCAATACCTATAGATACCATTATTTCAGTGGGTTATTCACATCCATTTTAACCCAGCTATGACTTGGGGTTCACGGCACGGTACCAGGGTTTTGACACACTGCCATATCATTAAAAACTGCCATATCATATATGGTACAGTACCTCCATTTTAGGATACTGAAATTCCCATTGACTATATGATGCTATATGCCCACCACCTAAGAAGTATTGGAAGCACCCCATGGCGCTGGCGAGGCTTGGTCCACATCACCCAGATCCGCGACGGCTTCGTGGAATCCGTGGAGGATGAGCTGTCCGTGGGCCAGGAGGCACGGCCGGCACGACGACGGCGGGACGACGTGACCCACCAGTGATGTGAACGTTGCTTTTTAAGGAACCCCTGTGAACTAATAGTTTGAAGATGTTGTAAGCATCATAAACCCCAGTGAAATTGGAGTTATTTGCCCACTGAGTATACTTAGTTGTGGATTTTTTCTCGAACATATTTTGGTTTTGGCAATTGGCGGATTCCTGCTGCCCTAGAAGTCAAGTCTAGACACTTGAGAAGTGTGGGTGCTGAAACTATGTGGGAATGGCTTGCATTCCATCAGCTCAATATGTTGTAATTATTCAGTCTTGAAGTGACAGTTTGACAGATGATGACCCCTACCCATGCAACACCGCGTAATGAACTACTGAAATTCACTTGGAAATATTTGCGAAGCAACCATCTCACTGCATTTCTGACGAAGCTACCGCACGTCATTTTCTAGTCCATTTATAAACCACCTACTCTCCCGCTACACTTTGCTGATGAAAATCCGCAGCGCTTTAGTTGGTTGTTACGCAGCTGCTCTTTGAATTTATCCAACTTGGCAACTGGAAAATCACCCGTTCATAGATTCTTACCCCATATATTGTCGTGTTATTTTTGTTCCATGAAAAGGTCATTCTTAGCCCATATTTTCCTATGAATTTAAATGGTTCAATATGCTATCAGCCTTCAAGGTTGAAGTTCGCATTGAGTCTGTGGATGTTGACAGTGGCAAGATGAGCTTGTCGATGAAGCAGCCGGAGTGAAGCGGCCCGCTTCGCTCATCTTTGCTCCTTGCACCGTTTTTTTTTTGCATTGGAATGATGGTTAGGATTTTACGTCAGCTATTTTCAGGTTGGTGAATCATTGTATGTAATACAGGCAGACTATGCCAGACTATGTTTGAAGCCAACAGAGACCTCGATTGAAACAACAAAAAACAGTGATGTAATGGGGATCTACAGGTGCATGTGGATAAATTATGTTGCGACCTCGCGTTTCGATGTCACTGGAATGACGGGATTTGGATAGGGAAACTCTGTACATGTTTGTACCTATTCCATGGCCGCACTTTTCATGTGAAATATTGCAATTTATTCAGATGTGAGAAAATTATAGGAAAGTGAGGATGTATCCCAACAAGTTTTCCAAAACGTTTGTTCTTTGGGGATGAACGGCGTAACGGGCGGTCCCTTAAGTTTTCCGGGAGCTGGGCCAAGGTTTTCGCACCAGCGGAAGCGACATTTCTATGGAGATGTGACTCAAGTCAGTGGGCGAACATAGCCGAGGACATCGGAGAATCATCGAAGTTAGCCATGGGGCATGGTTGAAACACCCAAAGTGTTGCTAAAAAAACATTGTGAGGCCACTAATGATCACTAATGTGTTTGCAAACCACCAAAAAATCATCCACTATCCATGTCCACCTTTGAACCCGGGCGTGTTTCATGTCACTCCGCAGATCTCGGCAGAACTGCTCCGGGCGGTTGAAAAACAACATGTCCAGCTGAGAGTCTCAATCATGGCCACATTATGGACACTATTATGGGATATTCATGGGATTTAGGTGGATTTAGTGGGACATAAAAGAACAATCAATCTGATATTTGGGTGTAACATCTTAGAATTTAGAATTGTGTATGCCACAGAATGGCAATGTTCATAGATGCTACCATGATTAACCAGTGAATTCAGGGTACTGCATGTACCGTACTTGTATTTTCAGGCAAATGCGTTTGAAACTCGTCTATTTTCTTCTTATTCTGCCACAGCAACTCCAACCATTAGATTTGTAGTGTTCAACCAAGAGTACAACTATAGGAGGCAACAGCAATCGATCTTGAAATTGTGTGAAGCCGTAGGTTCGGCAAGATGGTATGACAGTACGAGGTTTCAAAGCAGGTACGGCCCTTAACTATTGGTGCCGTGGATCGTAATCAGAGACCTTGAAGATTGATCCTTGGAAACGTGGTTCAGTTCTTGGATGTACCTCCCACTTAGGATCCGTGGTTTATATATAAATCCATTATGTATGCATATCAATATACATACATATATTATCATATATTTATTTAATATATGCACAAATACATATATATATATGTATAAACAAAGGCCCCTACCTTGAGAAATTAATTTAGGTGGACCGTTGGTTATCCGATTTTTTTCAAATAATTTTACTTTTTCCAGTTTTTTTTCGAGAACTATATTGGCGGTGGATTAATAAACCACACCTTTCGAGGATTCATTAAGTTAGGTGGTACCTAAAATAGTTTAGTCTGAATGTTTGAGAATGAGAGTGGGGCCACCTCGAATTAATTTGTCATACTTTGTCCATAATCTGCTTACATAGGTGTTCCCGGCAACATGTCACCAATAACCCCAGATCTGCTGGGGTTGCTTGTGGTCAATGGGATGGACACTGGCACCGCGCAACATGTGTAGATATATGTTTACCACGATTAAACAAATGGACACATTTCGTTCCGATTGCAAAAAAAACAATTACATGTTTTTTTTTGGTCAAAACAAAAATGACACATGTTTTTTTTCATCCAGTGACATGTTTTAATCACAGAAACATTGTTTTTTTTGTGCTGAACACATTTGAAGCAAGAAACGACTCATTTTTTGTGTTCATTTCTTTTTCGTGTAGCAAAACTAGCTTTCAACTATTTTGATAGAACATTATAGAATATATATAATATACGTTTCAACGGGTAGATACCTTTTCTACCATTTATATGATTTAATTTTTAAGTCACTTTTTTTCCCTAATTTCCCGTTGTGGCTTCTCGGTGTTGTTCCCCCTTGTCGTTCCCCGTTGTGCTTCCCCATGTTGGGCATTGCTCACCTGTTGTATCTTCCCCGTTGTCCCCTGTTGTGTGTCCTCCTCGTTGCGCTTGGCTTGCCCAGCTAGAGATGCACGGACGCTAGTGATTTATTTTCATAGAGAGAACACAGCAAGGTGGAATCAGGACATGGAAAATGATCATAACAACATGGAAAGGGAAAGGAACAGTTTTCAAAACGTTTGAAAACAACCATCATTCAAAAAAACATCATTCCAAAACATTACAATAGTGATGATGTTGGACTAAGGCGAGACCTGGAAGGCGCACAAAACCTTTATTTTGGTGGTTTTCAATGCTCATTATTTTCTAATTTGTAGTGAGTAGTGAGTAGCCATTTTGGGTTCCATCGATTCGATTTTGTAGTGCATTTGGGTGCACCTTTTTGGATGGACTTGTATTCTGTAGACCTTCTTGAATTATGTTGCATGAAATTAATCTAGGTGGGTGGGAAAAGGAACCATTTATTATGTCCAGGTGGGGGGTTAGTGCTGATGAGCAAATTCATTAAGGCACTTCGAAGCAGTAAGGACCCTTGGATTAATACTTTTATTAATTGAAGTGGGGGACCACTCTGCTGGAGACCCTTTAGGAGGTACTTGTAGTCATTATAAGCATATATATATATGTATAATAGGAGATATTCCAAATACAACTAGGTGTATGACCCATTTACCAAATGGGCCCAAGTTGGGACACAGATCCTGAAAAACCACCTCTTCACGTCTGCGTTTTCAGCAATTTTGGCTTTGCTTCGTTGAAAAATGGCGCGATCGCCCCGATCCCGAAGCGGCTGGCTGCTGCTGTTGCTTGCCGCACTGACGCTTGGTGAGGCACTTGGCGGTTTTTTTGTTGGGCCCATTGGCCCAACAAAGTTAACTGTGGTAGCAACGCTTTAGCGTTGAAATGTCCCACCTGATATTGACCTACCAGCTACTAGCCATTTGTTGATTCTGCGGATTGGATCTATGCACTCTTCACCAAGATCTAATCAAATCAGTTAAACACAGTTAGGAGGCCCGGAAAGGGACAATGAACTACAAGGTGAATATGATTTTGTATGTTCATTGCGGATATGCAACCACTTTAGAGTTCTTTCTTGTTTTTTGGCCTCTACTGAAGAGGACAAAGGCAAGCAGATGGAGCACATCGACGCCGGTGTGATGGTCCAATGAGTACAATCATTAATATTGCAGCAAGTGAGACTACAATCTCAATTGGTACTGGTACCCTCTGGTAAATTAACATAGACCCTGGCAGTTGTCGGGGTTGGAAGACTAGTTTCCATTAAACATTGGCTATTTTCAGGGTCTATGTTTATTTACCAGAGGGTAATCTTAAAAAAATAGTCAATAGCACAAAAAATGCCGCAATCTCAACGTGGCGGCAATCTCAGTTTGATCCTTATTTTCTGGAATGGATTGGAGCCACCCAATGCCTGGACAGTGACAATGGGCTATGCCCCAAGATGGCTGTTTCAACGTGGAAATGATGACCAACAATGGTATGGACTGGGGTACCCTATTTTCAGACAAATCCATTTTGACTCAAGCAATCCTTTGGCAATTTGCAGTCCTTCAACACCTGCTGAATGTGAATTGTTCGATCCTGAAATCCAACCATTTACCCCAGATGCTTTTTGGATTGAAGACGGGGTGTTTGTTTTTGTCGGCTGACCTTCAGGTTTGTTTGATGAGTGGGTTATGGCCAGTTCCAATACACATTTCTTTTGGTTGAATCGTGTTCCTTTCAATCCTTGTTTGGTCAACTTCCCATTTTGGTGATGAATTCGCCAGAATGCAGCCATTTTGGAGCATTTGTTTCGTGAATCTCGTCATTTGTTGTTACAACTGGGAAGTCCTTCTCCAAAGTTGGTTAGATCACATTAAGATCCTCACTTGAGCGATTGAAGATACCCTGGTTGCTTGGTTAATTAAGGGAATTATACTTTTCCGATTTGGAGATTATGATTAGCCCATAGTAGGGACACCTATCTTTTACCCGAGTCTGATGGCTGGTTGAGGAGCTATGTTTTCTCCTCCCTCAGTTTCGCATGCCTCTCTGCTGCTCCTCGATTGCATACCTCGGCGCGAGGGACGCAAGGACTGCAGGGTGCGCACTGGCAATTGTCTCCTGTTCAATTGGATATCATGGGATATTGATGGTGATATTAATGGATAACTAATGGGAATATAATGGTATGTATCATCAACTGTAGCCCCATGGATTTTTTGATGGGATTTTAGGGAAGCATTTAATCATATTTAATATAGGTAGATGTTTTGTTGGAGAGAGGTTGGAGAAAGCAGAAGTTGCCAATAGAAACAGATGATCAGAAAGAGAAGCTAAGCACCAAATTGGTAGGTCTACCAACTGATGCCCAGTGAGCCAACCCCATTAGGAGCCAACCCCACATGGGCCGATTATATGAATGTATTGAGTCACCGGGTGTATCCAAAAGATACTATGGTTGATCATCATTTGTTGCATCAAAACTGCCAATGTGGGCTACTCCAAACTTTCAGACAAGCGCATTATCCATCATCTTTGGTGATATCCATGTTATATTCCCAGATATTCTCAATATATCCACATATATCGGCGTATATCCACCTCAAATTGTTGGTCCTATCCCCAACCCTGCTTGCCTTTGCCAAAACAATCCAAGTCGCGCGCAGGATTCCGCAGCAGAGTGATTACCCGAGCAAGGGGGGGAGAAGAAAGCGAGAAGTTGGCGGTGGGAGAAACTGGGAAGAATGTCAGAACTGTCACGGTCCAGACATGATAAATTTAAGCTGCAATTGACCTTCCAAAATGGTCCAGAACTGTCAGAATGTCAGAGATTTACCATAATTTACCTCCCAAAATTCAAGAGGTATGGAGCACTAAAGCAAAGCAGAGTCTTTTGGGAGGTGAGACAGAGACAAGGAAAACACATAGAAATACGTAGAAATCAAGGATTTCATGCGGATAATAGGGATACTACCCATCAAAAGTATTCAAAAGTGGGGTATGAGAGCGATCATGGTATGGGGAGTATTGAAAAGGATTATGGAAAGGTACTTCTTTACTATAGGATGTATAACCAACCACATGGCATATGGGCGTGTTTGCCAATTCCTACCCTTTCGCAGAAGTATGATGGTCAACTAGTGGATTAGGTATGTTACTTTAACATAGCTATGGAGAGCCAATGGAGAGTTAATGAAAGATAATGAAAGTCACCAATTTTATTCAAGTTTATCCAATTTCTAGATTATGTGTTTGTTGATCATGCCCATGTTCAATGGCTATGTCAGATTCATGCGGGGCATCCGTGATGAAGACCAGCCCACCTGAAGGCTTCATGTGGCTACGGCTCTACTTGTTTCACCTGAAATTCCAAAAAGTGGGATGGTTTCACGACGGTTTCTGGTCACCAGAAGCCTCTTTAGGCATGCATCAATGTGCTTAATCATGCTTAGACTGTTTTTTTTCCGTTGGGAGGGGCTGAAATTGTTGAATTAGCCAGCATCCTTTTGAACCATCAAACCATTTTGAAGCCAATTGCCCTTTGGCAGTCTAACATAACTAGCTTTGGAACACTGCCAATTTTTTGAAACTTATGTTTGCGTAGGTAAATCATCTACTTATGTTTGCCATTTTCCAAAGCGCATGTTAGATTCGCAAAGGGTGAATTTCCTCACTCTTTTCGACGTCTCAGGACATAGTGAGCGCCCTGTGCCCAGACGACAGCCAGTGGTATCCGGGCACCATCGAAAAGATCAACGATGACAGTAGCTTGGTCGAAAAGATTAAGTATCTTAAAATATCTTAAAATGGTGGTTTCATTGGATCATAATGGGATTACTGTATATTTGGATTATAATGGGGTTACAACGATCCTCTGGTAATTCACCAAAGTTAACCATGGAAAATGATCCATTTGTATTTGTATATCATTTACTTCTTAAGCTTTGCCATTTCCATGGCAAACTGCGAGATTTACCCAGCTTTGCAACCCCACAGGTTCCAAGCTTTCAGGGTTCCAGCGTTGCGGTTCCGTTCCGCCGTTCTGATTATGATGGGATTATTGATGCTGGCGGTGCTCCATAGTTAGCTATAATTAGGTTAAGTATAGAAAATTGAAAATCCATGAAAATCCCACTAACATAGTGATATGTTCTCTATTTTCCAGGGTTGCTACTATAGCCAGTTAGACGGATCATCAAAATTCATCAAACCAACGCCTCGGCTCCCGGAGCAGTTTGCGAGAACGGACTTGCCCAAGAATGCCTGGTCTTGCCGGTGAGGTCGTTGTTTTCAAAGCCATATTTTCTGCTTAACATGTGTGGTTAGATCATGTTAACTTGTTGCATTTGGCTGGTGAAATCCGATGTCATCCAATTTCCGTGTTCTAGTCCCAGTTTCATCTATATTTTTAGCTCACCCTCTGGTCATCCAAAAATGACGGTGGGAAAGCCTCCGTTTCGCATCCCTGCCTTTTCGCCCAAGGCACCTACTGTGTGAAATGGGATGACCCCGAAGGGGGCCCCGAAACCCATGATGTCACTGGGCCTGGATGGGAACACCCAAAAACGTGGTGGTTTTTTGACGTCTTTTTCGGGACACGGGATCTGCAGGATCCTCAAAACCATGGCTGATTGGTGGTTTGGAATATTTTTTATGTTCCCCAATAGTTGGGATGATGATCCAATCTGACTTTCATATCCTTCAGGGGGGTAGGTATACCACCAACCAGATGGCTTTTGTTGGAAAATGCTGTTTTCGGATGATTTTTTAAGGATGACTTGGAGAGGTCTCGCCATGACACCTCCATTTGGAGTAGGTATTTCGCTAGGTGCTTCTAATAGTGATATCGGTGGCATTCCGGGAAACGCTGCGAAAAAATCTTCGGTGAATCCAGTAGACTCAGTAGAATCAATCATCGGATTTCTCGGATTTCTCTCTCTCTTTTTGGACCCGGGAGGGGACCTTTAAAAGGGGTGTTTCTGTTGATCTTCAATCCTCATAGATAGGGAATGCTGATGACTCCAGTTCTGAACTGGGCTGGTTTCACCCAGTCATTCGTCAAAAAAATGCTGTTCTACTTCAATTCCATGCCTATTCGGAACTGAAAAAGGAACTTCAAGGATTTCTGGGGTTTCCATCCAAGGTTGGGAACAACTACATTCTGATAATCTGAAAACATCGAGGAAAACGGGCCGTTTAAGCTGATGATTTACATTCATAGACCATTGAATCATTGAACATTGCATTTCTTAAAGCAAACTGTTGAATGTATGGTATTTATTTTAGTCCTTGTCCATTTTAAATCAATGATGTTGATGAGTTGTATCCCTTGATTTCCCCACATTTCCCACTACTTTCCACCATGGTAAGCCCAGCCAAGGTTCCGCTCGACGGCCCCCTGCCTCAAATCGCAACGGAAATCATGGCAATGTTGCGAAGAGAATTCTGGATCTTTAACGAAACAAGGGGCAAAAGTTGCAAAATTCTCTGTAATGTAATATCAGTTATATTTGATTGGTGGTTTGGAAATGTTTGGAACAGAGGGGTAGGTATACCACATTATACCACCAACCAGTATAAGATTGATGAAGATATAGGATTTTAAGCGACGGATTTCTGGAGTTTGATTGGGAATTGGAGTCACAAAAATTGTCATCCATGATCTGGTGGCAAAAAAAAATCAGCACTCCCAACCATTATGGCAATGGCTGTCATGGGATGGCAATTGTATATATGATGGCTGTCCTTATTTTATATTATATATAGCTGTTACTTATATATATATATTATCTATATAGTACTTGTAATTACTGGTACTAGTAGTACATTGTATTGTCCATTTACGTAATGCCCATGAATTACTGGTGGTAAACATACCCATCATCTAGAGTCTATAGCAATGTCTTGTCAGTCATGGGGTACAGGATGATGATCCCTCACCGAGGCATTAGGAAGATTGTGATCTTCAAGGACTACAAGGCTCGGTGCCAACAGTAGTGCTGCGGCTGATCTCGTTACACAAGAAGTGGCCATTGATGGAATTTCCAACGCTGCAGTAGCAAGATTATATTATGAAGGGGGCGATCTTGGAAGCACAATTATTGCTTTTGGATGGATCACGAGATATCTATCCCCAATCAGTCAGGTTACTGAATACCTGATACACATCAGTGTCATCGCATATGGACATATTGATGGAATTACATGGGACTCATAAACAACTTGTATCAACTGATAGAGTCATACAGTTGCTCAGAAACCTTCATGTTTGTATGTCAGCAGTGACCTAAGCCCTTGTTGACCGACCATGACAAGAGAGGCAACAAAAATACCTGGCCTATTGAATTGGATATGATTACAATCTTCCACCCTCCACTAAACTGACGTAAAAGATGGAAAAGCCACCATGTATAGCTATTACTCCGAACAGGAACATCATGGATACGGACGTAGCTTTGTTAATGTCCAGGTACGGTACGGGAAAATCCCGTTCTCAGCCATGTCATTAGTGTCTTTCAGTATTCAGCCCATAACAGGAATATGTTTGAGAAGATCATTCCTATTAATTGGCCGATTGATTGCCAACGACTATATATATTGTTAATTATAGGTTATAATGATTGTAATGTGATAAATGCCAGTGTAATAGTAATAAATTTCCAATTGGGGATACGTAGCTAGCTATGCCAGGTTTACCATGGTTTACCACCGACAGCATTTCTGGTAAGTCGGGTTTTTGTTATTCTTGAGTTTACCATACTGGTATGATCTATTTATACAATAGCTATGGTCTCAAATGGTGATAGAGAAACCAAAAATGGTTGAAAACCCAAAATTACATCGCATGAATGTATGTATAATATGTTGTAATATACCATGAATATCTTCATTACCCAAGTATTGTAAAATCATCATGCATCGTGGACGATGGTGGATATCTCTCCATTGGGGATTTTTCAGGTGGGAGAGCAGGTGGAGGCCGTCTTCCCGGATGATGGCTATTGGTACCCCGCGGATGCTGGGACGACGATTCAGTGTCGCTTTCACCCTGATTTTTTTTTGGGGGGGGGACCTATAAATATCTATAATGTATCCATTTAGATCACATTAGATCCACAAATCCAGAAGATAATCTAAGTAATTGAAAATTAGATGATTAGATTAACCATGATTAACCTTTGTGTATTCGATGATGTTTGATGGGTTTTTTATATGCCAGGTCTTGATTTTTTTCTGGGTCAATGGCAAACCAATCCGTGGGTTTTTCCGGAGGAGGTGACGAAGGTCGCTGATGGCACCTTCACGGTGAAGTGGGAAGATCCTGATGGCGGCCCTGAGGAATCTGAGGTCGATCCTAAGGACATCCGAAGGGATTCCTCTGAAGGCACTTGCACTTCAGGGGATTTACCCTCTGGTCATTTCACGTAGCGAACTGGGAAATCATCATTTTTAATAGGTAAATCATGGTAAGTCATCATAATCATCTATATATAAATGCGCAATTTTCCATGGCCATGTTAAATCACCAGAGGGTAATGGATTTTGATGGTGATCAATAGGAATTTCACCAACAATGGGGATACTTTATATGATATACACATATATATATATATATACCTCTAAGAATATTATGGTAAGCATAGCTAAGGAAAATGGCCCATGATCCATGAAGATAGATGAGTTGCGTACTAAAATGGTGATGTTCCATGGCATGTTAGGTTACTGGAGGGTCTGTAATGTTGTATGCATTTCGTATTTTAATTGATTTTCTTAGTTCGGGCTAGATATCTCCATGTTTAGCAGGACATGTTCACGTCAGAACTTGGTGCGAGATCCTCAAACTGGTACTGTGGATGAATGATTTTTAACACATGAATATCAAATATAGAAATACGATATTCAACAGTAATAGTATATATAGTATACTGTAGCATCATGATTGAAAAACAACACTGTGGACATATCATAAAATTTTGATACTAATGCGATGGAGAGAGAGAAATACTAATGATTAATATCAATAAGTATGTGTATATTACATGATTTTCTACTTGATTTCTACGTGATTTCTATCATGTCACTGTCGATCCCATTGTCCCAGAGTGCATCACCGGAAGGACATGAAATATCCACCCATTCCCTTTGACAAACTCGAGGTGGGCCAGTACCTTGGTTGCCTTGGTTGCCTTTTGGTTGATGTGATCCATGGCATGGAGGGTTTAATGAAATGGGAACCTAGGAGAAAATCAGCTGTAAATGGCTGTAACTGCTGGTTTCTGGTGTTTGACATGGCTTAGTTCGATGGATTTTACAGATGAACATAATAAGTACATCTGCCGCACATCATGAAATGCGCGTGGATTTCCCATGGTCGACTATCGGAGGGTCTATATTTTCAGATTTCCCCCCATTGTTTCCCGCACCCATCTATCCCCGGGTCCCCAGGATGATAGTTACAGCATCTCATATCCTCTACTTGTATTTGGATATAGACTGAAATACTGTAGGAATAGAGTAGAGTATAGATTGTTTATTCAGTTACTGATGTAATATATTTTGTTTTTTCCAAACATATGAATATATGTACATACATATATATATATATAATTAGATAGATATAGATAGATATCGTACACATATACGGGATTATACGGGATTATAAAGGAAAAAATCACATATGTTCACCACATCTAGAGCCACCATTGATCCCATAGATGAGTTTTCCATTCAAAAATATAGTACCCCCATTTATCAGTTTTATCCCCTAGATCCATCTGGTTTGGATTCCCGTAGATCCATCCAGGTTCCCTATGATTCAGCCAGATATATAAAAGGCACCGTAAGATCCTCATATTCCATCTATATATATAATATATATATATATACCATTAAAACATAAAACCCATTTAAAGCAGACACGACTATCCCACTAGTATCCCATTAATATCAATATCCCATTAATATCAATATCCCATTCATATCACATTTACATTGCATTCAACCTCCCTATTTTTCACCCCCTCAGGAAGTACCAGGGCACTGTGAAATCGGTCCTGGACTTTGGTGCCTTCGTGGACATCGGCGCGGAGAGTGATGGCTTGCTGCACATCTCCCGCATCTCTCAGGATTTCCCAGGGATTTCCTGCCAATTTCCTGGGATTCCTAGGAAAATGTGGGATCTTCTGGAATTGAATGAGGGATGAGATGAGATTTCATGGGACCTACTGTTGAATGTGGGATTTAAGCTAAAAAGTAAATGAACATAGACCCTGGCAGATAGGGCTTGGTTCATATTATATAGTCTTCACTAGAGAAATGATATTTTTGGGGTCTATGTTGATTTACCAGAGGGTCATGGGAGTTAATGAGATTTAATGGATTTTAATGGGATTATTCATGGTTAGCGAATGGGATGGTGAGAAAAGCCTAGGAAATCCTACCAGATTCGGAATATGATTGAAACACAAAACTTGGAGAAAATTGGAGATCAGGATATATCAGGAAAGGTTTTTGATTTTATTTTCAGGACTTTACCACTTTACCTTTGATAGTCAATATTAATCACAGATATTGGACAATGCACCGTGTCTAACTAGATCATTTCGGATGGGGAAAGATTATGGATTTCCATAGCTACTGTGGATGGAAGAAATCCTGCATCACCTTGGATGGTTGAAAGCCTATAAATCATGGTATTTTTACAACCTATCAGCCGGTGCAGGATTTCTTCCATCCACCGCTATGTTAGTTTACTGGAGGGAAACCAACCAAACTTTGCATCCCAGCAGCGAGATGGAATGGGGTGATGTGGGGTCCACAATGGGTATTTGCAACAATGTTTTGGTGATTATATATAGAAACTGCGGAGTGGTTATTGTATTATCCTCTGGTAATTTAACGTAGCTACTGGAAATGGCCCATTGATAGTTGATTTACCTATGAAACATGGTTATTTTCCGGTTCGCTATGTCAATTTTCCAGGGGGTAAATCAGTCCAACGTTTTGACACAATGCCTTGGTCGACGGTGCAGGAACGTATTGATAACATCTACGACGTTTTGTCTGAGGGACAGCAGGCCATGATGCTTCAAGATGGGGGTGTTGATTCGTTGATGGGTCAAAAAATGTCAAAACCTTACAATGAAATGTAAAATGATTAACTAGCAAGGCCAAGCTAGTTTGGGATTATATACATATATATATATATATTATATTGGTAAATTTTCAAAACGACTGAACCCTGTTCTCCCGAAGCCTGGAATTTTCCTGGTTAGTAAGGGAGAATCATCCTTTACCTGGATATGATCCCTGCAGATTCTCCGGGAAGATCATCCTCCACAAATGGAGAAGATCATCCCCCTGGTTATGTCAACAGTTGGCTATTGAAAATGTCAACTTATGGGATAGTTTACCAGAGGGGAACTTGAGGATCCTTGAGAATGTTTACTGATTGTTGCTTGCTCAGTTTGCTCAATTTGCTCAGTTTGCTGGATGGTAGAGTTTGTCAATATTTGCGGCCCGTTGCGACCCTTCGCCAGGTGGATGTGTGGATTTCCGGCAAGAGAGAGGATGAAGGAGAACCGGCTGGCGTCATCACCATAAAAGCTGCTGGTGAATGTTGCATGATGTTGCATTGAGAGCTGGCGGTGAGTATTGGATGGTATTGGACGGTGTTGGATATTGGCATCATTGAATTCGAAACTTGAGAAATCACAACAAGCCTTACTGTTTTACTATATCGTCTGGTTGGTGGTTTGGAATATTTTCTATTTTTCCATATATTGGGAATAATCATCCCAACTGACTTTCATATTGTTCAGAGGGGTAGGTCAACCACCAACCAGTCTTAATATATCTTACCATTGATTTAGCCCCCTTGTCAGCAACACCGCTCCGTTGCAGGAAAGTATGGTGTGACCATGGTGGAGGGTTTGAGAGAAGGAGGACGTCGACTCTTGGCTGCCTAAGCCCTTACCCTTTGGTAAACTAACATAGCTATTGAAAATGTCCCATTTATAGCTGATTTACCCATTAAAAATGGTGATTTTCCATAGTTATGCTATAGTTTACCAGAGGGTATGTAAGTTGTGCCTGTTTTTGTTGCCGCTGTTTGTCAGCCACATCCCCTTTTGTGTTGTTGAATCCAAGTTCTTTCCCGGCATAAATCAACCAAATATGGTTATTAATATGGTTATCAATGTGGGTAAAACAAGAATAAACATGTTGGTCACGTTTTCCATTGCCAAAGCAGCCAACGTAGACCCTCATAATAGCCCATGTTGGAAATTCATGGTCCAACGCCCTGGCGAACGCTGGTGGCGCCCCCCAACTGGAAGTTGGTTTACAACCCCCTTAAGCTATGGATGTATTTACCATGAGCCCTAGTTAAATTTTAGGTAATTATGTGCGCCAAATTAGCTACTCATTTATCCAGATATTCCCCATGATATCCGCATGATACACCATCATTTTCGATCATTTTGGTGGGTTAAGCCATCATTTTTACCTGCAACACGTCATGTTTCACCGTCGTGGTTGCCCTTCCTGTTGCCAGTCGGCCTTTTTCGTCGCCCAGGACCAGCAGCAGACCTGACGCCCTTTGCGGATCTGCCCTCGGATGATGCTCGGATGATTCGGAGGATTTCCATTTTGGGAAAGCCCATATAATTATGTGTTAATGGAAGGACACATCTAATATCTATACATACATACTGATATTGTAGTATTGTAGTATAGAGTATAGAATCTTAGTACATAATGAGATAACACTATATAATTATATATATACACACATATATATATATACATACAGTATGTACCTGTGTGTGTAATGTATGTGCCCTGATACTACCTGAGGTATTGTCTGAAATTTGCCATATTCTAGTGATGATTTCTGGCTGGGAATGGCTGAGAATGACGAACATATTTATGGGGATGGGTTAAAACACAGAATAATTCAGGTAAACCCAATTAGTCATAGTGGTATGCCCAATGATAAGCCTCGATTGTAGTAGGGATGGTTTATCCTTGGTTTTACCATGTTTGACCGCATTAAACATAAATTCAAAAAACACAAAAAACAATGAAAGCAATGGAATATGGTAAGTATATAGAACTTGTGTTTTGCCAACAGATTCTGGATATTTCGCTGGCATTAGATCGCCATTTAGCAGCTGGCTGGTGTCGTTTTTGGGGGCTGTCAGCTTTTCCATCCTGCCAGAACCTGCCAGGTGTAGTGCTCTTGAGAAGAAACACATCCATATATTGCAACCCTAGTTCCATCTAGTTCCTCAACCTTGACATATTTTGACGAACTTTGCGGAATTTTCATGAAGGTTCACTTTTTGATTTGGTAGTTCCGAAGCGAAAAGTGCCTCATGGGTTTCAGCGAAAAGTGCCATGGTCGTTTCAGGTTTTTCCATGATTTTCCATGATTTTCCCAGATCCCGACGTCAGGAGTGGTTCAGCGGCGTGGTGGCACGCACTGCGCCCTTCGGCGCCTTCGTGACGGTGACCCTGGAGGATGGCGCCACAGCGGATGGCTTGGTGCACGTGTCCAAGATCAAGGACCGGCAACGGGAAATGCTTCGGACAGGAACGTGGCACAAAGCGGCAACTATGAAAGGTGGACGCATGCTGTGAAGAGTGGGGAGAATTAGATTTGTAAGTAAATTCATTAATATGGACTGTGTATATATATATATATACATGTTACATGTGTAACATATATGGATGAATGGATGGATCGATGGATGGATCGGATCGATGGATGAATGGATGGTTGGATGGACGGTGAAGCTTGCATCTGGAAACCAACAAATATTGCAGGCGACGGCACTACATTTTCTAGAGATGTGTTTGTCTATTAAAATATCGAAGAACCATTTGTTGAACATTGTCTTTTTGAAGAACTGGATGCCTTCAAATGCCATTGAAACATAAAGTCACCATTTGATACGCTATTAGCTACATGAATTTATCAGAGGACCATTTAAATAATTTTTCCATGAAAACGGGGTTAGTTTACAGTTTCCAGTAATATATTTCCTGACTTAAGGCCATTCACCAAGTAAATAGCCAAGGACCCACGAATCAATTTCCAAAGACCCTTTATCACATGCAAATCCTTATAGTTAATATGATTAATATGTTTGGGTAAATTAGAACGACCTCACTGCGACGTCACTGGGAATAATGGTTAGTAAGGAAAATCATGGAAAATCATCCCCAAATGGCCTTAATTCAGATTAGTGAAATATTATAATTTACTATATATATAATTATAGTTAATATCATTGAAGAATATCATTAATTAAATAGTTAATATGTGAATATCATTAAACAAAAAAAACAGAGGCCCCAGGGTGGTTTGGTCATCGGATGAGCCGCGCGGTCGCCAGATGTCGCCAGGACGGCTTCGTGGACAACGTTGATGATGAGGTCTCCGTGGGCCAAGACGCCTGGCATCCGAACGTCGAGGCGGCGAATGGTGCCATGCTCGCTTGTAATTTGATTATCATTTTGTTATATTACAATTACAATATGTTGATATATATATATATATTGATCCGTTAATTTTAAGGATGATCATATGTTTCATCATATTATCATAATATACGATCATATATTTATCATATTGAATCATATGTTATCACATATTATCCGTGTATCATACGATCAATCCAGTCTGGTCTTTATTTCAGTGGCCTAGGGACTTCCGGCTCTCTGACTCTGACCGATGTTTGACCCATATAGGCATGATTTTCGCCCAGCTATTGTGATGCTGTGTTTGATCCATAGCCGGCTGGTCTTTGGCATGTAGGAAAACATTTCCTAACAGAACATGTGTAACATTATGTGTACATGTAACTATATGTAAAAACCATATTGAGCACCGTATTTGACGTTACTAAACCATGTGCTCCTATTTCACCCGACACAAACATATCAGCATTCACCATGCCATCGAAGCTGAGGACGTCAAGGTGCGCATTGAATCTGTGGACTTGGACTCCAACAGGATGAGTTTGTCCATGCGCGAAGGCTTTGGAGGCTAAGCAGTTGGAAGTTGATGCAGAAACCGTGGGAGATACCCCCCCAAAAAAAAATTCTGGTGATTTGTTATGGGATGTTATGGGATGTTGTGAAATATTATGTGCTATTGTTGGATAGAATGGGGTACGGGTATATCATAGAATATGATGGGCTATTAACGGGTATTAAAAAATCGCTTCCCCCGATCATATTAATTACGTTTATGATGTTAAATACACCTCCAGATTGACCCCAAATGAATTTCTGAACCAGGATTTCGAGGGGGATATTCTATCAGAAATCCTGGTAGCTGGGTCGATCGTTGGGCCACTGCGCAGTGTGGTTAGGTATCCCTAGCTATCCCAACAACCCGCGAGAAATGGATTTCAGTGGTGCTGATGTGCTATGAGGGATCACTGCACCATTCTCTCCAATCAAGATCGAAACTCTGAAAACTATCTAACTTGGGACATGACTCGACCGCAGTTTTCTCGTTATCCTCCGATAGTCCCCCAAAACTTGCTAGAAGACCCCCTCAATTAGTCTGTTGATGTTTGCCTATATATTTTATATTAATATAATAAAGAAAAATAAATAAAAATAATATACTGTAAGAAAACATATAATTGCGTATACATATACATACGCACACACACATATATCTAATATACATACATACATGTACAAACATATGAAAATAGATACATATATATATATATATACATACTGCGAAACAGATATAGATAGATAGATAGATAGATAGATAGATAGACAGATAGATAGATAGATAGATAGGTAGACAGTTAGAGTAGATAGATAGAGTAGATAGATAGAGTAGATGGATAGAATAGATAGAGTAGATAGAGTCGATACACTAGATACACTAGATAGACTAGATACACTAGATACACTAGATACACTAGATACACTAGATAGAGTAGATCGAGTAGATAGAGTAGATAGAGTAGAAGATGGAGTAGATGCAGTAGATGCCGTAGATACAGTAGATACAGTAGATAGAGTAGAAGATGCAGTAGATGCAGTAGATGCAGTAGATACAATAGATACAGTAGATAGAGTAGATATAGAGTAGATAGAGTAGATAGAGTAGATACAGTAGATATAGTAGATACAGTAGGTACAGTAGATACAGTAGATACAGTAGATACAGTAGATACAGTAGATACAGTAGATGCAGTAGATGCAGTAGATACAATAGATACAATAGATACAGTAGATAGAGTAGATAGAGTAGATAGAGTAGATAGAGTAAATAGAGTAGATACAGTAGATATAGTAGATAGAATAGATAGAGTAGATAGAGTAGATAGAGTAGATAGAGTAAATAGAGTCGATAGAGTGGATAGAGTGGATAGAGTGGATAGAGTGGATAGAGTGGATAGAGTGGATAGAGTGGATAGAGTGGATAGAGTGGATAGATGGATAGAGTGGATAGAGTGGATAGA
>Ga0126342_10000175_pt1 | contig 52480 bp, 35 predicted proteins | sample Cyp1metagenome_FD_92528 | JGI IMG/M metagenome (GOLD analysis project Ga0126342, IMG submission 92528) | Coral microbial communities from Lord Howe Island, Old Settlement Bay, Australia - Cyphastrea 1 metagenome | ecosystem: Host-associated > Invertebrates > Cnidaria > Coral ...
GCAATATTAATATATAATCTGGAAATGTGGAGGTCCTATTGTAAACATGAAGACCGCCGCATGGAATTACGATGATTTGTGGTTGGGATCAGCATTTTCAAACCGGGTTTTTAATACGACTCATATAGTGATGCTTGGTTGGTTTATAAACCCCACAAATACTTCGGTTGGTTTGATAACTATGGTTTATGGTATACCCTCCAGTAATTTAACATAGCTATGAAAAATGGCCATTTATAGTTGATTTACCCAGAAAAAAAACAAAACAAACCCATGATGGTTATGTATAGAACTATAGAAGATAAATAATATTCCATGGTGTTCCATAGATATCAAACCCATGAGTTAAACCAAGTTGATGTTGGTTGGTTTATAACCCCCATGAATACATATGAATACTATAGATATCTATAGATTCTATACTACGCCATAAACCATGGTTATTAACCACAGATATTAACCATAAACCATAGATTTTACCTAGTTATTTCTGTTATTTGTACCAATTTTAGCTAAGTGTTTGATCATTTCAAGAAGTTACTTAGTAATGATGGGATATTAATGGGGATATCAATGGGGAAATCATCTATCAATCATATTCCATGATATTTCCATGCATGTTTATTTAATCAATAGTTGCGGGAAGAAAAATAACTTGTATCACAATTGGCAATGGATATATTAAACCCATATATAAATCTATCTATATATAAATTCTGGAGGGGGGATGGATGAAGTTACCTAAGCCACTCCAAATACCATTGTTGATTCGTTACGGGGAGTTATACTACCTATATATATATATAGTAATAAAACATAGTAATAATAATGATAATAATAATGAAAATAATAATGATAAAATAAGAAAATATACTATATATAGAGAGATGTTATTAGGGGCTTTTTATATCCCATAGTAGGGAAACCTATCAACCAAGAAGTATTTCATGAGATGGGATTGGGGTATATTTGTCTTAACGGTGAAGCCCGGTGTTTCTCCCATATTTTTTTGGGGGGATGAACACCCATAAATCAGCCATGTTGTTTCTATCTTAAGGCTTTTTTTTCCATTTTCTGATAGATGGGTTGATACTATATCTTAAGGATTGACCCGTTGGTATTGCTGGATTTATGGAATCATAATACCATCTGGTTATTTAACATAGCCATGGACAATCACCATTTTTAATAGGTAACAATAGGTAAACCATCTATAAATGGGCCATTTTCCATGGCTATGTTAGTCATAACCAGAGGGTAATCCTTAAATGGGTCAATCCATTGATGTTAGTTCCCATTTTCCGCTTTGGGTCAATCTACCAATGGGCGCGCGCTTTGGGGGAATCTAATGGGAACATGGGAACTCTTTTTTAAACGGCCCCCTTGGAGCAAATCAACCATAGCCTCCAGGCATCTTGGTATAACTTGGTCTATCTGCACCCACTTTTCACAGATATGTCTCAGGTATCCTCAGGTAGTTTTTGGAGCGAACATTGGGCATGGGTCGACGATGTGCATGCCGGATATCCCCAATATTCTAGATGGGTTTAAGACAAAAATGACAAATTCTATGGGTCCATGGCCCATGGTCCCCGATTTTTGACACAGGCCCATCTTTGATCCTCTTCATGCAAAAAAGGCTACATGATTCTGCAAACAAAAATGAGATGTTCCGTTCTCAGGCTTGTTGGCCGTGCACCCCTGATCCCCCCTGACCCATGACATTAATTCAGGATGTGAAGAGATTCCACATTTTTCTGAGATGTTCAATAGAACATGCACGCCAGGCGCAACTGAACCTCAACCTGATAGGAAACTGGGGACCCTGACATGTTTTTTCCCTACTTAGCGAGGGGAAGCAGCAATGGTGGGGAGATCAAAGATGGTTTACCACCAAAGGGATCAGCAAATTAAATCTGTGGGTGCAGCAGAGATTTCTGGGGCGTTTTTTGAGGTCTTGGCGGAGACAACATGAATCTTGGAAGACAGGGATGGGAAAGTCCCGGTTTTTGTGGGTGGGATATGGATGTTTTGGTCTGGATCAATGGCCGAGGGCCCTCAGTCCTTAGACTTTGCTTGAGTTCACCATGGAAAGATTGTTGGAAGTCACACGTACGAACCTCCAAGTGCGATTGGGAGAACGGGAAAACTACGATTCCTACGGTTTATCCTTTCCTGAAATGCCCAAGGGTTTTTAGACGCAATCTTCCAGGCTTTTTGGAAAGTTGAGGGTCGGCTTTTTGTTGCAACCATCCCCATCCGCCATTTCTGGACTTGATTTTTGGCCATCGGCTCTGCCGGCTCGACCACAAACTCTTGCAATACCAAAGCTACAAAGTGGGACTCCCAAGAGATATCTGAGTTGGTGCGTGTTTATGACTCCAATAACTACGGTTTATGATACTTACAACTATATGGGGTGAAACTTGGGGGCCACATTGGAGCAATCCAACATCTCTTCTTGTCCGATGATAGATTGAGCTCCCCACTAAGAGGATAACATCCCAAAGTTGCTTTATCCCATGAATTATTATTGCATGGATTAATCCCCTTGAAATCCCCAGCGAAAGAAACCACCAGATTGGCTTGTCACTGAAACAAAGCTGCTGACCCCTCAAGGAAGAATTTGTCAGTGCGTGTCGCGCTGGACGCGGGGAAGAGGTCGGGGATCGAAATTTCACGGGAGTGGGTCTGAAAGATGTGGATATGAATTGAATACTCTCTGAACTTGGGGAAACAATTGAATCAATCATGACATCTTCAAGTATAGCATTTTTGATGTCGCGGCAAAAACTGGGTGGGATTTAAGTAAATGTATGTCAAAAGCAAGAAGGTCAACCAGCAAGAAATTCAGCGGGTTTAGGAATTGGACCCTGCGAAGCCCTGATTGCCTGACCATTGACATTCAGTTGGAAATCACCCAAGATGTTGTGCAAAATCTAGTAACTGGCACATTGTTTTTATGGTTAGAGTCACCATTCTAATTCCTCTATGGCAGCCTTCTATTTGTTGGATGAATCAGGTAAATTCTGACTGGAAATAGTTAAAGTAGTTCAAACAAAAATAGCCAAGCCTTGCATTTTGTTGGTGTAAGATCCACTTTTTCTGGTTGAATCAATGGATTGGTTTAGTCGGGCGATGGTTTCCGGTTAAGATGTTCCCGACTAAACCAATCCATTGATTGAACCCACCTTTGCAGCCACCGTTCTGAAGGTTCCCCAGCCGACCCGGAAGTCGGATCACTCTGGCATGGCCCGGGGCCAAATCGGGCCCGTATCGGGCCGCGAGACTCCACATTGAACAGATCCAATAGGGACTTTACCGGGGATATCATGTGGATATTATTGGTGATATAATTTGATATAAGTAAACTAAGTATATATAATCATGGGGATATTTTTCATGATTCAATATTGATGGGAATATGCGAATGGGAATATAATGGGATATTGCCGCAACTGGTGTCATCAAGGCTGAAAAATCATCGAAGTAAATGGAGGATTTTCAATAGCTTTGATTGGAGGGTAGTTCTCTGGTAAACGTTCACATAGCTATGGAACATCACCATTTTTTTAATGGGTAAATCAACGATTTCAATGGCCATTTTCAATAGCTTTTTGTATGTTTACCAGAGGGTAGTTATCTGGGGGGGAATACGGAAGATGCTTTGTTCAAAAAAAAATCCGTAAACCACTAGTTATCTGGGTATGGATCAATACCTATTAATACCATTTTTAGTGGGATGAACATCCATAAATCCCAGCTATTTTGATGTGAACTACAGGGGTACTATTGGTTTTGACACACTGCCATCTTGAGCCTTTTATGGCGATGGAAAAACCCCATCTCAGGAGAAAGTCTGGGTCAACCAGCTTTGCCGACGTTAGAATGGTGACATCTCATTAACAGAGAGGCAGTGATGCTGACCTACCGTGGAGATTCATGAACTTGCTATATGGTGACTGATTTTAATGATGTATATCGGATATATAATTATGTATATAATTGTATATATATATGTATATCCCATGATCATCTAGAATATAAACATGATAAATTCTCAATTGTATTCCCACTGATATTCCAAGTGATCTCCGAACAAACAGCTCCATTCCAGCCGGGACCGTGCCGAGTGCCGTTTCCGCCGCTGAGATCATGTGCCGGCACTGCGTGCGCTACTTCAATCCCGAAGCCGCGGAGAGACACATACCGATCTGCGCCAATGTGCCTTGGGTATCCTTGGGGGGTGGATCAAAACCCCTGGTGGTTGATGATTACCATCTGGTTATTTAACATAGCCATGGAAGCCATGGCCCATTTATAGATGGTTTACCTATTAAAACTGGTGATTTTCCATGGCTATGTTAAATAACCAGATGGTATAGTCTAATTATAGTATTTACATGGGATTTTAAGCATGAAAATATGGAGATATTAGTGAATATAACTTATAAATGATGGTTGGTTGATGATTTAACTGGCGAAATATGGGATTTAACCATCGAACATATGGGATTAGTTCGTTGATATAGTTGATACATATTGTTACATGATGGTTGGTTGATGATTAGTGGGATTATACCACCCTATAGATATTGGGGATTATAATCATTAATCCAATATAGGGGAATCCAGTTCTCAACCAGCCGGTATTTCATGGAATGATAGAGGGATGTAGATACCACTGCTGAGGTTCCACTCGGGATCAATCCAGCCAAAGTGATGCATACGTATCATGTGTTTTTTTTGGATGACTACAATGACATCTAATGACCAACAAGATCCAATAAGATCCAATAAGGATAATGATCCCTAAACATGTTTTGAAATTTGATTCGTCAGCCCTGTGCAAAAAAAAAAGGTGGTTCGTTTGATCATGTTGATCTCAAACAAAATTCATGAGGTAATAAACCAGGTAAACCCAAAGCCCAATGATAATCACCATGAACTAACCATGACCGGGGTCATTTTTTTGAGGTCGAAATGATGTGATTTTTACTAGCAAACCCTCAGGTCGATGCCGACAAGTGGGACATGTGATGAACGTTCGAAGGGAAATATCATTGAAGTAACTTAAGAACACTCTGATGATATATTTTTAGGGCATCTTTTTGGGAATAACTACAATGACATCTAATGACCAATAAGGATAATAAGGATACTGATCCCTAAGTATACCTGGGTTTGTTTAGTCGGTGATTTGGCTTATTTTCCCAATGGAAAATCCATCATGAGTGTGGAATCTATAGAGAATATGTTATTTTTTTGGGAGCCCAGTCCAGGCACTTAAGCAAATCCAAGTACCCCCTGGTTATTTAACATAGCCATGGAAAATGGGCCATAGAAATAGATGGTTCACCTATTAAAAAATGTGATTTTCCATGGCAAACTGTTAAATAACCAGATGGTACAGGTATTTACTCTGTGTAGCTATTTAGGATGTTGGAGCCCCGAATGTCTTGAGTGACGTTATGAAAAACCGGCCTTGTGAAAAAATCACCAGGTCAATTCGAAGCGTGCAACGGGCAACGGGGGGATGAACACCATGCTATTTTCATGGGATATCCTCTGGTAAATTAACATAGACCCTGCCAGATAGGGGTTGGAAGATTAGTGAAACCACAACTTTTTTTTTTCAGGTGTATGTTAATTTACCAGAGGGTATATAACGGATAAGGATAATGATCAATTGGATATTATAGGATATCATGGGATTGATGTGGATTAATGGGATATATATATATAAATATATATATGGATATATCTGGGTAAATTATAACGACCTCACTGTTCTCCCTCACTGGAATCATAGTTAATAAGGGAAATCATCCCCAAATGGCCTGAATTCAGGGAAGATCCTTGTGAAGGGAAGATCCTTGTGAAGAATCCCTGGGAGATTTGGAGGAGGAGATTGATCGCTTCCTCAATGGCTTGCGAACTGTGCCATGCTCGGCCCGGTGACCCTTCAATTCAGATTCTTGTGTCCAGGTTCTTGATGGTTTGGATTTCCTGAGAATTCTGAGTTTCAGACTGCCTCGGTCTCTGCTCCGGCCGCTGCCTCAAAATTAGGCAGACGCAGATCCAAATCACGAATTTCTGTGCCGGAAAGCAGGCAGTGTTGTAGTATTACAAGCATGAAGGCGCAAGCCATAATAAGCAGCATCAGAATTCATGGAAGATCGTGATGCTTTGATGTTGCCAGCACTGCTACCAAGCTTCGCTCACTTTCCACGACTCCTCACAGGCGCAGAAGTCTGCTGCCAGGAGGATGTGACGTTGAGATCCGTAAGAAGCGGCAGGTTCGATTCTGCGAGTCTGTTGTGTTCGTCACGAAGCACATAGATATAGTAGATACATCTAGATGCAATAGTATAGAAGTGAATAGAGATCATAGATGTCAGAGGTAGCCTAAATCCATCATGACTCGGATTTGTTGAATCTGAAGTATGTCCAGAGCGAACAAGGTGAGCCGCATGTCATACGTCCGTGACAGCACAAGCTTCGAATTTTTCCGCTTTGAACGCTAGGTGTTGCAGTCCCGAGGCAAGTATGCCGGTCTAAGAAACCGAATACACGGACACTGTTCCTTGTGAAAGCACAGGCAGCTGCTCACCATTCTGGACAATGCCATTTGCATGGTGAAAGCATGTTAAGTGCATACTGCATAGTAATTGAAGTATATTGAAAGATATTGAAGCAGAGGACGGAGGAATGGGGGTGTTATTGGGGTCTTGTAAAAAATGGATGGAACCTGTGGCACTGCCAGGGTCGCAAAGTATTTAGGAGAGGTTCTCTATAGCAATTCCCGTGAAAGAGATTTTTGCAAAGCCAGCGCTTTCAAGAGATGTTCTAAAGCCAGGCCATTCACAAGGTATTTCTCAAAGCGGGCGCTTTGAGACATATTTCTACAGACCGGTTTGATACCTCGGTCATGTGTGCTCCCTGTTCTAAGACAACTAGATGAAAACATACATGTATGCATACTGGGGAATCCGGAGTCATGGGGATATTTCAGACATGCTGACAAAGGAGAAAGATGAATCAATGGAATTGCCCGCTGCTGGAGGTCATACCTGGCCCTGGCAGCGAAGCGCCTATCCCCCCATTGGTGGTCACAGCCATCAAGAATGCTGCCTTGAAGCCCTTTAACAAAAAATGGATCAGTCCAAGGCGAGGGCTGAAAGGTTGGAGCAGGACGGAAGAGGAACGTATGGTAACAGCTCGAAACAGCGTTTGAATCCTGGAGGGTTGGTCATTGTCCCCTCGGTATCCTCAGGCCCGGGCTAATGACAAGTGACAAGCCGCGCAAGTAAAAAAACACGGAATTGTTTGGGATTTCATGTGCTCAATGCACGAATCTCACATCCGGAAATTGGGTGTTAATCAGGAATGACATGAAAAAGCAATGAGGACAGGAATCGGGTGTCCAAGGAATCTATTCGGGGTATGAGTGCGCAGGGAGAAGCACGTTTTCACTGAAGGAGTTCATCCTTGCCGTAGTTGACATCAGCCGCATCATCGATTGTGTTACATCACTGCTCCGCAACGCAAAGTCCTAGATCAACAGAATCAAGTGAATGCTCTTTAGGAGAAGGAGAATCTTTACAATCAACTTCTTTGCATCCTCTGCATTTGGGTGAGCTCTCTGGTCAGACTTGGGGGCTTGAAAACACTTACCACGCCTGGGGCATTTGGCTCTAACCTACACGTGGTTTGCCTGTTGTACAGTGGTGTATACCAATAGAGCCCCGCAAAGCCATGGATGACATTTCTGCAAAGATGATCGATTTGCTGAAAGAATTTGACTGTTACGGAATGCCAGGACATAAATTGATCTCAGAAAGAACCAATCTTTTGGTGACCGACTTGCAGCATGATCCTTTGGAAGAGAATTTTTTCACTGCGAAGCATGTGCAGATTGAAGGATCCAGTGCCTCCATGTTCCTCAATCGTGCTTTTCCGGGCCTCAAAGATGAAACCATTGACCCATCAGTGAAATTTTTCAGCGAGGTAGGGTTGACCAATTTGCCTGAGCAGAAAGTCTTGTTGTGGAATTTGAGGGATGCATACAGTGACATGAGATCCGATGATGTTGCTTGGGTAGTTGATCGACACACACTTGTGTGTCCCATCCATGAAGACTGCCCAGAACGATTGCATATTTTGGAGTCCTTTTCAGGGGGTTATGGTGGATGGATGCATGCCACGAAGTCTTTGCAGGACTTCTTTCATGTGCCTACCCAGACAGTTGCCATTGACCCATCGCTCAACGCATGTCTCCACTATGCAATGATGCATGATGCAGTTGTGCACTTGGGTGACACAACTGCCACCTGGGAAACAACGCTTAGATGCCCTCATGCAGCTATGCTCTGATTGCCAACTGGAGCCACCGCAGAAGGTAGTGAAAAATGCAGCTGCTACTGCAAAGATGGCAGCCCACCAACACCGGAAGCGTGTAGCTGTACAGATCAGCCCTGCAGAGTATCAGATTGAGGCTGGTTTTTTCCTGTCACAGTCAGATCAGCCGCTGCCACAAATCCCTGAAATCCGTGCCAAAAGCACTGGTGTTGTTTTGCTGACGCTGGACAAGGCCAAGCAATGGGTTAGTGAAGGACAGACCATTTCCTCTGACGAGCTTGCAATGACCGTTGTGGGTGAGCACCAACTCCAGTGCGGACTCCCACATGAAATTGCGCACGTACCTTGCAAGGATATGTCTCACCGTCCTGTGATCATGAAAGCCACATTGGTGCAATTAGGTGAGAAAAAAGTGAAAACACAAGCTGGGAAACACCCTGCCATCGTTGAAGATGAGACGTGTACAATCTCGATCACTATGTGGAAATCAGACTGGAAGACGGAAGATTGGGCATTTCTTGTGGACCATCCTTTTGCCTTTGCCCGACAGGTTTTGAAGAACCAAGGACAGCCGGACATCTTGCAGTCCACATGGGGGAAATCCCTGCGTCACATGAAGAATCCTACCACAGCACAACATGCCACTTCGGTGCAATTTCATGCCACAGTGAAGTCAGAACACATGCGTGACTTACTGGCTTTGTCTGGGTTCAACTATTTGTGGATCGTACCAAAGACTGAGAAGGGGCGACTTGACTTGAAGTGGCGCATTCTGTGGATTGAAGGAAACTTTGCCCATCTCAACACGGTGGCATCACGGACACAAGGTTGTGCAGGACTGGTCAAATCTAAGACCTCCTTTGGGATTGAGATATGCTGAAAAAGACTTTGAAGCCGCTTGGAACTTGGTGAACCCAGGCAAACCTGTGCCGCAAGCCATGGACACACAGAACCTGTTTCAGGTACAATGCCTCCCATACGGATGCAGTGCTGACATGCTTCACAAATGGTCACAGTTGATCCAGTGGGAATTTCGAGCCATTCGAGCAGTTGGGCCAACTTCTTGGCTCATTGGAAGCAAGTCCATGCCACCAGAAGGTATCCACACCTTCAACAGTCGACCTGTGCTCATCAAATACTTACCGCCTCGAGACTCATTGCAGATGGCAGCAGGTGATGCAAGCAGTGCCTTTTTTGATCCATGGGCGGCTGCAGCCCAATTGAAGACAGCCAATGCCAGTGCCAATGCAACCAGTACAGCCAATGTGCCAGGTCCCACTGAAGCGAGATTCCAAGAGCATGCAAACAAGCTCAATGAGCAAGAGACCAAGCTGCAGCAAATTGAACACGCACTCACAAAGCTACAAAAGGACACACAGCATGAGTTTCAGCAGGTCCAGGTGCGTGAACAGCAAGCACAAGCACAAGTACAGCAAGCTATCATGACGGTTAAAAATGAGTTAGATAATTCTTTTCAGAAAGGCATCCAACAGCAATCCGTGCAGCTCAACAGCACACTTGGAGAATTGCGCTCCTTGTTGCAGGCACCGCCTAAGAGATCGCGCAGTCCAGCTGAGGAAGAAATGGAAGATTGACATACACCAGAAACAAAAAAAGCCTTACAGGATGTGCCATTTACAAACCTGGGGGTTTGTACAGTTGTTCAAATCCTTTCTGCAATTGCCTTTTTTTTGGATCTCCGAGACAATGTACAATTCCGTCTCATGGACCATAATTTGTACTCAGGCGGGGAACACCTTGGGAACAGATCATCTAGCTCAAAAACTCATAAAAAATCCTTTTTGTTGATTGCTGCATCCGTAGAAAAATATCCGTATGCGGTAGTCGGTATATGCAGTTTCCATGCCATTTTCTTGGCATGGTTAGGGACGGTAAGCCTTGCCTGTGTGTACCATAATCCAGACTGCAAAGGCTACAGCGAGATTCAGGAACCTCCACCTGCATGTGTGCACAAGGGGGCCAAGTCATGCTATGCCATTTGTGCTGGCGACTGCCAGTGTGTTGTGTTTCAAATGCCCCTATCTGCTGACCAGCGGGTAGGTGTTATGCCAATTCACTTTGCCAAAGTAGCTTTCCTACGCTGCCCAAATAAAGCCAGCCAACCTTCGCTTGCCGACCTGCATGCGAGGGCCTTGCCAATTCAGCGCGCCATTTTGGCCAGTGAAACAAGATTTCCTTCTACAAAGACCAGTAAACTAGGGAAGATTGACACCTGCCCATCTTTCCTGAGGAAGCCTGTAAAGAAATGTTTCCACTTTGATGCATACAGAGGAGAGCGGGTTGGGGAAGCCAAGAACCCTGGTCCTAAACATAAAAAGATGTCAATCCACCAGCAACAAGCGGTCTTTGCCATTATCAACCCTACTGCTATCCGTAACAAAGATAGTGAGTTTGGGGACCTCATGCAAACGTACCAAGTTGACACTTTCTGTTGTGCAGAAACTACCGCCACCAAAGATGTTCAACAACAAATGACCAAACAGTTCACCAAGCTTGGCCTCAAAACTGTTTGGTCGGATCCTGTCCCACTGCAACGAAACAAAACAGATATGCAACCCTCCTTGCGTGGAAGGGTTGGAGGTACCTCGATCCATTCCAAATGGCCAATTGGTTACAGCCAGCAGCACAAACCACATGCTGCTGCCGACCGATTGACACATGCAGTCATCCAAATTGGTAGCCTGTATATCCAAGTAGTTACGTTTTATGGATACACTGGAGGAAATACTTGGCATAAACAGGCCACAAATGATTTGTTTGCATGTGCAATTCGAATGGCAGAGGGTATCAACCTACCGGCGCTCTTTGTTGGCGATTTCAACATGGACGTTCAGAACCTGGAAATGTTTGACTTTTTGGCAGCTAAGGGGTACATGTCCTTGCAACAAACCCATGAACAAATGTACCAGAAACCAATGCCTAATACATGCAAAGAAGCCACCTGTCCAGACACTGCTATTGTGCACCCGCAGTTGTTGCCTTTGATCAAACATGTGTGTGTTGATAAGCATGGCCTGTTTGATGCACATGATCCTGTCATAGTTGTATTTCAGGTACCCACAGCCGATGTGTTCCAACGGAGGCTCAAGATGCCCAAGACCTGGGCTGAATTGCCTATTACAGCTGATGACCTTGAACATGCAGCACAGTCCATGCCGTTGTCCCAACCACAAACCTTGCAGGAATGGGCTGAACTGGTTGAAGACGTTGTTGATTTCGCCATTCAACACGATCATGCCATTAAACCACACTTGCAACCCCTGCATGGCCTCCCAAAAAAAAAATCGAGGGCGTTGTGTGGAACCTAAGTTTATTAACATACCTTTTGTCAGACCATTCAAACAAGCCAGACATGGAGACTTCCAACCGACCCAGGAATGTGCCAGTTTTTTCAGCAGAGGGTTGGTGAAGCAGATCCGAAGACTTTCTTCACTACGATCTAGACTTCAGAGGATGAGAACTCAGATTAGCCTCTGGCAAGAATGGAGTGCCATATCCAAGTGGATTTTTCGCGGTAGATCCTTCAAAAGATGGGCATTTGAGAATGTTGAACTCTACCCTTGGCCACAAGACTTGCCCACTATTGAGTGGCTGCATGATGCTGAACAACTTCTACAACATGAACTTCAACAAGCACTGTTCCATGAAACAAAGTTGAGACAAGCAAAATCATACTTGAAGCATATCATCGATTGCCAAGACAACCACAAAAGGAATGTGCATGCACGTATCAAATGCCAAGAATTCCTTCCCTTTTCACATGTGACACGTGAGGTGAGTGAGCAGGCTATCCTGGTACCATCTCTTAAGGAAAATCAGTTTGAGTGTTACGTCGACAGGCCGCATAGATTCTCGGACACTATCCCCTTGCTTGTGTGTAATGTGGAAGCTGCAATCCAAGAAAAGCATGACCATTTCCTTGTGGTACAAATGCCTGAAAGTTGGACTCAACAAAAACCCGAGTATGAGCTGTCACAACATGTTTGTACTTTCCACCAAACTGAAGTATTTGATGAACTTACTGCCTTCTGGGAACCTTTTTGGAATAGGCCGCATGACTAACAGGTGCAAACCTTTCAGCAAGCCAATGGCATGCCGATGCCGGCCATTCCTGAGCTCAGTGATGCATTTGAAACCAACCTACAGGACTGGATGGATGCCATTGCCACTGCCAAAGCCACATCCTCACCAGGCGTGGATGGCTTTACGTTCCAAGAGTTGAAACTCCTGCCTAAAAGCTTAATCTCCTCCTTAATCAAATTTGTTGGGCAGCTTGATAAGTTTCCAGCGTATCTCATGCTTGCTAGGACGATCCCCTTACCCAAAAAGCAACAACTATCGGCTGAAAATAGCCGCCCGATCACCATCCTGGCCACGTTGTACCGCCTTTGGGGCAGGGTTTGTGGACAGCGATGCATCCGGCATCTTGCCCAACACATGTCAGATTACGCCATGGGCATGCTCCCCAAAAAGGGTGCACATGTAGCAAGCTACAAGATGCAATTGGAACTTGAGATACATACTGTAGGTCCCTTAATCAGCATGTCACTGGCCTAACTCTTGACCTTAAAAAGTGTTTTAACTTCTTGCGGAGACAGAAGGTCCAGCAACTGTTGAAAGCTTTTGGTTTGCCTGCTAGGTTGGTCGATAAGTGGTTTCTTTCCATTGCGCAGATGCACAGATTTTGGGACATCTCAAAACAGACCAGCAAGCTTATTCCATCCCCTGATGGTTGCCCTGAAGGTGATGCATGGTCAGTCTTGGCCATGTTAGTTGTATCAGAATGTTGGAGCCGCCTGCTTCAATTTCATGCGCAGTATGTCCGTACGGTTTCTTATGCTGACAACTGGACCATGTGGTCAAAAGATGATGAACTCCAAGCTCGACCCACGTTAGTCACCTGCTCCTTTGTTGAATGGATGGGGTTGCAAATAAGCTGGAACAAAACCTGGCTGTGGTCCACTGGTACCACCGGTGCAAAAAAACTGGCTGAGGTATTGCAACCCCATGTTCCCTTAGATCTACTAGAAATTAAAGAAAACGCCACTGATTTAGGTTGCCAAATGACTTATCATGGAGGTGCAAAGCTGGGTGTCATCCATGACAGACTTGCGTGTGCCAAGAAGAGACTTGACATACTGAAACATGCGACTTGGATTTTCCCTCTTAAAGCCCATGTGGTTCTCACTAATGTCATGCCTGTTGCACTTTATGGCTGTGAGCTCTTGGCCATTGGACAGAGACACCTTTCCCAATTGCGAACCACAATTGCGGACGCACTGGTAGGCGAAACCGTTCAGTCTATGAATCCTGGAGTGTTTTTGGCTTGCGCTGATTTGCACATCCTAGGCCCTCACCTCTTTGTCATTGTCCAATCAGTCAAATTGGCCAGAAAAGTTTTGCGAACACTTGACAACGACATGCGTCAGGTCTTTCTGAAACTTGTGGCAACGCCAGTCAAAACGACTGGACTCACACAGGGTCCAGCCAGTGCACTACGTGAATACCTCCTACGTCTTGGGCTGACATGTTCTGGTAGTGGTGACATACAAATGACTGCACTCCGGTCTTGCAATTTGCTTACCACACCATTCAAAGACTTGCAGTTGGGAATCCAGAGAGCATGGTATGAACAACTGTTGATGTTCCACTCACAACGTACCAAGTTATATAATACGTTGCCTATCCACTCAGACGAGATGTGCAGGTTGTTGCATAAGTTCAATCCCAAACAAAGACTCCTGCTCTTGCGTGAGATCGCAGGCGCTTTCCAAACAGGCGCACAGGTTTCCAAGTGGGAAGCAGATACCACCGGTGAATGCGAATACTGTGGTAACGGAAGTGATACAAGATGGCATAGGGCAGCTGAATGTAGTGCGTTTCATGACATCCGCCAGCCTCACATGGAAGTAATTGATGATTTGCGTGATTTTCATGAAACGTTTGTAGAATTGCCTGTCATCCATTTCCACCCACACTGGGAATTCATGACGCGTTACTGTGGGCCATGCCTGCCGTTGTTATCCCGGCTGAAACTGTTGAAGTCCTCACCCAAAAAGTTGGCACTTCCGTGCGGTTCTTTACCGATGGCAGCTGCAAGTACCCTCAACGCCCCAATACTTGCTTCTCTGCTTTCTCAGTAATTGCCGACACATGTACCTGTGACAATATGCGTAAAGACCTTGCCATGGTCTGTCAAACAACAGGGATGATGCCACATACCTTACAGAAGTTGGTGGTTGGTAGGACTCAGGGTAGACAAGTCATTCACCGTGCTGAACTTTCTGCTATTATTACTGTGTTTGAAGCATTTTCCTCCTGTGAGGTATTTACTGATAGCATGGTTTCAATTCAACTGGTGGATCTTTGCAGAAACGCGAACTCACTTGATGAGCTTGCAGGTCATGACGATTTTGACTTGCTTCAACGTCTTTTTCCACTGGTGACATGTCACAAGAAGGTATCTAAGGTGAAAGCTCATCAGAAACTGGGGTCTGTTAAAGACCCTCTTCAACTGTATAATGCCTTGGGTAATTGTGTTGCAGATGAAACTGCCAACGTTGCTTGCGAAGCCTTGCTGCCCGAGATTGTGCAACAGCTGGAGGACTTTCATAATGACATTGTTACACAGAGAGACGTTGTTTACAGGTATTTTTGTCTTAATTTGGACTTGCAAACATCACGTGCGCGTACCGCCGAGCCAGCCGCATGTCCAGATGCGGGCATACAGCAGCCAACAGATGTGCGAAAGTTGCTGACTGCGTGGCATGTTGATGAACCTTGGGTACAGCCTACTGACATTGGGGATGAAGAGATTTGTCATAATGTTTGGGGCTTTCAATGGTCTTTGGTTTTGCTGCAGTGGTTGCAAACATGCATTTGGCCTTCGACGGAGGTTGCTGATGACCCAGGTATCTCCTGGTTTGAAATAGCCTTGTGTTTAGCATGTATCCAAGGACAATGGCTACCTGTGAAGCGTACCAGGAATTATGTGGATTATATCATTCAACCACGGACACTTGAAGATGTTATTAGCCTGAGTATCTCTTTCTCTGAACAAGCAACTGCAACATATGCACTTATGGCGCAGCTGCAAGGACTTGTTGTGAAGGGGTTGATCCCTCCTCATTGCAAATCGGGGAAAATCAAAGCAATGTACATTCAAGGATACCATTCCTGGACTACGGGCCTGACATGCAGGCCCCAATATCCACAACAGAAACAAATCACCGAGATCATGCTCAGATATCTTGCGTCACCGCATAGACAGATGACTGTTTTGCCTGACATTTCGATTGATGAGCTTTTGGATCCTTTTGCGCATGACCTTGACATGAGACTGGTATCAGTTGGTGAGAAGCAGAGGATTGCTGGTTTGGCTATGAGAAGAGTTCGACAAAGAAGGAAGTCTGTTTCACTTTGACTTTGCCTTCAATGGAAGGTTTGAGACACGTAACAAGGTTCCCTCTTGGGCTTCGGGAGGGAGGGGATCTGCTAGTGAACGTGGAAGAAGGCCTGAATTCAGGTTAGTGAAATATTATAATTCACCCATATATATAATATATATGGATATATGCTATATGTAAGTTCAGATCCTGTTTCAAGAACTGCAGATGTATACCAATCTAGTTTTTCTTTTCCACTCATTTCTATATATCCACATGTTTCATCATACTTCCTGAATTCTTTTGGTCAACCTTGGATCGCGACTGTACTTACTGACTAGCACACCAACCTCGCCAGCGAAAAAGATAAGGTAAACTAACGTAGCGAACTGGAAAATGAACATTTCTGGTTGATTTACCTAGTAAAAATGGTCAGTTTCCATAGTTATGTTAGCTTGCTAAAACAATACGTCCAACTTGTTGCATAACTTTTGCAGTCAGTGTCCAAGATTGGCAATGAACGAACCTAAGATTCCATCAATTTAATTTATGCAATATTCATGCGACCCCCAGTGCAAAAAGAGTGGTCATGATTATTTCTTCCGTTATGTGTATCAGTTCCTGTTCAACTTAGCCTCGTGTTTTCCCAACATGCTTCCCAATTTCTCTAGCTTTCTTCCTATATGTTCCCGTTTTCTGTGAAATTTCCATCGGCTTTCCCAACTTTTCCCTAGTTTTTCCCAACTTTCCCACAGTTTCTTCAACTTTTCGCAACTTTTCCACGTGTTTTCCCAGGTTTTGCCACGGTTGTACTTCCCACCCCCACCCTCGCCTCTGCGAGGTGGTGAACCGGCCCAAGCCACCGCCTTCACCGGCGCGGGGGCCGCCCTCACCTGCCAGGCCGGAGGTGGATACAACATGGTACAAGTGAGATACGGGTATTTAAAATTATATATATATACTGGTTGGTGGTTTGGAACATTTATTATTTTTCCATAGATTGAACAGGTATGTAGCAGAGGGGTTGAAACCACCAACCAGTACATATATATATATATATTAGATTTTATATTGCATAGCAGATTATAGATCTATTGGTCACCATCTGGTTATGATGGGAGATTAGTGGGGATATCAATGGTATATTAATGGGAAAACCATCAAACAAATCGGGTGCTTGGTTTCATAATACCATCTGGTAAATAGAATAATGTTTAATGGGTAAATCAACTATAAATGGCAATTTTCAATAGCTATGTTAAATTACCAGAGGGTATTGTATAGATTATTGTATCTGGTAATATTCATTAATATTCACTATATATAGATCTTATATGATCTTCTAAAACTATACCCATGTATCTAATTATAGTATATATGGATGTATAGAAAGAATTATAGATCTATGATTATAACATTTTCATTATAACGTTATTATCTATTATTAGTAAGGGGTGTTACCAGATACACATGAAATTATATAGATTATTGTATCTGGCAATATTGACTGTATATATATATATCATGATAGATCTATTATATAGATAGCATATAGATATTAGTGTATATTGATATATAGATCAGATCTGTGATGTAGATCTATCATTAATATATTCATGATATTATATGTTGTGAATATTACCACATACAACAAGGTTGTGGATATATAGATTTACCAGATACAATAAGGCTGATATATGTATATGTGATTGTTGATCTAAAGTTCCATGTAGAATGGCAGTTTGCAGATACAGGATTTTCGCTCAACCACTAATGGTTTGTGGTAACTATCTCAAAACATACTTATTTCAGGTCAGTGAATTACTTTATTAGATGGTGTTTATATATATATATATACCTCTGGTAAATCAACAGTTTGACCCTGAACATCACCCATTTTTAGTGGAAATAGTGGAAACTGATCTTCGAATCCCTATCTGGCAGGGTCTATGTTAATTTGCTGGAGGGTATATACACACACATATATATATATATGCTACCCCCCAAAACCCAGTGCGCAGAAGATTCAGATGCTGATTGATGTGTCAAGAAACCTTTGTTTGGAAAAAATGTTTCTTTTCAGTGCAATCCCTACATTTAATGGAATATATATATATAAAGATTATACTCATATACAATGGGGGTGAATGATGTTGAAATGGAACTAGTCAACAATAGGAAGATGGGGGGAAATACTCTCTGGTAATTTGTTACCTAGCTATGGAGAATCACCAGCTGTATCCAACTAAATCTGCGATGGCTTCCGTAATAGTATGTCAAATTACCAGCGGGTACAATGTGGGGCCCCCTAGTCATCAATTGATTTATAAACCCCATTAACTATAGTTATAAGTACCATAAATCATGGTTATTGGAGTTAATTCAATTTCTGCAGTCGACCGTACAGCATCCGGCAACGCCATCCATTTGGTGCGAAAAGCATCCATGCGCATCAAAAAAACCTGTTACGCTTGCAAAAAAAACTGTAGATTGGCAGAATTTCCCCTCCTACAGGAGGCCTGTTGAATTGAATGGCGAGCATATTTTGTTTCAAACAGACAGCCATCTTGTTCTTTCTCCTTCGATGACAGGTACGTGGCCTTGGGTATCGAGGGACTGTTTCGAGGGAATCACTGCCTCATTTACGACACTGTCGATGTTCACCAACTTAGCTATCTTGGGGGCCCCACATTGTACTACATATGATATTAATTAGCCTTCCAGTACTACCCGGTTCTACCCCTAGTATCCCCAGAATGTTATCGTACTCCAGGGATGGAAGGGCCTACCTGTGACAGCTCCCCCAATGGTATTTGACCATGTCACGGCAGTACACAATCAATGCAATTTCCCATAGCAAACTTCAAAGTTGAGGGTCATGTGATCCTGGCCTTGAATTGTATCCTCCAGTAAGCTAACATAGCCATGGACAGTGTTTTTCCATAGTAAACTGTTACCAATTACAAGAGGGTGTGTATATCCACATCACCCCATCGTCATATTGTTGATTAGTTCACATTAAAGACCATTAACCTCCACTATATCCCATTCATGAAACATGTTTTTCTTCCATCAACAAGAATCCCAGCATGAGAGGCTCTTGAGAGAGTATATATCCCATTAACCCCCACTAATCCCATATTGTTGATTGTCTTTTTTAAATATACCCTCTGGTTATTTAACATAGCCGTGGAACATGGCCCATTTATAGATGTTTTTTGATGATTTACCTATATATAAATAATTGCAATTTTCCATGGCCATGTTAAATAACCAGATGGTAAGATACTAAGAACATCTCCCATTTCATCAGAGATCCTCCCAGAAACCCACAAAACGTGTGAGGCCTCCCTCCGAGGCCGGGGAATGAGTTGGGATAAATGTCCTTTCCAAAATCAGGGGTTGGTAACTGTCCCATTTTGGGAATATTGGACATCACCTTATAGTAGCCATTATAGACCATATACCTAATGGTTGGGTGATGTTCAATGGGGACATTTAATGTCCTTTCCAAAATAGAATTCCGAAAACGTTAATTAGTGATACGTGTTGGGATGATATTAGTGATACGTGTTGGGGCCTTAGGAGGATAAAAAAGATAATATTAATTAATTAGGGGATTCAAAAGCGATTGTATGGTGTGAAAATAGAATACCATCTGGTTATGATGGGATATTAGTGGCGATATCAATGGTATATTAATGGGGAAACCATCATACAAATTGGGTGCTTGGTTTCATACTACCATCTGGTAAACTAACAAAGCGAACTGGACAATTACCACTTTTAATAGGTAAATCAACTATAAACGGTCATTTTCCATAGCTATTTTACTTTACCAAAGGGTACCCTCCGGCAATCAAACATAGTAATTGGAAATCCTCTATAAACGGGTTGGCATGGGAAAAAACACCTCCCATCAAAATATGGAAGATGTGGCTTTTCTAGAGAGGACTCATTTAGAGTGGTCATGGTGATCATCAGTTGTTACATAGGATAATTGTTTTATATAATATAAAATCAGTTTTTACATATAATTATATAGTCATATAAAATCATGGTTATAATCAGTTTTTACATATATATATATAACTTAGGGGACTTATTGTGAACCGGGAACCTAACCAGCTAAGGATTCGTGGGATGATCCCCAAAGTACCTTGGATCATAATCTAGAGATAGAGCATGTTTTTCTGTGCGAGGTTAGATTGCCAGAGTTTGTACACATGGATGGATCAAAATTATTCAACATCCCAAAGTTGGATAGTCTTAACAGGATGCCAATCCATTTGTTGATCCAAAACCACTGGATTTCACATGATTGACAGTGCAGAGGATGTCCCAGTCGTGTTGGATACAGGAATCGCATATTTTATGATCAAATCCTTACTGTGTTTGCTACATTCCTACACCAGCATGCTGGTTAAATTTCCATTCTTTACCGGATGCTGAAACACATGGGAAATTTAAGGCTCGCGTCCTGCAGGGACCTTACCAATTTAAAAGAAAATCAATGGATTACTGTTAAATCTTTATTGTTGATGGTGAAATCCTGTTTTTGAGTGAATTTTCAATGGTTGCTAGATCAAATCCGTCTTTCTCATGGTGAAATCCTCCTTTTTTTGTTAGTCAAGTCACAGTCAGATATCCAGGTTCCTTCTGAAATTCCCCATTTTTCATGAGTGAAATCCACCTCTCCTGGAAGTTTTGGTGGTTTTTGTTGTTCAACTGCCACCTTTCACCGGTGACCTTGGCCCGTTCTCAACCCCAGGCCGCGGCGTCGCCCCAGAAGCGGCGCGGACCTTCCGGGCGCAGCCCTGCACCGGAGAGGGAGGTGCCGGTGGCCTTCCAGCTGTGCCCGGTTTGTTCAAAACCCATCAAGGGTATATAACTTGAGTTAGTTCAGTGAACTAACTCCATTACTCTCCATGTTTTTTTTTTTTTAAATCATCTCAAGATTGTTTTTGGTATAACGATCATGTTGAATCGAGAGAAATTGGGATACACAATTGGGATAACGCATGATAAAGCTACTAGAAAAAAACATCTAGCAGAGGAAGTTAAGCAAAACAAATGGAAATTTAACCACGAATATTTTGTAGGGATCATATGGACTAAATTTTCATGAAGAGTTAATGGCATATTCATGGGGATATCATGGTTTGCCACTAGCCGCCTAAGGACTTTACATGGACTTGTTGGGATGTAGCCATCAACTTTGGACTTGACTGAGGGTCATCCCATTACGTGGTTTAATGGGTGGAAGCACAGAAGGTTGGGAGAAAGAATGGAGTTATACGTAGATGGGCCATGGTGTAACCCTTAGTTCACCAACTGCTTTCTGTATCTAACTGTTGTAACCTGCAAAAATAAGAATTCGAATCCAACTAAGCAGTTGTTTCCCAGCAGTTAGTAAATGGATTATACAGTGGGTTACAAGCCACTTGCCAACCATAAAATACCCTAATGCTCATCTAAGTGACCCCATACAGCCCGGTGGTGACGTCACTGGAATGCCAGAGATAAAAAATAGTTAACTAATCCCATGGTCCATCGAAGTGGGCGATAAATGTGAATCAGGCTACAATAGTGTGAATATAGTAATGATATAATTTGGTGGTTTGGAACATGAATGGATTATTTTTCCATTCAGTTGGGAAGAATCATCATCCCAACTGACTTTCACTCCACATTTTTCAGAGGGGTAGGTACTGTATACCACCAACCAGATTTGATATTGATGGCAACATGATTTTTATCGATGGTGGTGCCCCATAGGTAAGTTGCGATCTTTTTGGCACCAGTCATGGCAGTCATGGCTGCTGGTTTTCCCCACCCGTGAAATCAGTGGGTCGAAAGCCCCATTAGTAGGTTGAAGAGTCCAGAATCATGGAGGGCAGCCCCAAATTTTGTATGCAACAGATTGCACGAGTGTTTTTTTTTTTTCGTTTTTAACACCAGGGAAATGAAGGGATAACAGTGAGGATTATATATAGATATATATATATATATAAAACTGGTTGGTTGTTTGGAACATTTGGATTATTTTCCATTTCATATATGGGATATATAATCCTTCCCATTGACGAACTCCATCATTTTTCAGAGGGGTAGGTTGAAACCACCCACCAGTTTTTTTTTTCGTTGTTTGGATGCACCTGGTGGCAACATCTGAAATCTTCCTGGCAACAGTCTCTTCACATCGTCTAACTGCCAGTGTTTTTTTTCATGCACGGCAAACCTGCATCATCTGTTAGTTCAACTGCCAGCAGCTTCGAAATTGCTGTCTTTGTGGGTTGAATCCCAACGGTTCTTGTGTTGAGGCCATCCTTTTTTGAAGGGTTTGCACACAATTTTATACCCATTGAAATCCCATTAAAATACCATTAAAATCCCATGAATGTCTGGTTTATTTCCTTATAATGTTGGTGCCATTTTTTGCAGGCCTGATTTCTCACGAGGTTTTGTAGGTCCTGGCCATCATCGTTGGTTCCCCGTGACCAGGAGCTGCCTTCAGTGCGAAGCAGTTCCCTGGGCTCGGTCAATGTGCCTTGGACCTTGTGGACCTGGCTGGGAGATATTCGGGAGGTGAAGCTGCTGGGATGAGCCAGCAAAAATGTAATCTCTACTAGCTGATATGGTGATTTACCCATTAAGAAGTGTGATTTTCCATGGTTATGTTAGTTTACCAGAGGGTAATAGGTTTCATCCCTATATTGGCAATGCGTCCGCCACATGTTTGGTCCCTTCAACTATCATTTTGCTTGGTGTTGAGGTTTCCTTTTGGAGTGCCGTTTGAAATCAGGCAGATGGTAGGTTTCATGCTGGGTAGGCTGGGCCATTTTGATGGGGATGCCCTCGAAGAATTTGTTGCCATGGAACATCGCCATTTGTAACAGGTACCCTCTGGTAAACAAACGGTTTGCTATAGTGGATTTACCCATTAAACATGGTGATTTTCCATAGCTAATCACCTATAAATGGAATATGTGCCGTACGTCAAGTTACCGGATGGTATAAAAAACTCACCAGCACAAGCTATTTTGTTGCAGTGTACAATTGGCCATGGTAGCGATTTACTCGGGAAATACCATGATCTACCAACCAAGAATGGGGGTTTGTATTGAACCATCCGTTTTTGTGGTCAACTATTTTGACCTCTTCCCACATCATAGCTAAATGTTTATGTGGTGAATTGTTTCCTCGTTCTTAGTGGCCTACACCCATCATGTTCCACATTCAGCTTGAATCCCCCACTTTGCTGGACATTGGTTTTCTATTTAAGAACTACTTTCTTATGATTTCACATTTTATCCTATCTTTCCATTTGAAAATGACCAACTATATACCACAAAAATCGTTGTTCACCTATTTAATGACCATAAAATATGGTACTATAGCTTGGACTCCTTTCTAAACCATCATCTCTCTAGTAGGAGTTTCCGTTACCGCAACAGTGGAGGCTATGTCAAAAGTATATATACTCCGTGTGTTTCCCACCTGAAAATCATGTTCCACCTAGGACCCATTCAATCGCCATAATATATACATATACTGTACACATACACATAGACTATAACTAATGCATATATATATATATGTATAGACTCCATTTCTTGGCAAACTTCTTAACCATACCCCCATCAATGTGTTCTGCACATCCCAGTTCCCTTCACCACATCCAGGGCTCTGGTGCCCGTGCGGCGCGGTCCCTGCGTGCTGATGCATCGGACAGCAGACTGTGACTTGGAAACGTTGGGAATTGGGAGAGGTATACTGTTATGGATATATCTGGGTAAATTATAACGACCTCACTGCGACCTCACTATAATCATAGTTAGTAAGGGAAATCATCCCCAAATTGCCTTAATTCAGGTTAGTGAAATATTGTAATTTACCCAGATATATATATATATAGATATATAGTTCACAATTAACCCAGAGGTAAACATATTTATAATATATGGACGTTTGCTAAAATGGTGGTACTTCCAAATGGATGGTTCATGATGGAAAATCCCACTAAAATGGATGAGAACTGGGGGTACCCCCATTTATGGAAACCTCCATATATATTATGATAGATACTATGATACATACTAATTGTACATACTGTTATTCAATTTCTTATTCAACCTTAGTGAGGAGTTGAATTACTATGGGGGATCATGCTACCCAATAGATTGGGGATTATAGCAATCCATTTTATGGAAACACTATACTCTTTGGATGTATGATGTTTTTTTGATTTAAATTGTAATTGTTTACTTTACTTGTGGTAACGTTATGTATTATATATACTAATTATTGTTTAAGTTGCAATATTTATATGTGGTGTATTGTGGTGTGTGTTATTTGTTTATATGTAGTACATCGACTATTTATATCACATCGTTTCGAAGAGAGCAACAGCATCGCCAACTGTGGGTGACTTGGTCGGGCATTACCCTCTGGTGAACTAAGCTAACTATGGAACATCACCTATAACTATAGTGGTGATAAGCTCATTACATGACATTATATATAGTGGTGATATAGCTATGTGGTATTTACCTAACTGGTGAACTTTTTTGTGGTAACTCAACTATAAATGGTCCATTTTCCAGTTCGCTATGTTAGTTTACCAGAGGGTATGAACTGTTCCATACTTGGGAAGTTTCTTAAAATGTGGGACCCCAAGTCCCCATGGGTGTCAATACTAAGTCATGGTCTGCTTGGGTGATTTGGTGGTACCCCCATGACTTAGGAAACCTCTAAGTAGCCACCGTAAGGAGACAGGTCCCAGCAGTGACAGGTCCCTGAGCTGCAGGACTTTCTGTAATTGTTTTCAGTTCGGCTTTGCTACAATGTGGGGCCCCCCGGTGATGTTTTTGGTCTATAAGGCTCATGAATAAGTATCATAAACTGTATATTTGGAGTTATACCCGTTATACCCCAATTTCCCTATCTAGAGGTCTCCACTTTGCTATTAGTTTGTTTATCAACATCAACATTCGATAGGTCTGTAGGAAATCTGTACTTTGTCTGGCGATTGCCTGTTGATTGCAAATTGGAAAACCCATTCTCTTCGTGAAAAAGTATCTTGATCAAAATCAATATGGCTCATGAGTATCAAACATTTGCAACCCTTCTCTTTTTAAAGCCCACAATTGTTCCAGCCTTTGTCAGAACATTCTCGATGATGGCCACAAGTTGAAGGAAACTTGCTGAATTATGCTGATTTCAACATTTTTCCAACATTTTTCCAACATTTTTCCGACATTTTTCCAACATTTTTCCAACATTTTCCCAACATTTTTCCAACATTTTTCCAACATTTTTCCAACATTTTTCCAACATTTTTCCAACATTTTCCCAACATTTTCCCAACATTTTTCCAACATGTTCTCCTAACTGTCTCGATTGCAGTCGTTCGAAATCGATGAGGCCTCAAGTGGATTCTCCTCCGAAAGGCACAGCCGGCAGGTAACTGTGGCAGGTAAAGCCCAAAAAAACGGTGTTTTTTATGCATGGCCCATAGGATCCATGTATGGTATATATGCTAACATTGGGGGTATATTGATGGTAAATGTTACCATATATAGCATACATGGATCCTATGGGTAAGACTATGGAAAAAATATGGGTGAAACAAAAACATACCCTCTGGTAAACTAACATAGCTATGGAAAATCACCATGTTCAATGGGAAAAATAAACTATAAATGGGCAATGTTCAATAGCAAACTGTTAGTTTACCGGAGGGTAAATGGTATGTCTGTTTGTTTAACTTGTTTTAATGCATAAGACCATGTTGAACTATGGGTATAAACAGACATGACATTGACATATCGAAAAAACACCATTGCGTGGAAAATGCCGCCCCAATTTGTTACAACTCGGCAGACAACATTATAAAATACCTATAACATACCTATAAGATACCAATACATCACAACATAGCATGTCAGATGGGATTAATACATTCCTCCAATTATTGAGCAACCCCCTAGAAACTATGGTGTTGAATAAGGATTGGAACACATATTTGGGACCATTTTGGGGACATACATATTTATAAAATTGTATAAATCTGAATTCCAGTATAAACATAAAATATGAAACATACGTATTAAATCGTGTTAAGATTGATTCCTATATACAGATATACACAATTATGTAGTTAGAAATGTACCTCCAGATAATCCACCCCAAAAAACTAACCATGTTGAACTAATATGAGGTTAAACCACCATACATCTAATGCCTACTTGGAGGGTCTAGCTATAACACAGATCACAATCACATGATATGCTATATATATATATAACCAAATGGTGCCCTAAATCGTGCTACTGTTACAGGCCATGGGCCACACACAATTCATATATATATGATTATATATGTGTATAAAAATCACATGATATCCCCCATGGTTAGGCCTGTTTATCACCAGATGGGATTGGAAGACTTCGGCGAAAGGCCCTTCCGGGATGAAACCGCGAAAGGAGAAGATCACCACGCACGCAGGGCGCGGATGGGTTTTGGTGCGCGGATGGGATGAAACATGTTGAGTTAGTGATGGCTGAAGGTCAAAAAACTATGGTTTATGGTAGATATAACTATTGTTAATGGGGGTTGCAATGGTTTGAAAACCAACTTATAACTCGGGCCCCAGTTCGTTAGCTAAGATGGTTTATATCACTATAAAAGGGCTACGATGTATGATGGATATATCGAACTAGTTAGATGGGTTAATAAACCAACTCATAACTAGTGCGCACCTTCCTGTATAGATTATTATGTTATTTGAATGTCCATTTTTGTGGGATTAACCAGCCAGCCATGTTTGATTACCAGAGGGGATATATCTATAGTTGGACAGGGCTATGGCATTTTGAACCCAAGTTCTAAACTGGGGCAGCCCTGTTGCACATGTGAAGTCCAAGAATCTGGATTTTACCAGCTTTGCTGTTGGGTCGGGGATGAATGCACTGTTTCTACCGGTAAGATGGCTGAACATCGACCAGCGGATTACCAGAGTTGCATCAATTTGTGGGAGCGGTGAGGTATGTGGCCGAAATGACCGGTGAATATGGGTGAATCGCAACTGATTGGTGGTTTGGAGCATTTGGATTATGTGATGGTTAATAGTGGTTAATAGTGGTTAATAGTGGTTAATAGTGGTTAATAGTGGTTAATAGTGGTTAATAGTGGTTAATTGTGGTTAATAGTGGTTAATAGTGGTTAATAGGCTATAAACCAACAACTATGGGAATATTATGGTGATCTGCTTGGTGGTGACTGGAACATGAATGGATGATTTTTCCATATAGATTGGGAAGAATCATCATCCCAACTGACGAACTCCATCATTTTTCAGAGGGGTAGGTATACCACCAACCAGGTAAGATTTTTACCAACAAAAAACGCTGATGTTGAGACGCTTCTTGTGCACCATCCGAAATCTTCGATCGTGCACGTGGACGGCATCTCAATCTCGGCGTCGTGAAGATCCATCATTCTTGGTAGGATAGAACCGCTTGGTGTCAGACGATACAAGAATTGAGATGGGAGCTCCACATCCAACCACTATAGAGCTCCTGAAGGCCTCAAGTTTGATGGCACCTGAGCTGTGACGACCCATTGTGGGACTCCCCTGCTTAGGGCCCTTGGAATTTCAACTGCTAACTGGCTAAGTGAACTGGGATTATCACCCAGTTACTAACTAACATAATAACAGTTACTAACTGTGGTAGTTACTAACTATAGGATTATCACCCAGTTGCTAACTATAGGGATAATCATGTGGATAGTAGCTAGTAGTTACTAACTACTCAACATTACTCAAATAATCCCGTGGCCCATCCAGGTATCAACCAACCAGTGAGACGGCATTTTGTTCAGGCCAGAAATGCTGGATGAAACCACACCTCCGGAGAGTTTCGACGTGCGACATCGCCCCCTGGCGAAGTTGGAGGGGTCGGGAGTTGGACTCCTCAGTTGTTCGTGTCAGGGATGGGTCTTCCTGTTCTGCCATCCTAGTAATTACCCTCTGGTAAACTAACAAAAAACTATGGAACATCACCATTTTTGATAGGTAAATCAACTATAAATAGCCATGTTAAATAGCTATGTTAAATTACCAGAGGGTATATATATATAGTTATATATAATTATTCCTGGAACCCCACTGGTTTAGCTTTGGATCGATTTTATTTTGGTGTGCCACAAGGGAGGGATTGAATAAGACTATAGGGGGAAAGGATCAGTTAATTTTGAGTTATGCCTGGTCACCTGCAAAGATGGGCCCGGACAATGGTGGGTAGTTGGGGACTGCAATTGAAAACAAAGCAATGCATGGTTTGGCGGCTGGCGCCATATAATTTGACCCATACCCGCCTTGAACCCCATGGAACCAGAAATACATGCTGGTCATATTATGTTGTCATGCTAGTCAACATTTTCCTACATCAAAAATGGTTGGAAACGGAAGGAAACGGCATTTATGTCTACTTGTTTGGGGTCCAGGCAAACATGTTTGGGGTCCAAGGGTCCAGACGTCCAGGGGCATGCTGCCTGGTGTGTGAGAAGAGCCATATCCCAATAGTGTTCCCAATATCTCTTGGTGAATATCCTCATTGATTCATGATCATGGCCCCGTGTTGACAATGCAGGAAACACAATTATGAGCATAAAACGCCCCCCAAGTGGTGACAAGCCAGAGTCAATAATTTAGCCCCATACCCAAACGTTGCAAGAATCCCACATATGCCACATGGATAGGAAAAAAACAACATACATTTATTTTGAGGTTGTTTTAAATTATTCTACCCAATCATTTCCATAGTTTCCAGGTCTCTAATTGTTCGATCTATTCTGGGGTGCTGTACTTGTGCCTCAAAATCATTGGATGCTCCAATCTTCAAAATCACGACGTACCAAATGTCAATGGATTGGTTTGAGGGAAAATTTACAGGAAAGCCCCATATTTAGTGGGAAAATCTATGGTTTCCTGTAGATTTTCCCTTAAACCAATCCATTGAAAATGGGGGAAGGGCCAGTCGTCCCTTTGTTTTTCGCCCCATCCATTGGATGTCTTTGTGATTTTCATGGGTTTGCCAAACAAGCGGTACATACCACATACCTCAGTAGTTCAAACATCCTGTTCATTCCTTGTTTCCCATCAAACCTGGTTTCAAAACCCACATCTTTCCGCATGTAAAGCTGACTTGGAAACCACATCTTTCCCCACGTAAAACTGTCATTTTCCCCATTTCCCCCATGTCAAAGGGCTGTTTTTTGCCCACGAACTCCAACGGTGTCTCCAGGACTTGACGCCTCGCGCAGCGCCATGATGCTCCGATTGCTGAGACAAGTGCCACAAGAAGCGCTCGCACAGGTGAGGCTATGTGCTGCTACGGTCGTTCACCCAGTTTTTTCGATGTTTTTCTCACCAATTTCATGAACTATACCCTACACATTTCATGAAATACCCAGTTTTTTTGAGCTATACAAATTATAAGCTGAATTGGTCAATCATGGTTTAAAGGGGTAAACCAAGTGACATTTTTCGGAAAAGTGGGATGTACCACACTGTGATGAGATTCTATCGAGGGCTATCAGTCAAGCCATTGGGGCCGCATTTTTGTGAACAGCTTCGGAGTTGTGAATGGTTTGTGGTTGGTCTTCAGCATTTTTCATGTGTTAAACCAACTTAAACCCGATAGATCTGAAGATAACAGCTGGTTGGTGGTTTGGCACATTTTTTAATATTTTTTGTTTTTCCATATATTGGGAATAATCATCCCAACTGACAAAATATTTTTCAGAGGGATTGAAACCACCAACCAAACAGTTTGTTGAATCCAAGTGATCAATGCATGTTTGATATTTTTAGTCAACAGACACAAAGAGTAAACTCAGGCATGCACATGGCCTATTGTCGGAAAACAAGCAGAACTTGTCAACTCACTAGGTATTCATCAACAAGAAATCATAATCTTGTGATGTCTACCAGGTCTTTTCTTGAAAATTGAACACATATCCAGTCCGGCATAGGTGTTACATACATATGTTTGTTCAACCATAGTGGAGCCAGGAAAAACTATCTTTGTTTATTGGTAAATATAGGGTGTCACACTAAATGGTGTATTTTTGTTATAATGAACTGATGCGTCATCAATGGCATACCCGTTTATACCATAACAAGTATTTACCCATCATGGTATGGATCAATCAATACCTATTAATACCATTTTTAGGGGAATGAACGGAATGAACATCCGTTTTAACCCAGCTATGACTTGATGTGAACAAAAAAGGGGTACAACATGGGTTTTGACACACTGCCATATAGGATATTCCCATTTTGCTGGTTATATCAGATAGTTTTTTTTCGGTAATCCTATGATTCTCACTAAATGGTGTATTTTTGTTATAATGAACTGATCATCAATGGCCCGTTTATACCAACCATAAATTTACCCATCAGAAATTCATGGCATGGAAAAAAAACAACGGCCTGCCGTCGGTTCCACGTCGTCGGCCACACGTCAGAGGAGCTGAAAGACGTGGGCGTGTCGGTGGAGGCGTTGGACAAGGAGGGCCTCGTTCAGGCCGTGGTCCAACAGCTCTCCTGATGCGGAGTGCCTGACGCGGCGTTGTGAAACAACGGGAGAAAACAATGGGGGGATGAAACGAGGTTGGAATAACTTAGTTGGATATATGATATATCTGGGTAAATTATAACGACCTCACTATTCTCCCTCACTGGGAATCATGGTTAATAAGGGGAATCATCCCCAGCCATGGCCGAACTATTCACGTTAGTGAAATATTATAATTTACCCAGATATATGATGGAAACTTATTGTATACAATATGTCTCACTATAATTATTGGTATGTCATGGAAACTTCTATTACTATTGTGATAAACCATCATATTTATTGATAAACTATGTTGGATATATGTTAAGGAAACTTATTGTGATATATTCAGAATATCCATGAATATCCACTATAACATTGTGATATATATATACCATGAATCAGAATTAAAACATATTGGACAAACTATGGTGATCTAGTGTTTTTGTGAAAGGAATGGAGAACTTGTGGAGAACTTATGGTTCTTGTTTGAAAGGAACAATGATGAAACAATGATGAAACATGTTTTTTTTTTTATTTCAGTCAAGAATGGTGGTTTAAACCAAACACAATGGGGAATCAACCAGCCTGAGTTGACCAATGGTAATGGCACCAGCGTGATGTAAGAAGTCGTTTTTTTGCACATCCCAGAAACATAAGACACGTCAATTCCTTCCTAAAACCCGCTAAAACAGTGGTAAATAACTCTTCTATCTTTGAAATAACTATATTTAGGCTATATATACATATATATATATAATTATATATATATATATATTACATATATATATATATATATACATCTTTAGTTCATATCCCACTTCGCTGCAAGATACGGGCTGTCCGCCTGGCTGCCTATCCAGTTGAGTTTCCCGTAACATTGGTGTGTTGCAATTCCGAACTTTCGAAAAAGGGTCCCTTCTGGAAAGTTCCGGAAGAATCCAGAAAAACTACCATCTGGTTATGACTAACATAGCGATGGAAAATCCCCAAACTAAATGGAGGTTTCAAACGCTGGGAAAATCATCCATTTCTATGGGCCATGGCTTCCATGGCTATGTTAGTCATAACCAGAGGGTATGTACCATGTGGAGCTTTCCGAAGTCATGGGGTGACCCCAACAAAAAAATCCAAAGCTGTCGACCATGACTTAGTATTGAAACCCATGGTGACTTGGGAATTCCCCATTACAAGAAACCTTCATCTGTTTTTTCCCATACCCTCTGGCAAACATACAAAAAACTATGGAAAATCGCCATTTTCAATGGGAAAATCCACTATAAATGGCCATTTTCAATAGCTATGTTAAATTACCAGAGGGTATCTTTTCTCTTTATGTCTTCAGATGTCAGTTGTCAAACATATCCAAACCCGGCTGGATACGAACCACGCCAGACGGCCGCGGAAAAATCAAACGGCCCGTTTTTTGATCCGCCAATCTTCGGGGCGGTGTTGAAAACATCGGTCCGGGATGTCGCGGTGACGGTGAAGGTCTCAGTGATGTTCTTTTTTGCACGACATCATGACCAACCAAGACACAGAAGTGACATGAATTTTACTTTTGGACACTGAAACATTGAAATTGAGAACTGGTTGGTGGTTTCAAACATTTGGATTATTTTTCCAGTCAGTTGGGAATGTCATCATCCCAACTGACGAAGTCCATCATTTTTCAGAGGGGTTGTTTTACCACCAACCTGAGAATTTATTGTTAAACATCCCCAAATCGAGGGTGAAGTTGGCAGATCCGCAACAGCATAGAGTCAAGGTGAACTATCTAGTAGAACACATTACCCTCTGGTAAACGTTTACATCAACTATGGAAAGATCCACCATGTTTAATGGGAAAATTCACTATTTCGACTGGGCCATTTTCAATAGCAAACTGTTGACATAACCAGGCCGGGTATTCTGATTTTTAAGAAATATCAATGTTTACCCTCTGGTAAACTAACATAGCTATTGAACATGGCCATTTCTAGTGGATTTACCCAATAAAAATGGTGATTTTCCATAGTTATGTAAACGTTTACCAGAGGGTATATTTGTGCGTCAAACAGAAAGGTTGTCCTACAATTTTTCCATTTGAATAAAATCAACTCAGTTTACTGTAACAATTATGTCAATAAATATGTCAATTTTCCATAACACTCAGCCATGGTCACCATGGTCTTGGTAGAATTGCGACCTTCTCCGTCCTTGATTCTTTAAATATTTTCAGGCCTCCTTTCATTGAAAGGTGGCACCAAGAAAAAACCACACGCTCCATGTGGGCCTGTGGATAGCATGAGGTGGACATGGTTGAGCATCGTACCCTCAGGTTTTCTACAAGCTGGTGCCCCTAAGCCTTAGATAAGTTGGTCAGTTCCCTGGGTGAATTCTATGGTTTATGGTGCGTATATATATAATGTTTATATTTATAATATATACATATACTGTATATATATCGAACTAGTGAATTAATGGTGTGAAACTAAACCAACGTTCACATCACTAGTTTCCATGCACTTTCTTGTAGGACATTCCTCAAACTCCTGGAAATTCTTCATGGTGTTGCTATATTCACAGAACTGGGCCTGGGCTACGGGCGTCAATCTGATTTTTTTTGTTCATAATTTGTGAACTATTTGCTGCTTGGTGGTTTGGAACATTTTTTTGCCATTCAGTTGGGAATGTCATCATCCCAACTGACGAACTCCATCATTTTTTAGAGGGATAGGTCAACCACCAAGCAGTTTGGGATTGGTTCATCCACCATTTTGGGGATTGCTTCATCCAGCAATTTCACCAGGGAAATCCTAGCCTTTTGGATCGTCCACCACTTCGAAGTCACCACACCTCAAGGGTGGACTTCAGAAGGACCGTAGATCTCGGATCTCGGATCTCGGGCACCAAAAAGGCTGGGTTTTCACAGCTTGGCCATGGAGGTTCCGGGCAGAGTTGTGAAGGAATCTGATGGGATGAGAAGAATGGAGAAACAGGAGGTGAGTTGAATTTCTGTAGGTTCCAGATGGTTATATAGAGTGGTGGCATTTCAGATAATAACTTAAAGGTCCCAAACAGTACCTGATCCAAGATGATCTCAGCACCTAGAATCCTAGAAAGAGTCGAACAGAAAACTTTGACTATTCAGATAGCACCCAAATGGATGGCTTTGGTGTTTTACTCTGGAAGTATCTTGACGCCATCCAAACCGGGCCAAACGATGACTGTCCCTGCGCTGCCTCTCAAGTCGTAGATGTAGAAAAGGCGCTTCCACGCGCCGCGCCGCGCCAACGGAGCGTGCCAGACGTCAGCAGGTAGGGCAGATAAGTTGGGAAATGGTGGCACTGAACAGAACAGATCCTCTTAATATTTAGCCAAACCAGATCAAACCACACCTGATTGGTGGTTTGGAACATGTTTATTTGTCCATTCAGTTGGGAATGTCATCATCCCAACTGACGAAGTCCATCATTTTTCAGAGGGGTAGGTATACCACCAACCAGACACTAATTAATTGTTAGTGTTTGATGATACAAATCCAGTCTTTATTGGTGCAACCCCCATTCTTGTTGGAATTTCCGTAAGTTTCATGGTGAACAAAAAACCTGATCCCCCACACCAGGTTCCCGCCGCGGCTGCCGCGGCAGCCGGGCAGGCGTTTTCGAGGCCTGTGCCCCACCGGGGTTTTGGAGGGGCGTGCGAAGGAGAAGGGGAAACTATGGGAAAATATGGGGAACACCCATCCATTATGGGAACATCTATAAATGAGGGACTTCCAATTGCTATGTTTGATTGCTGGAGGGCACTCAAAAAAATCACGGGCGATCATCTTTTTTCAAATCAAATTTGGATCATTGTGGAGCATGTTCCCTATAATTTTGGGAGAGAACACCCATTTTGTGGATCCTTGAAGTGAAGCCTCAGGTTTTGCATCCTTTCAGCATAGATTTCCTGATCTCAATCAACTTTCAGTCGTCTCCAATTCTGATAATTCTAAGAATTTGTGTATTTCTCACATCTTATCAACCCTATTTATGTCTCAACATCTCTTAGTAAATCACCATTTCTGCATAGATTTGATGGTTTAAAATTCAAAGTAAGCACTATTTTTGGAGGTTAAGTAGCCATTTTTATCCAATTTGTTGAGGTTCTTAGATCTTTTTTTAATCAATTTTTAGGTTGGTGAAATCTCCATTTTCCTCTATCTTTTGGTGGTCATTGCTCTTGATTTCTGCCTGGCTGAGAGTGAGGCGCCATGTCGATGACGGCGTCAAAGGCCGCGGAGCTCATGAGAAGAGTCCGGGGGCGTAGGGGCGAAGGGCAGGGGATGGGGATTTAATGGTTAATGCATGTTAGTAATGTTTAATTATAGTGGTGAATCATGGTTAATCATGATTTACTGTATTGGATTTGATATGGGGTTAAACAGGTGTTCATTAGATTTACATAGTACAACTACTCTAATATGTACAGCACTTAGATCTTAAAATAAGAATGTTTCATAACAAATTATAGCCAAACAAAAAGATGATTTGAACTTGAACAAGGAATTCTTCAGTCAAAATGTGATTTCAAGAAGCAACATACCCAGTGATGAGTAGATTTCACCAGCCAAAATGAGAATAACACCACGTAAAGTTTACGTGTCGTCACCTGTCAAATGTGCAATTACCCTCTGGTTATGACTAACATTGACTAACATAGCCATGGAAAATGGATGACAATGGCCCATTTATAGATGGTTTACCTATTAAAAATGGTGATTTTCCATGGCTATGTTAGTCATAACCAGAGGGTAAGGCTTGAAGCTTCACAACTGTCACGTCCAAAATCCCAAGCTGGATGTTCTCAACCAAGGCTGGCGGCGACCTCGCATCCAAAGGCGGGAGTGCTGTTGGGACTGGTTTGTCATGGGTAAATATGCTACGGAGAATGATATATATTTTTTTTTATATATTTTCGGGTTTGAGGCTTAAGGATGATTATTATTTATAGGCAAGTATGACAAATGACAAATATTCAGGGTCTTACCGCAACACATACTATCATAGATGTTCTTGACATGTAAAGACGGTTAACACCACATTTCTCCATATGTTCAAGGTATCTTTTCAATGGTATTGTTGCTGTTTCAACATATTGATCCATATTGATGGATGTTGGAGAAGGTCCTGCTTTAAATCTGTGTGTTGAACTTCTGTTTTTTCTTGGGGGTATGGAGAGTACTCATTGTTCACGCCGTTGGGGGGCAGGACTACAGTAGATCTTTGTACGTTGTCCTCCTCTGTTAAACACCACGTAAAAATGATGCGATACATCAACCGATGGTGACGAATCGCTGGCTGGGAGCAGCAGCTTCTACATCAAAAGTGAGTTATCCATAGTCATCCATAGTCATCCATAGTTATCCATAGTTATCCATAGTTATCCAGTTAAGTGTGAAACCTTTTTTTTGTATATGGAAGCTTAAACAACGTGTTAAAAGGCATGCGAATTCCATCAGATCCATCAGTCCAGTTTCAAGTAGATTTTGAGGACCGCTGAGTTGGAGCCACGCGAATGAGGGGATTGAGTTGGAGATGGGTCAAAATTATTTCCCCCCAAAAATGACAGGGTAATTCCTAAGAAAACCGGTTAACTGTTGGCTGTTGGTTTCCATGAATAGTAAATTGGTACCCCCAGTTTTGACCCATTCCCAGTTGGTTCAGGAATCCTCACATCTCCTAGTAACCAACGCAGGCGGAACAAGCACGGCGATCGTGCCAGCAGGAGGAGCTATGGCAGCTGATGGGACAGGTTAAGGTGGGTTTACAGGTTTTGAATAAGTTGTTTCGTCCTGTTTTTTTTGCACTGAATGTGTATGTGTATACTGACTGAATGTGTATATATATATATATATCTGATGATTTTTTGGCACTCTGAATTCTGATTCTCTGAGATCTTGGATAATGGGAGATGTCCTGGATGCGGTTTCTCTTATTCTTGCCGGAGTCATGGACACTTTCCGGAGAAGCACGGAGAACTGGAATTCTATCTCGCGAGTCCCATGGTTTTCTTCCCAATTTTTCTCAACTACTTCACGGCCCCAGTGAGTTTGGTAAGGTTGTCCCATTTATAGCTGGGTTATAACCTCATAACAATAGTCATTTTACACCATCATGTCAATCTCTTGACCTTTTTTTAACCATTGGTTGGGGATATTTGGAGGGTCTATAGCTTGTTCCTCAAATTTGTCCAAAGGCTCAGAGTTCCTTCCCCTCGCTGCATCTTGATTCAGCTGCCCATGGCGCGGCGCACAACGGTGGCAGTGTGGCTGCTGGCGCTGGCACCGGCGTTCGTGGCGCCGGAGTGGTGGCGGAAAGGACATGGGCAGAGCATCAAAAGCGGTGCAGTTTCCCTATGGACCCTATAGACTCAGCCGGGGTTGGTTTAGATTTGGATCCCAACGAACTGTTTATTTTTTTTTTAAGGGGAACATGTATGGAAAATTAGGGAGAGAAAACATTGTTGCTGGTCTGATGACATCCCATGAATCTAAAAGTTTTGAGCAGAAAAATGTGTAACCGGAGAACTACAGATATTGCAAACTGGCCGAATTGAAAGACGCAACGTCTCCCAGGGTGAAATGTGAAAACAATTGCTTCCCAGGTTGAGCAAATCCCAGTGTAATTTTTGGAACATGTGCACAGATATTGTTGGTAATATAAGCCAATAAGCAGTTCTGTAGATGTGTTCAAACGAAAAGTGGGAAAGTCACCGTGCCCTGAAACATGAACATCCATTCAATTTCGTTGGGGCCCAAGGCCCTTTTCATGCAGTTTATCCCCAGTACGTCCTTCTAGGCTGAAAATTCCATAGTGGGAACAGGTTCAACTAAACCAAATGAGTCGCGTGTTTGTTTGCCTGTAGGATGGCCACGGAAGCACATGAACAGCGTGGCTGAGACCGAGTTGCTGATGCAATTGGCTGCCTTGCTGATGCCTGAAGATGCACCCATTGAAGAGATGTTCCGTAACTTCCCAGCCCCGGAGGAGTGGGGTGGCAACTACCTGGAGCCAGATCTCAGTTTGTGTGGAGTCCTTAAAGATGAGAATGCTGCATTATTTGTGGAATATGATGGATATTGGCGGCATGAGGGAAAGGAAGGAATGGAGAAAGATATGAAGAAAAATGCAGCATTGTTGCAGTATGCACCTCCAGGGTCCTGCGTGATGCGCATAAGTCACACAACTAGCAAACCGCTGGAAGGGAATGTTCTTTGGATCAAAATTGACACTTGGCGTCAAGGGGGCTCGAAAACACTCTCGAAGGTTTTGCTGGATCTTTTGCTGGAAGTCAAGACTTCTGGCCTTCGCAGGTTTCTACATCCAAGTGTGGCAAATCGATTAACCATTGAGACGAAAAGGCATTGCATCAAGCTCTCATCCAAGGTGCAGCAGCTTGCACATTCAGCAGTGGTGGTGGGTGCGGGCAACACCAGCGATGAAGTATCGAATTTCCTGGTGGCTGAAGGATTTGGATCTCAAGTATCTGCCTTGATGAAAGGCTTGCCTTGGGGAATATCAATAGAGAGGACATTGAAACCAAAAATAGGGTGGATGTCAAACCTGGGCATCACAAAGAGGCAAATTGCAAAGGCAGTTGCCACATTTCCTAAAATTCTTGGGTGTAGCATCGAGCAGAACTTGCAACCGACTGTACAATGGCTTTTGGACTTGGGCCTGACAAAGAGGCAACTTGCAAAGGCAGTTGCCACACATCCTCAAATTCTTGGGTGTAGCATCGAGCAGAACTTGAAACCGACTGTACAATGGTTGCTAGACTTGGGCCTGACAAAGAGGCAAATTGCAAAGGCAGTTGCCACATTTCCTCAACTTCTTGGGTATAGCATCGAGCAGAACTTGAAACCGACTGTACAATGGTTGCTAGACTTGGGCCTGACGGAGAGGCAAATTGCAAAGGCAGTTGCCACATTTCCTCAAATTCTTGGCCTCAGCATTGAGCAAAACTTGAAACCGACTGTACAATGGCTTTTGGACTTGGGCCTAACGGAGAGGCAAATTGCAAAGGCAGTCGCCACATTTCCTCATATTCTTGGGTGTAGCATCGAGCAGAACTTGCAACCGACTGTACAATGGCTTTTGGACTTGGGCCTAACAAAGAGGCAAATTGCAAAGGCAGTTGCCACATTTCCTCATATTCTTGGGTATAGCATCGAGCAGAACTTGAAACCGACTGTACAATGGTTGCTAGACCTGGGCCTGACAAAGAGTCAAATTGCAAAGGCAGTTGCCACGTGTCCTATTCTTGGCCTCAGCATTGAGCAAAACTTGAAACCGACTGTGCAGTGGCTTTTGGACTTGGGCCTGACGGAGAGGCAAATTGCAAAGGCAGTTGCCACTTCTCCTCCTATTCTTGGCCTCAGCATTGAGCAAAACTTGCAACCGACTGTACAATGGCTTTTGGACTTAGGCCTGACGGAGAGGCAAATTGCAAATGCAGTTGCAACATTTCCTCAAATTCTTGGCCTCAGCATTGAGCAAAACTTGAAACCGACTGTACAATGGCTTTTGGACTTGGGCCTGACGGAGAGGCAGATTGCAAAGGCAGTTGCCACATTTCCTCATATTCTTGGGTATAGCCTCGAGCGGAACTTGAAGCCCACCAACCGTTGGCTGCAAAAGTTTGGTGTGAGTGACAAAAGACTTCAAAGACTCATTACGCATTGGCCTCGCTTTCTTGGATTTAGTCTTGCAAACAAGCTTGAACCGGATGCATTGTTACTTGAGTCATTCTGTCCACCAAAAGGTGCACGGGCCAGGGAAATCATTGCAAGGAATCCAGAGATACTTCGATTCAGCCACAAGCGGCTTGCAGCACGATTGAGAATCCTCTCGAGCCACAAGGCATCTAAGGTCTACTACGCCATGTGTTTGACGGATGCTCTCTTTGAGCAACGGTTTGGTTCTGAAAGATAGCGACAACGCTCAGTCGGTCATGACAAAAGGCTGACTATTCTTTGGTGGTTTCCTCTCTACAAGGATGGGCTTTCCAATTTCTGCGTATATGCTTGATGACTTGCACCATGCTGCAATACGCTGCACCTGTGTGGACACATGATTTGATGCCTCTTTGTTTGATAAGATTCCTTGTCCATGAAAAGTTTGTTCAATCAGAAGCAGGGATCCATCACCACAGTTGTTGTGGAGTTGAACAATGCCCAGTTGGCTCCTGTCAGTTGCTACTTATATTGTGCAGTTACTACTATCAGGTTTAAAAAACACATATATCATCATATATCATCATCTATATCATGCATATAATCTGACATAAGTTAAGCCTAAAGTCATCCCTTTGTACACCAACCCCCTCCAACCCTTTAAGGGATCAACACAAGGGCTTTGTTGGCAAGTCCGCCTCCAGGAGCTGACGAGGACTCTCTGGGTGTCCGTATCGACATGGCGTTGCCCACAACAGGTCGTGGTCAGTGAGTGAAGTAAAGATGGCAGACATCTGAAACCATGGGGTGTAATTTCTATCAACTGTCCCCATATATGCATGTTTTTTTAATGAAGACTGATAATGATAACCAGTGATTCTATCATTTATCATATAATTTCTATGCATGTTTTTGATATTTTTTAAATGAAGACTTCAAGTGTGAGTTTGCTATAGAATCACTGGTTGAGAGGAAATGTACAGGCAGTTTGTTGGAGTGGAAGATTTGTGACGACTCAGATCAGTGAGAAAGCCAAGATATGTCAACAGTTACCATTCATTAATGGAATGTTAGCTGTTAGCAAATGTTAGCAAGGTGGACGGCACTCAAAACCAAAGATGTTCCAACGATGTCCAACGTGCTTTCAAGACATCTGTGCCTTTCGAATTCTCCACCTGACCCCGGCGCGACGTGAAGGATGAGGAGTGGGCGGAAGGTGATGGTGAATGGGAGTACGAAGAAGAGGCACCCGGGGAGACGAGAACTGTGGTTCGCACCACGGCCGGGCATCGATGTGGAGCGGAGGAGCTAGAGATGGGGCACGATATGGTACAATTCCTAATGTGGTAAACCCAGTAATAAACCATAATAAAAACCTACCATTTGGGGGTAGTTTAATTATTTAACCAAGACCAATTCATAGCAATTCAAGGTGATTTTTGGGATGGTTTTATTATTGTGGTTACCACATTACAATCCCTATACTGTACGTATGCTTTTTGAAAGGGAGCCAAAGAGGTCGATGATTTTAAGATGCAAGAGAAATCCAAAACCAAGATACGTGGGATTTGACTGTTTCTGCACCTTGGAGGAATCCGTGATCAAAGCTGAATAGTCATTCATGGACATTCCAATGGTTGATCATTAGATTCAGATCATTGACTTCTAGTGTGGCTCCATTTTTTTTTTCCGCACTCCACAGTTTTGCCAAGTTTTGCCAGTACCACTTTGCCTCTCCTGGGTCATGGCAAAGATTTGGGAGCCCAAGGGCTGCAAGCTTCAGCTCGAGTCGTAAGGCTGTGATACAGTACCTTTGCACGAACGAGAACCCTTGGCGTTAGGGGTGTAGGATCCCCCAAGTATCCTTGACCCGTTGAGTCTCTTTTTAGCAGCAAATTCATGTTTTCGGGATTGATATTCCATGGCATTCCATGGACATTGTAAGTTGTATCAACCCTCATTCATCATTCAAAGTATAAGATATAATTAAGATCTTACCTTTCTATCCCATATGCTCCATGTATGGAACATTTATCAACCCTCAAAATCACCCAGCCTTGTGGCTAAAGATGCCAGACATTGAGCACAGGTTCCAATCTCAACCAAGTTTCACTCACAGCCGTTGCCGCCATGGCCAGCACTGTTCCCGTTTGGACCGTGCAAGCCATCGCTGCGCACGACGCGGCACTGACGATGGGCGCCTACCGGGCGTCGCCGAAGCATTTGGAGAACGGCGACTTCTGCAATCCGGAGCGATGCGAAAGCCTTGGGTGATGGGGGATGATGGGTGGGATGGGATCTTCGAGTTTCTGGGGGTAATAGCAAACTTGGAACTATATCTTATCAACATATATAAAAGGTGGGAATCCCCAAATGATGGGTGATAGGGGAAGGATAATCATATGTAGTTCCCAAAAGGATAGAGAAGAGTCTTACGACTATTTCAGTAGTATTTTACTTTTTTTTGAATCCAAGTGACTGATGGGGGAAGAACGGTGGGATATGTGATCCCCAAACAGATAGAGAAGTGATGCGAAGTATATGACCAATATTACATATACTTGCGAGTGATGTAGGAAGGACGCGATATTTAGCAATCCCCAAATACTTAGAGAAGTGTATTACGATGCATTACCACTAGTTTATGAGGATTTTACTGTTATTTTTTTTTATCCAAGTGATTGATGGGGGAAGGATCATGGGAAGGATCCTCTATTGAGTTTGTGGGATATACATGGATATACTGTAACCTGTGACCTATTGTCAAAATAAGTATACAACAGATTGGTGGTGGTATCCTCCCTTATCTTTATCCTGCAGCTGTTCATAGTTTCTTTGCAACTTTGTCTCACAGTAACTTTCATGCAACAGTTTCACCACTGACATACATGCGAGGGTTAGGTAGGATCCCCAAGATGGATTGCCAAAAATGAGGCATTTGACATAACTTAACACAATTCCATTATACATAATCCGATAATTCCAATAGGAAATGAGCTATTAAATTCCACTATGTCCTGATAAATCCAATACACATAATGAGCTGTTGCCAACCCAGTGGTATGTGATATGTCCCCAGCTTTGGCTTATCCATAAAAATGGATGGGTTTGGGCAATTCCAATGGGACACTGGTGGGATCCTTAAGTTGGTTGACACATGGTGTCCTGGTGATGTGTGATTGGTGAAGTTCATGGAGGACAAGGGGATGTAACCATATGTAACCAACATATGCCAATGGGATATCAACAAGCAAGATCAGCGGCTGTAGAGAAAGGTGGCATTGCCCATTGGATTTTTATGTGGGTCCCCAGATATTTCCTCCATTTCCGATGAACATCATGTCTTGGTGGTTTAGATAGTGCTTGTATCGGATTCAAAGCGTCTCCCAGGCGGATGATTATGGATACTGTGGATGGTTGCAAAATCCTGCACCACCAAAAGGATGGTTCAACCCCTATAAATAATGGGATAAACCACCTATCAACTGGTGCAGGGTTTCGCAGCCATCCACCGTATGTTCTTGGCGACATGCCATGAAATCAGCTTCCTCCATCTGAACGCAGGAGGCTTATGAGTTCATGGTGACGGAGTTGGAGTAGCTGGGCGGCAGGCCATGCCATGCAACCTGCCCACCCAAAAAAGAACAAACCGAGTGGAGGATTTTGTTGAGGAAGATTTTGTTGAGTTTATGTTGAGTTTATGTTGAGTTTACTTTGGCTTGCTCTTGGATGACTTTCAGACCTTGGGCAACCGTTCAAATTTGCAGACTTGGGCAATCATGGATTTCCCTTTGGATTTCTCAGGGATTTCCCATTGATTTCCACAAAGGGACCATCATCAGCCCCAGGAAGCGCGTAGGGCCGTGCCCTACAGACGTCCAGGAGTCGTGGATTGAGCGAGGAGGTGCAGGAACACCCAAACCAGTCTGGGTTTGGTTGCAACCACCGACTCTTGGACCGCAAGGGGGATGCAGTGGGAGTAGAGATTCCTGGAGATTCTTTGACAATGGTATCTGCTTAGACTGGGATTAGTTAAGTGGTTAGCAACTGGTTTATCACTGACTAGATAATTCATTATAAAATATTATAACCCAGTTATTAACTATAGTCAACTAATCCCATGGCCCATCGTGGATCACTTCAAGCGACCTTTGGCTGACCCCGAGATCTGTCGTGGTTTCAGTCGTAGGGCATGCGTCATGTCTCAGATATTTGCTCTTTGATATATCCAAACGAAAGGCTCATGATTGTACACTTATATATATATATATACCTACTGAATCTCATACCTATATACTTTTTTTGGGGTGAAAACAAAAAATCTATCTATTTTCCGAAGGTGTATATATATATATATATACACCACATACCTTTGAGAAGTCCCCAAAAAAAACCTGAACCGAAGACCCACGCACCCCGTTGCCTTTCCTCGCCAAGGTACGTGCCCGCTGCGGCCCGCTGTGGGCAACGCAACATCCTGGTGGAGGTGGCGGTGAGAGACGGCTGGCGGATATGTTGGGAGTTTTGAAAACGGTCATCGAAAATCATTGGACATCTTGAAAAGCTTCAAACATGTTGGAAACACCTTAAATATGTTTTAAAAAACTTGAAATTACTGGTTGATTCTTATAGTTGGTTTTTATAGAAAAATTGTTGCTTAAGGGCAACAAAGCCTGGGATGGGCCATCAAAGAAATGGGTTCCTTTGGCAGCCGAAACTAGCTGGCGCTAGATAGCTTCACCAACAGAAAAGACATGGGATACCCAGTGAGAAGCTGGTGATTTCGAATATTTTATGAATGTTCATTCCAAAAGAACAAGTACTGTATACCTGCTAGACCCTCCAAGTGCCCGTAAAAAATGTGTTTTATGTACTCCAGAAGTTCAGTATTTTTTTTTGACGTACCTGAGATGATGACCCTAATAACGACTACTCTTGTGACTTCTCTAAGTTTCGGGGGTTGGGAATCTTCACCAACTGATGTAGCACTTTACCCTTCGGATGATACGAATGGCGTTCTCAGGCGGCGGTGCGGAGAGAGGACGTGCTGGGGAATCAGTTTCTTGGATAGGGAGCAGGGGTCTGGAGGAGCTCGGAACTTGTTTTTTTTTGGTTTTCAACGAGAGACTTGGGAGCATCAAGATTTATTTGCTGGTTGGTGGTTTGGAACATTTGGATTGTTTTTCCATATATTGGGAATGTCATCATCCCAACTGACTTTTATATTTTTCAGAGGGGTAGGTAAACCACCAACCAGTTTGTATTTACATAGCCTTTACAAAGAAGCCCTAGTGATGGTGGGATGATGCCCCAGTAGACCAATCCCTTGACCATGGCACATATGAAGCTTCCGAAGTCATGGGGGGTACCCCCAATCATCCGAGGTTTCAAAAAAAACTGGGGTACCCCCAGTTCTCATCCATTTTTTCTAGGTTTTTCCATTGGAAACCCAAAAATCATCAATTTTTCTAGGATTTTCCATTAGAAACCAACCATTTTGCCCCAAAAATCATCATTTTTTCTAGGATTTTCCATGAAAGACACCAACCAGCCATTTTGGGGGATCCCCCATTCGGAAACTTGTGATCGGAGGTTCCAGGCCTATGATCATGTCTTAAATGTTGCTTGGCAGTGGGAAGGCAGTTTTTGCCAAGCTCACAACGGGAAGATGTGGTGGGTTCAGCGACGCTAAATCAAACTGCTAGGTGTTTTTTTTGGTCCGTTTATGGCTAATATACTATGGCTAATATACTACAGAATCACCATACAAAATTTGTAATTTAACATAGCTGTGGAAAATCTTACTGGGTAGCTCATCGATAAACTTGGCTATGGCTTCCATAGCTATCTGATTGACCGCCAAAAACAGGGTGTATTCAGCATCTATCATTGGGGCGTCTAACCCCTGATCACCTATGGGGTTGCTTGATGTTTGCTGGGTCAACTTAGGTTAAGTATATACTACTTTAATATCATGCTATGGTAATTCATGTACCAGCTAAAAACTAGTTCCTTTTTTTGGGCAGCTATCTAAGGTTCGCCATGCTTGCGCTATGTTTGTGACACCGTTCTATTGGGATGCAATGGATACAATTGGGGTATACAATGAGGATATTTCAACCGACAATATTGTATTTGTATCGTTCTTGTCTATTTTCCCAAACGGGAAATTCACTGGAAATGAGAGAACATATAGTAATATAGTGAACATGTCTTAGTTAGTTTATTTGGTTGGGTCTCTGAAGCAAACCCAAGTATCAGACTGAATGGAGGTTCTTCTGTTTAAGTTGCTTTACCTCCTAACCAAAAATTGGTGATTTTCCAGTTCGCTATGTTGGTTTAGCAGAGGGTATGTAGTATATATTTTGATTTTTCCCTGAGTACAAAACTCTCGGCCTAGATTCCCAGCATCCAACAAAACTCATCATGAGTGATTTCTTGTCAGATACTGCGCGGAAGATTTCTAAGACTCATGATTTCAACATATTGTTCATAGGGGGTTGGCAAAATTTGATCCCTCATGGAGATATAGTTGATGTTATTACCCCAATCAACATATTGTTCAGAGGGGGTGGCAAATTTTGACCCCTCATGAAGATAAAGATGATGACTATGATGGTGATGATGATCAATGATCAAAAACTAAGAAAATATCAGCAAAAAAAATTGGAGCTTTTCAGCTGAGGATTTTCCATTGGCCATTTCGGAAGCCGAAGGCAGGGCACAGAGTCGAGAAGAACCACGAATTTGCTGGCTGTCGCATATTATGAAAAAACCATTGCACCCTTAAAATATCTTAAAATATACTGTGTATGTATTCGAGACTGAAAGAAGCGCCAACAAAAATGAAGACTTTTGGTGAAAATCATTGAACATGCAAAGATCAATCTATGCTAGATTCGTCCAGATTCTGTTGATCCTTGGGAGACTAAGCAAGCCACTGGTGTTGAATGACCCAGGCCCACTTCGTATTCATACCGTTGATGATTTGTCATAGCCGAATCAGGTATCATATTTAGATGTATTATGATGTATTTAGTTTATTTCTGATTATCATGGAATAATATGTTCATTAAATTTAGTGAGTATTCATGGATATAATATGATATAATATGTATATATATAATTATATATATAATGATATATATATACATATTCATGGAACCGTGTAGACATTTCCGTGTAAAACTCAGACATTCCATGGCTTTCGTTGATTCTTTGGTATAGATGTGCCACTTGAATGACAGAGACCAACTTCAGGAACTGGTTCGTAGCGGCGTTCACTCTAATTTTTGATCCGAAACAACATATAACCTGCTTGTGGTGTTATGAAATATGTTTACCTTTCAACTTCCATCCCTATTATTCAATTTGGATCAATTATAGACTGCGACCTCACTGGAAAAATGGTTAGTAGGGGTAGCTATCATTAACTATCCCAAAATAACCTCAATTCAGGTTTCTGAATTACTATATGATTTATATAATCAGATTGAATGCTGCCCCCCAAGTGATTTTCTGCATCGGTGGCTCAACCAAAGTGCAGGGTGACCTCTCCCATCTCTACTTTGGATGGGTCATGGATTTAGTAACTGAGTGATGATCCACTAATTTTCATTGATATCCGTCCCATGAATACTGTATTCATTATCCTTTATGTTGTATTATATTATCCATTAGTATCCATTACATTGCCATGATTCATCCGTATAATCTTGTTCCCCATGATGTTAACCATTATTTTTAAGTTATAGGCCAACTGCTAACGAATTAAAAAAAAATCCCCAGGGCCTACGGTGATCTCACCTCACAGTGATCTCCCGCAGATGACGAGTTGGATGCGCTCAAGACAAGCGCGTGGGGGACCTTGGTCCCGAAAGCCTGGTTTCGTATGGGTCAACCGATCTGGTTCGATACTTTACCCTCTGGTAAACATACAAAAAGCTATGGAAAATGGCATGTTTATAGTTGATTTACCCATTGAAGATGGTGATTTTCCGTACTTATTGGAAAACCATAGCTATCTGGGTAAATTATAACGACCTCACTGTTCTCCCTCACTGGAATCATGGTTAATAAGAGGAATCATCCCCAAATGGCCGAACTATTCAGGTTAGTGAAATATTGTAATTAAATTACCCAGATAGCTATTGAAAATGGTACATTTATAGTTGATTTACTCATTGAAGATGGTGATTTTTCATCCTTATTGGAAAACTATCCCCAAGAATGTGGGTAAAACAATGCCATTGAACCATCCCCCAGTCATCACCATTTTTATAGGTGGTATGCTTATAATAATGGGTGGTTGATGACATTGTTTTACCCACATCAGTAGGGATAAAATAGCCCCAATAATGCCCAATAAGTCCATGAAACTAGAATATGTAGCCAGTATAGGTTCATGACAGTGTTTTACCCACATTAATATGGTTAAACCATATTAAACCACATTAAGCCACCATTTTTGATGGTTAAACCCACATTATTTAAAACCTTTTGCTATCATGATGCTGTACTAACCAGCTGAAAGTTAGATGTTGCAGGTATCTCAGATTCGCCTTAAGGTATTGGATGTACTCATTCTGCCCATGAGGGCAATGTTCAGACTTCATGTGAGGGAATGGGATTTGTAAACCTGAAATAAGATGGACAAGTGACAAGGTTCAAATTGCTAGTATGATAGTGGGATAAAACCAGCTATCATATTAAACCAGCTAGCAATATATTATACCATATACCATATCAAAAAGATGGATACAACCATATACCATATTTTTATGCTGAGTTTCCATTTGAATCGACCCAGCTGTTGCTGGTTTTTGTCACACAAGGTTGATTTCAACTTTCGAGGGCCCCGAATTTTTGGACCCCCCATTCCAATGCTTAAGAGAATCAGTTTCCCGAGTAAAAAGGGCCATCACAATGTGGTGCCTCGCAGTTACAAGTTGGTATGTAGCTTAATACCCATTAAATCCCATTAACCAGTTCGATATATGTAACATAAACCCAACATTTATTGCAGTTATAAACCAACTCTGCTATCATCAAAATCAACTATCAATCCCCCTAACTTCGCTGCTTCAATCCTCAATTGAGTGATAAAACCCCATTGTGATGGTTAAATGAAGTCCCTCTTGTTGGTATCCCCATTGATGACATTTAATATATTTCTTTTTCATCACCATGTGATGCCCAATTTATCCATTCAAAGTTCTTGTTGATGCTATATCAAATCCATATCATAAATGACTGGTTGGTGGTTTGGAACATGAATTTTGTTTTCCCATATATTGGGAAATATTGAGAATAATCATCCCAACTGACTTTCATATTTTTCAGAGGGGTAGGTATACCACCAACCAGATGATATCCCCCATGAAATCCATCTAAAACTCCATTCTAGGCTCATCAAATCCGCCTCAACATCCCATCAAATCCATGGACTCTTAGAATATGAATGATATCATATTATATCCATTTCTATCCCCATAAAAAATCCATTAATCAATTCATCCCTATATACCATCCATTAGTTTTATTCTATATCATATTATATTCATTTCATTCCATTTCTATCGCCATAAGAATTGCCAATTTTCTATAAATTCAGAGAAAAATCATCATATTATATCCATTCCATTCAATTTCATATATTATTTTTCTACAAATTCATCCCTATACCATCCCTTTATGAATAAATCACTGGTGGCATCGCTTAGAACGCCCCTGGTCCGCTGGGCCCGCTGGGTCCGCTGGGTCCGCTGGGTCCGAGGCCCGAGACCTGGATGCAGCGGAAGATCGACAGCTGGCAGCGCATTTTCGAGGACGGGACAAAAAAACCTCCATTTATGGTAGATGGATATATCTATAATAGGTGAATTGTATGGATTATCACTAGGTAGATATGGATTATCACTACACAGTTGGTGAATTCTATGGATTATGAAGGATTGTGAAAAATCACTAGGTGAATTCTAGGATGGCAACTGTGGTAAAACATGGTACAACACCAATCCATCTATGGTACAAAGTTGCTGCAACAATCACTAGGCAGAATATGTTGGGCAAATATGGTAGAATGATTCTATGAATATGGTAGAACATGGACTATGGTTACCATATCCAACAATCATCTACTACATTCTATGGATTGTGGTAGAATATGGTAGATATACTGTATCTACAATTACTAGGTATACCTAAGCGAATTCTATGGATTTTGAAACTCTAGATATATAATTACTGGGTAAATTGTAACACGCGTCACTGGAATGATTGGAAATGGATTGGGGTGACTATCCCAAAATAACAAACAAATAGCCTTATTTTATTTCAGATGTCCTTACATTTTAAGTAAAACATGCTCAGCATATCTCAGTGTATAGCTTATTTCCTGGTTGGTGGTTTGGAACATTTGGATTATTTTCCATAATATATGGGATAATCCTTCCCGTTGAGTTTCATATTTTTCAAGATGGTTAAAACCACCAAGCAGATCATCATTTCTACCATAAACCCTAGTTATCTTAGTGATAAAGATTAAAACAGCTTATCCCAGGGACACGTTCCAAGGGAAATCAACCAGTGTCTTTAAATTCATGTTGTTTTTTTCTGGCGATTTTTCCACATCTGTAATGGTCAAATCCAGGTGGATTGGCAGGGCGAGACCTACAGCCTAGCGCGGGGCGATGAGGCCACGCTGCAGGCGCCGGATGGCGCCGGCCACGTGGGATGGTGACTTGGATCCGGCCACGTTAAGTGGTGAAGCCATATAGGGCTGGAGAGATTCCATATATAACTGGAGTATATGGGTATTTATATGGTATTTATATGGGGTATATATGGGGTATATATATATATGGTATTTATATATGGGGTATATGGGTATAACTGAGTAAATATTGATATTCATATGGTTATTAACCACCCATCAAAAACTGCGGGAATACTGGGGATCTTCCATGTATAATTTTGGTATACAATGTGTTTTTTTTAACCAATGAACTATTGCACCAGCATGCGTAATTGGGTAAATTTATGTAAATATAATATGGTGTCTAACCGCCCAGCAAAGACTGCACCAGAACAATGGAATTTATAGATAGCTAGTTACATGCCAAAAAACCATGGAATTGATAGGGTGATAAGTCCATGCATCAAAGATAAGGACTTAACTGACTCAACATGGGGGTAAACATATGTCATGCTGCCAGTTTCATGGGGAATGTTTTGGACCAATGGGATGGTCATAGGCAATCCCAACCATCGAGGCGGATTTTTTTTGCCACAGAAGTTTGGAGGTTTACCTCACAGAAATAGTAATACAAATGACTAACTCATTAGTTCATTGTTTTTATGTTATATTATGTTATAAGAATCTTATATTATGTAATACAATGGTATATTTATGTTATTATGTTATATTATGTTATATTATATGTTATATTATATGTTATATTATGTTATATTATATGTTATATTATGTTATATTATATGTTATATTATGTTATATTATATGTTATATTATATGTTATATTATATGTTATATTATATGTTATATTATATGTTATATTATATGTTATATTATATGTTATATTATATGTTATATTATACTACATTGCATTCATATGCATTCATCAAACATCTTGCATGTAAGGGGATAGGATGGACAATGTGCGATTCTGCACTCTGATTATTCACCTGGTTAGAATAACAGCTTCAAGATATATCGTCTCTTCAGATAATGTGGCATGTAATGGCAAACTATCGTCCAATACCCTGCGATAACCTACCCTGCCAACGGCCCCCCGAGCTGGCCCCGGGCCGCTACCGCAGGGCGTGTTATGGCAACTGCCTTTGAGCTGTGCGCGGCGCACGCGGCGCATGTTGGAACTGGGGCGGACCATTGGGGCGGAGGCGGCGTTTTTTTTTCAGGGCGGACATGTGAAAAGGGTCACAACATGTCATGTCATGATTAAATAACAATGGAACTTGGAAGTCTCATACGATACTTGCATGATTGAGATTTGGGGCGTTTTGTTTTGCTGCAGCTTTATGGAAATTTGCAAACTTGTTCGATCTGTTCAGTTTTGTCTTGAAGAACATGCTAGACTATACTAATACTCCCCCCAAAACGAATATGAACCCTGCCTTTCAAGGACGACTGAACTGGTTGTTCCTTTCATAGTTTTGGGGGTCAGAATGAATGCACTGCTTCCAACCGCTAGATTCAAGGTTCCAAGGCCAGCTGAAATCCCCAGCAGATTGAACTCCTCCTGGCCCATGTTGAGCTGCAGTGCACGCATCTTCCGTCCCCATGGGCTCGTGTGGAAAGGGATGTCACTGGGGCGATGGATGGCGTCCGCACCCGCGTGGTGGGCCAAGGGGTGGCCCCGAGAACGGGTGGATAGCCTGGCGGAAGCGGAGCTGCTGTCGCAGCTGGCCGTGGCGTTGAAGCCGCGGACGAAGATTGGTGAAGTGTTTCGGAGATTTCCGGCACCGGAAGGGTGGTGTGGAAAGTATTTGGATCCAGATCTGGCGGTGCATGGAGTGTTGAAGAGAAATGGAGCCCTCTTTGTGGAATATGATGGATACTGGCGGCATAGTGAGGGTGAACGGCTTTCGACCGACCTCAGGAAGAATGCAGCCTTGTTGTCATATGCCCCAGCAAGTTCACGTATAGTCCACATAGGCCATTGGGAGCGAAATCCAACAGAAGCACATCCTCGGATCCTTTGGATTACCGTTGATCAATGGAATGCGGGCAGCCAAAAGTCCATTTCAAAGATCTTGAAAACGATTTTGCTTCAGATTCTGACTGAATTTGACGGCTGTTTGCAACCACACGTTTCTGTACGTCTTCAAAAGCTGGCCCAGATGGAGTTCATGCCAGCTTCGACCGGGGCCCGAGACTTTTGCACTGCAGCTGCAGCTGCCGCTGGTCGATGCACTAAGGAGGAGCTGTTTGATGTCTTGACGAGTCATGGTTTCGCCTGCTCAAGCATCAAACGTCTGACGGAAAATTCCCACTTGCTCAAATTTTCAAGTGAGAGGCAAATAAGGCCTGGAGTCAATTGGCTATTCAACCTTGGACTAAGCGATTATCAAGTTGCAAAAGCACTTTCTCTTTCTCCGCAGATCCTTGGGTTGAGCATTGAAAACAACTTGCAGCCCACAGTGCGTTGGTTCAGGGACTTGGGACTCACCCAGAGTCAAGTTGCCAAGGCAGTTACCGCTTTTCCTCAAATTCTTTCTTACAGCCTTGAGCAGAACTTGAAACTGACCTTGCAATGGTTTTTAGACTTGGGGCTTACCAAGAGTCAAGTTGCAAAGGCAGCTGCCACTAGTCCTCAAATTCTTGGTCTGAGCATCGAGCA
>Ga0126342_10000176_pt1 | contig 52406 bp, 50 predicted proteins | sample Cyp1metagenome_FD_92528 | JGI IMG/M metagenome (GOLD analysis project Ga0126342, IMG submission 92528) | Coral microbial communities from Lord Howe Island, Old Settlement Bay, Australia - Cyphastrea 1 metagenome | ecosystem: Host-associated > Invertebrates > Cnidaria > Coral ...
AGATATGCCAGATAGAATGCCAAATAGAATGTCAGAAGATATGTCAGATAGAATGCCAGAAGATGTGCCAGTAAGAACATGTATAAATGTCATGGTGGGGATCACACGAAGTAAAGTAATTCAAGATTGACCATTTTTGTTACAGACAATCTGCAGAGTCGGGGAAATAAAAATATGTGACCGCTGTCCATGTTGACCAACGCCCTAGTTTCACCCATCACTGAAGTCATTGTCAGGACCAAGACACTGATCGTTCCGAGAACGACCGGTGTGGATCTTCTTGCCCACGTCTCCATATTTCCTTGGAAGTGAACATTACAGATCATCCCATACCTGTTAGGCCTTTGATTTTTTCAATGTCATATCAATATCTCTGGACTAACATCACTATGGAAAATCACAATTGTTAATGGGTAAATCAACTATAAATGGCCATTTTCAATAGCTATGTTAAATTACCAGAGGGTAAATCCCCTATCAAACCATGGTTTCGTGGCGTGTTTCATGTTAAGTGGAGGGGATTAGCAAACTGTTCCTGGCACATTTGGATACCCCAAGGTTTTGGGTTTAGGCTTTCCAAGGGGTCAAATATATATCGTTGCACCGTTTGCAAAAATGAGCGCTGGTTGAACATGGTTGAACAGTGAACCATGGTTTTTTTCAATCTCCAAGAGTCTCAGTGATGTACTGTTCAATGGCTGTGTGACCATCTTCTTGACTGGGCGTTACCTTGAACTCACCTCCCAGGACGGAGGTAAGAGAAGAGCTGTGGATCAGTCAGTGCACAGCACCACTCTTGATGTTCCAACCGGTGAAAAAACACCCCACGCCAGTGGTGTTTTTAAGTTAAAAACCAGGAGCATCAGGTTGCATCAGGTTGCATCATGTTGCATGTTGTTTGACATCGTAAACATTAAACGCTGCACCTGGGCAAACGATGAAAAAACAAGTACCTTTCCAGAGGTGATCACCCGGATTTTATTCTTCGCAGGGATTGAGATTGAGGGGCTGATGGTAAGCCCTTTTTTCGGATGAACTTCCAAAAAATCCTCCAAAAAAATTGTGCATTTAAGATCATTTAGGATCATTTAGGGTAGGTGACGGTAGCCATTTCTTTTCTTTGAGGGAAAAACTTTGGGCCTTTCTTCCAGAGCTCTTCGATCTCCTTCAAGGCAGTCTTCAAGGTTTGCAACTCCTCAAGACGAGAAAAGGGGCCGGAGCCTGTGCTCTCTCCGTTCTTGGTTAAGTTTCCATAGTTTCCCAAAGAAAAAAACAGAAATCAAGAAATCCAAATTGGGGAAATTTGAGCAAATAAAATAAACAGAAATAAACACGGAACTCGGTTTATTTCGAAATTGGGTCAAAAATCACAACTGGGATTTCCATGATATTTTTCATCACCTTTCTTGAGAGAGATTCCCTAGGCCTAGGGCCAGTGGCCGGCTTGAACTCACACCTGGCTACATCCTGGCAGCTTAGTTCACCTTGGACTAGTGATCACCTGACATCACCTGAAGGATCCAAAAAGAACTTGCCATCACCAATCTTTCACAATCCAAAAGTCAGGGATCATGTCCACTTCCAAAAAATCTCTATGGTGTCCCATGACCATTTCCATCATTTCCCAAGTTCCTCCACTCAGCTATTGCCCAGTAGGATCTTTCATCATCCAGATCATCAAATAGGAGCTCCAACAAAGATCAGCGATCTCAGGGCCAAACCACCACTTGGGATGGCTGAAAAACCCTCAAACCATGTGGCTGTGACCCAACATCCCATGATGAAAACAGGTTTAAGCCTCATTTTCCACATGAACAACTGCAGAAATTAAGAACATATCTGGGTAAATCATGGTAATTTGTGTTCTTTTGAGGTACCAAAGCCATACATCACCCAGCAAGCTGGCCTCCAAGATGAACCCCCCTGTCCTCAGCCGTCAGCACACCGATGGATTGGAGCATCGACGCATGTGCGGCGCTGGCTTTCAAGTCATAGGGCAACAAGACCTCACCATCCAAGCGATAGTCCTTTCACCAGGCGTTGCTTGTTGCACAGAAAAAACACAGAAAAAGAGACACTACCCTCACTACCCGGAGGGGTGTCATCATAATTGTCATAGCTGGAAAATCCACCATTTTTGAGATTTCCCAGCGAACTAAACCTCTGTTTAGTTTGGGGACTTCCCAGTGCGACGTTTTGAGTATCGGAGGGTATGAGGAGAAGCCACGATTGAAGTAGAATCTAAGATCATTTTCCGAGCAGGAACGCATTGGTTTTTCACATCTACGTTAGTTTGACCCAGGGTAGTTCCTATCTAATACGGTCCTGAAGGTCATGATCATGTTTCAATATGTGTGAACTATATACATATGATACTGATCTAATTACGAATTCTGTATAATACTATATAGTCTATAAATTATGGGTGATAATCGTCTGTGAAAGTGAAAACAATCATCTATCATCTATAAATTATCGTCCGTGAGAATCATCGTCTGGTGGGAACAAATCATCATTGTGACGTCACGAGATGAGGTCATTGTAATTCATCATGTATGTATACTATATATAATTATATAAATATATTTATATAATATTATGTGTATATATGAAATTCAACGTGACAATTGAAAAAATCCCTATAACATCAGGATGCAAAAAATAGAAATGGAAGATTGTCCAGCAAGCCACGCTACTATAATCCCTTCCCAGATCCTGGAAGCCTCCCCAAGCTATCGGAAAACAGTCCTCACCGACCTGGGCCAAGAGCCCAAGTGAATGGATCTCATAATATCTCAGAAACATTCCACTATGGTTTCGAGCCTAGGATGATTTCAGCAGAATGTTGAATACAGATAATTACTCAGTAGTTACTCAGTAGGTACTCAGTAGTTCAGACATCTTCGCAAACCTCACGTAGAGGCCCGCGATGGATCCCCCAGGAATCCTGAGAAACATGCTCAGAGCCCTACGTACGGCGAGCGTTTGTTTAGTTTTCCAAAACTACAAATCCTCAAAGCCTGAACCCATGAAACTCGTATGGCGATTGTTTTCACTCGTCCTCTGGTGACAAGTATGTAATATTGTCTGGGTGTGTTGAACATGGCCCGTGGGGAATGCGGGGAACATGTTGAAACATGTCAGTGATATGTCACTAACTACCTGAGAAAACCCCGATTGAAACATACCGTTTCTACCAAAAATGGTATGTTTAACCCACCTGAAGTCCTCAGAACTCCGAACGAAAATTGGATGCTTTGAGATGCTTTTAGTATCACTATGGCGTCAAGGCACGGTGTAGGCTTCCACCAATGGGTGAAGTCCACCGCCACTGCCCTGCCACAGCTTCGCCATGGCGAAAAATCGCAGGAGTTTTGAAAGGAAGATCTCTATATATATAATTATATATATATAATTATATATATATAATTATATATATATATGCTGTATGTGTGTATATAGTATATATATATATGTATATCCTGTGAGCTGTGATTGCTGTGGATGCTGTGAGCTGGAACTCTAGGACCTGAAAAAAATGGAAACATATGGCAACTCACCTGACATTTGAACAGATCAGAATCGTGACTCCACCTTGGGACCTTGGAACCTTGACCCCTGGGCAGACTTTGGACATCTTCACCTTCGGCAAACTCAGCAAAACAATCGTTTGTGCATGGCCAGGTGAGCTCACTTTTTTTGGGCTCACATTCTGGTTTCCTCCGGGCCCAGCTTGAGGCAAATTTCTGGCGGCAAAGTGGGGTTGATGGGACAAACCACCAGCATTCTAGTTCCTTGAGTTTCCAAGCGATCAAAAAATCTCCATGGAAAATTCGGATTGTCCAGGCTTGCCATGTTTGATTACTGGAAGGTATACTTATAAACCATCATAAACCTGCCCCGAATGTTGCTGAGACGTGCTTGTTCTGTCATTGTGCAAGTCATTGGGGATGGTTTCTGGGCATTTACGGCACCAATAGACCCACAAATTTGATGCTTATCATAGCATGTTCCCAGTAGTAAACTTGCCAAACAGGTGTAAATCCAACATGTTCAGACACCCAAATCCACTATTCATTGGTTGAATCAAGTTCATTCCCAATTGTTCATGGTGAAACCATGTGAAACCCCTATGTTTGATGCTTTCGCGCCCCACTTTTTGGCGAAATCCCAGCGACCGAAGTCACAGCGGACGCTCTTCGCCCAGCCGCGCCGTGTTTCGCTGCACCGGCGCCCCGCGGCACCGCGACGGCAGAAAGCCAAGGGCGCCCGTCCTTTTGAAGGAGACGCCCTGGGAGCATTTCATTCATGTTCTATCATGTTCTACACGTTTTTTAAATGAAGTTATCAATAGTTTCTTGATGTTTTTGGTTTGCATGTTGATTGGGTCTGTGGCGATCATCATGTTCTCTTGTAGTTTTAATGGGCTTAATGGTCTTAATGTTTCAAAAATGGTGTTTTATCCATGTGGCTAGCACTTTTGGGTTGTGTTGGCGCCAAAGCTGATCATTTACAGATCCAGTGTTTGGGAGATTCAAAAAATCTTCGCTCCAATCAACTGTGACCGCCATGCCCTTGCCCCATGGCCACTTGAAGAAAGTGTGGCAATCGATGACCAGACGCCTCCAAGAGCGCAGCATAGCGCAGCCATGGCTGACTTAAGTTGATTCATACATTGGCATCTTAACATGTATATATATATAATACACATAGAATGTTTCTACCATATGATGTGTATATATATATATATATTCATTAGTTGTCATAAACCTGTATAACACCTTGCAGCTGGTACAGTCGGCTGGTTTAGTTCATCATGTATGAAAAGAGCAACCGATCCGCTTCTCCGCTTCGGATGTTTGGTGGGAATCCGACAAAATGACTTTGTGTGAAACTTGGGTGCCCCAAGAAATCCATCAAAAATCCATATTTTTGGGAGTTAACAATCATCAAACCAATGCTTCATGGCATTAGAAGCCCGTTTCGCGCAGATGTGAGGATCTTTGCAGGCACCTGGAAGTGCTTCTTGGCAGTTTCCAAAAACACCGAGATGTCCTTCTCCATCACTGCCGGCTCTTCCTGCGCAAAAATGGATGGCGCAACGCCAACTGCACCAAGCACCTATTTGAACAATCTGGTAGTATTGAAAGTCAGACCCATCTACACTTTTGGGACAGAACATTTTGAGAAGTCAAAGACGTCCCAAGACTTACCGCCAAAACCAGGTGCGGGATAGGAAAATCACAGGTACGTTCGAACGACTCACCAGCCAACCTCTCCAGTTGGAACAGAGCCATAACTCCAGAACACGCTTCTCATCTTTCTGAAAATCGAAGGGGTCACCAAAGGTTCCTAAAAAAATCACATCCATACTTATCATACTTAGATGTCTTAACATGTCTTAACATGTCTTAACATGTCTTAACATGTCTTAACCATCACCAGCCAGTTCCCCCCAAAACGTTCGTTCCCCCATTGGGCTGTTCGTGGCCTCTTGTCGTGCTGGTCGCGATTCTCCCAAGAAGGTGTCATAAGGAAAGCCCAGGCCCAGGTCCTCATTGGGATCCTGGCGACATCGGTTTTTAGCCGAAAAGAGACATCCCCAAGAGATGGAAAAAAGGCCCGATTTTTTTTGGCACCCAGAAAAACATGAAACAGTCATATGATCATCATATAATCATCTGATGACTGCTTTCAGAAAGGTCAACAGTATCTGCTCCTTGCCCATCTGCCCGCTGTACCAGACTTTGGGCGGCAAATACCAGGGATTTCGCATCTGGCAGTGGCAGGGCAGCTGAGGTGTAGAATTGACCGGGGTCATTACCTAATTATGTGGCAGATCAGAAACTGTTCTAATGTGACATACCCATTTTGTGGCTGAGATCACCATTTTCCCCATTTTGCACCAAAAAGCAATTTGCTTCTGCTTCAACTGCTAATCGCCGCTAATCTGTCGCCTTCTTCTGAGGAGACTTCTTGGATTCGTCGCCCAAATAAACTTCATCGGGCGCCTGTTCCGAAGAAAATCTGAGAGTCACCCAAATGCCCATGGAACCCCGCTATCAATCCCCCCAATTGAATGAAAATTTTCAGAATGCGGCAGGGAAAGTGGTGAGTTGCAACAGACTCAACAGTTTTGGAACCAGATTTCGGAGCATGTTGCTTGTGGAGAGGATCAGAGCATCATGTTTAGCCTCAACAATTGCCACTTCAGGGTAGCCATTTTTGGACCCAAATCCATCCAAATCCCAGCCGGATGCCCTGAGATTCCCACCTGTCGACGCCTCGGCTTGCTCGGGAGCTTGAAATCCACCTCCTCCTCCTAGCTTGAAACGACACTTGGCCTGGAAATGGAGTCATATCCTGAACCTCCCAATATTCATATCTATAACATTATATATATATATACATACATATATATATATATATATACATATATATATGTACATATATATATAATTATTTATATAACTTATGTATACATAATATCTGATATGTAAATACATCTCATTGATATATGGCGGTCATTATTCGCGAGGGTCTCATGTTGGATCCCTGGCGGCCTTTGCAATGGACAAGCGAATTTTACAATGGACCTTTTGGATCGACAATAACAAGAATATCATATTTTATAATATTATATGTATATATATATATACATACCATATATATATATGGTATATATATATATGGTATATATATATATATGTGGTGTGTATATATATGGTATATATATATGTGGTATATATATATGGTATATATATATGTGGTGTATATATATATATATGGTATATATATAATTATATGGTATGTATATATATATGGTATATATAATTATATGGTATATATATGGTATATATAATTATATGGTATATATATGGTATATATCTGGGTAAATTCTAATATTTCACTCACCTGAATCTAAAAGGCCATAAAAGGGGATGATTTCCCCAATCCTAACCATTATTCCCAGTGAGGGAGAACAGTGAGGTCGTTATAATTTACCCAAATATTTATATATATATATGTATATATAAACAATTATACAATGCATTATATCGGGTATCTATCGATTTTCTTCCCATCTAAAAATTGGTAGACGCCCCCGAGTCTGGTAAACCGCCCAATGTTTGGCCGCACCTGTGAAGTTAGCACCTGCAGAGGAAACTGCAGGAGATCTTCCACAGCATTGGAAACAAATGGTGACTTCAAACCATGAAATGGATCATTTCTGGGATAAACTAGGGATAGAACATGATATAATGTCCCAGCAAAATTCTTTCGCAGAATGATAACTATAGCTGCTATAGCTATTGGATTATTGGTGTATGACTAAATCAGACCTGAACACAAAAATCCTCAGACTTCATCCATATCATCCATATCACCTTGACAAGAACGTGACTTCATCACCTTCACCAGTGACGTCACTTTCCCCGCTGCTCACCTTCTTCGTTTCTCTGGGTACCTTAGAACCAGTGGGGCCTGATGGACTGACTGCAGCAGCGAAAACTTTAAGGACATCCAAAAAAAAGCGTTTTCTGTTGAAAATCTCCATACAGGCTATTAAACGGCTATTAAACGGCTATTGCAGGCTCATACCACTATCATCTCTCGGATATATCCATATGGCAGTGTGTCAAAACCCTGGTACCCCTGGTGAACATCAAAATAGCTGGTAAATGGATGTTCATCCCCCTAAAAATGGTGTTAATAGGTATTGATCCATACCCATATCTATCCCCTCCCTGAAGTAAATTGCCATCATTTGTTGCCATCATTTGTCGGCGCTAAGAAACAGCCATCAGGTCACCATAGAAATCCCAAATCCTGACTTTAGTCACCCCAGAATCACACCCCAAATACTGCCTTTAGAATGTACTTGGATCCACAAAAACCATCAGAAAAACCACCTAGAAACCATCTAAAGACCGCCTTTGAGAACCATTCAGAAACCATTTAAGCCATCTTTTTCACCCATCAGCCATCTCTCCTCCCCTGCGAAGCTACATTGCCCAGCAGTTCGTCCACCAGGCGCCGACTTAGTTGGCTCTCTACGGCCACCACGCGGTTGTCGGGCAAAATGATGTGGCAGCCCTCCGCAGCGTCCTGACTTGGAACGTGGAGGACGATGATCTACAGATAGGATGGATAAGATGGGATGCTGCACAACTCTCTCTCTATATATATATATGTACACACACACACGCTATCGCTATTGAAGGTTGTATTAGATGACTATATATGATAGTAGATTCTATCTGGTGATACTAAGAATACTAAGACTTTAAGATGGTAAAGCCAAATTGTATGATATATCATCCCAAATATGATCCTGTACGGACCGACCTGATATAGGATGACAATATTGGATGATGCTATCCTGGGTATCTGGGATTCAATGTGGGAGTATAATGGGTGCTGGTACGATGGGAGGGGTACAAGGGGACAACCAACTTGACATGATATGATTATGTGTGTCTGAAAATGGAAGGCCTACTCCCAATAGATGGCCAATGAGAACATGATAATGAACCATCATGATGATGATGATGATGATGATATATTGGTAATCCCTTCCCTCTGATATTGAATCTCCCAGCCAAAAGCCTCGTGGTGTCTGTACTGGATACTGGATCTATTATAATCTATGCATTGGGTCCATTCGTGATGCGGGATACAAAAACAACCCAGCGACTTCAGACCGCAAAAATGGGATGTTCTTGGTGAAACATTGTCTTGTCTGCCCCCAAAAAAATTGGGGGTGTCATTTTCCCCGTGCTGGTGGAAATCTTATTCTTGCTTGTTGAAAGATATGTTGAAAGTGATCTTAAAAACCCTTGGTGGTGGTAGTTCCATTCTCCTCATTTCAGGTCGGCTCAACGGTCACTAAATGATGACTTAGTGGCAATGAAACAATGAGGCCTTGAGATGTCGGTGTTACGTTGCAAAAAACGTAAGCCTGTTAAGCATCCCACGGTTCAGACAAAAATGGTCCAGTAAATGCATATAAAATCATATATATATATATAAATGTCATACATTATTTTCTCAACCCTTCTCGATGTTTGTTGTTCCAATCTTTTTCAGAAACCATGGGACAGTTTAATCTTTTGCCTGCGGGAAAACATGGGACGATTCACCAACATCTGGGTGAATTGGATGGAATTGGCATCTATATACTGTGTATATACATAATATTATATAATATTGTAATTAAGCCCACATATAGACAATATGTTACATTGTATTACATCATATAACCAGATCCCATATCCTATCTACACATGAATATGTATGTATAATTAATATAAGTATGTATATCATATACATCATGCGTGAATATATCTGTTATTCTGTTCATCCATTGCAGAAAAAACTGTGGGGTATTCACCACAGGCTATACTTGTTGGTTGATAGGGGTTCCTCTATCGGATTGTGAGTATCAGCCTATATTCCTGAGCGTTGGTTCGAAAAATATCCCACCAGGGGGTGCGAAAAATATCCCAGTTTTCCCCATTGTTTTCTAAAATTGTATCCCTATGAAATACCAGTGATATCCCATGAACCTTGAAAAAGATTGGTCTAACTTCCACAAAAAATCACTGAACTGGCACGACTGCTCATTTCCCGCCCGCATTTTTCTGCGAAAAATAAACCCATGGGCACAGTATAGGTCAATTTTTTGGGTACCCCAATAATTGGATGCTTAGTAAACATAGACTAAAATCATCTAAAATCTGTGGTCTCTCAAGTCTTTAAACCCATATTATGGGTTTGTCTGAAAATAGCGTACCCCTAAACCCAATGGTTTTGCTGATCATTATCCCTATTAAATGGCTATATATGGCCCATATCCAAATGGCTTGCCCCACCAGACCTCCAGGTCTCGTTTCACCTTGGTCGCCTCTTCACTCCGCCAGGGCTTCCGTGCTGGCGACATTTCGCAGTGGGCTTTCGTGGTGAAAAATATGGAGATTTGGCCAACAAAAACTAGGGATGATTTAACAAAAAACTGGCGTTCTTTCTAACCAAACTTGGGATTTAAATGGATTTAAGAAACAATGATGTTTTTTAACTCAGGAAAATAGGGAACAAACACACATGGAGATGTATATAACTAATGAAAAGTCGGAGTTAACAAACAAAAAAAGACGCCTAAGCAACAAACACACAGATTTTTCAGGGCATTTGTAATTCTTACTATCAATGGAATCGAACAAATCACAGAATACCATATGCCCAGTAAACATGCGGGGTTGCAAATTTTCCCAATTCAATTGGACCTGTCTGACATATAGGACACGTCCCAAGCGTCACCCCGGAAGGTTACAGGGCAGCCAGTTCCGAAGGGTTCACATCTTTGGTTCACCTGACAACGTCCACAACGTCCACATCTTTTGATTTCTATGTGTACCCGGTGTTTTTTGGAAAAAAAAAAACGCATGGCCTTGAACAGACTTCTTGGCTTCTTGGATGATTTCACTGGGTTCTTGGACAGACCAGTCATCCTTGCAGAACGTGGGTTCCACTGTTTTTTTGTTCCAGCGTCAGTGACTCACCGGCATCCGGGAAACCTCGTTCTTGGAATCAAATGATTGGTTTAAGGGGGAAAAACCGGAAACGATGTTCTTTATCACCCAGAAAAAAAGGGGTGTTACCGTCAATTTTCCCATCCAACTCTGGGATGAAAAGTGGTACAGTGCCTTGATTTGGCTTTTATGCAGCATCTGAACATCTCAGTGTCTATCATGTCCTTCAAACGCTTTCAATCTCCGAAGGTGAACATCCCTGCCGTTTTTTTTTTACAGACGCTCTGATTTTTCATGTTGTTGTTTTATCCTGGATGATTTGCAGGAAACTATTGTTTTACCATGTAAAAAATGGTCTTCGTGTTTTTTTCCCCCTAAAGATGTCCTTGGATGCCAACAGCTCAGAGATGTCCGCATCGAAGGGATTCCTGCAAAGAGAAATGTGTGGAAAATGAGCGGTTGTGCCAGTTCAGTTTGTCTTTCTTTACTGGGATTTAATGGGGATATTGTGGGGTATACATGTATGTATAAGCAACTATAACCATTTGGGTGTGTCTGAAAATGGTGGATGTAGTCCCAAATTATGCCAATTAATGAGAAAATGCTGATTGACCAATTGAATAACATCAAACACACATCGGAAGGAATCCGACGTTTGCAACGGAATGTAGTTACCACGGTTGCCTGCAAAAAAAGAAATCCCTTCCTGGCCACACATGGACCCAACACAGAAATATCCAACTCTTCCCCTCAAACGTAACTTAACTACCTGACTACTCAACTACCATATCTTTCCGTTTCATAGTTTCCAAATATAGAAAAACAACTCATGAATCCCACCCACCTAATTTGAAATACCTCCCATATGGGTCCCAAAAATTAATAGATCCACTACAAGACGAGTACAAATGTTTATTAGGGGAAGGATTGCCTGTACATCAGAATGATGATGATGATGATGATAATGATGATCCTCCTCCTCCTCCTCATCCTCCTCCTCCTCCTCCTCGTCCTCCTCCTCCTCATCATCATCATCCTCATCCTCATCCTCATCCTCATCCTCATCCTCGTCGTCATCGTCATGATTCTTCCATCAATAGGCTATCTATTGGGACTAAATCCCTCATTTTCACACACAGCCAAATATCATATCAATGGTGGTTATCCTAATTCTATCTATATGATGTCCCAATGTGTCCCATTCTATTCCATTATATGTTGTCGCTTCTTTGTCTATCTCATCTTATATATCCAAGATGTTCCATGTCCATTTCCAGGCACTCAAAAGGTTAGACCTTCACGTCTATGCACATGTTCTCGAATTGGAAGATCAGCACAAATCATCAGTCTTGAAAGTATGATCTCACACTAAAAAAAATCTCCAGCTTCCCATGGTTGTTCATCATCATCATCATCATCATCATCATCTTCCCCAAAAACTGGCCATGAAATGGATTGAAATGCTATATCATTTAAAAAATCATCATCTAGTAAAGCCCTTTTTTTTGGTATTTCTTGGTATTTCTTGCTGTGATTCTCCATATACCTGGCTGAACCACAATAATTCACTAATCTGAAAATAGCCAGCTGATCGTTTGGGGATGATTCCCTCAAAAAAAAACACCTTTCCAGTGACGGAAATCTGACACGACTAAGTGGTCAAATTCATCCAGATATATACACAGGAATATATATATATATATATGTAATCATATATATATGTATATATATATATATTAATATGTATATATGTATATACATTTATATATATATAGCACAAAAGTTATATAGATCGTAAAAACACAATTACATACTTGCACACAACCATATCATAGCTAATCCAATTTATATAACCAAAATTCACCATAGTCAGAGTTCCTTAGTTCCTTGGCCCCACCTGGAACTGACGCTGCTTTGTGGCAGGTCCGTGGACACGCTCGCGCTCACGGCCGTGAAGCTTGAGACCTTCGGCAGCTTCACTGGCACCTGCCGTTGGATGGATGGTGGATGGTGGTGTGTGGATTAGTAATAGTAATAATCATAGTAATGATAATAATAGTAATAGTAATCATAATAGTAATATAATATTATGATTATTTAGTAATGACTAGATAGTAATAATAATAGTAATCATCATAATAATAATAGTATTAGTAATCTAGTAATAGATATGATATCATAATAGTAATAGTAATAATCATGCAACTAGTAATTACTATTACTAAACATAACCAATAGTAGTATAATCGGTGGATATTCAATTAGTTGCCAGCAAACATAATAACAATAAAATCCACCACTAGCAATGACAACAACAATAATAGTATATAGTAATAATCAATTCACTATTGGTAGAAGATTACTATGAAAAAAAAACATAAAAATATAGCAAAAACAATTATAGATCGGTGTTTTGTCTTGTATTACTACTAATAGTGCTCTTCTAGATCTATGAATCGTATATGAAATTCCTATTGAGATGATGAATTCAAGGTGAAGGTCTCACTATTGACCATCTCCATCCATTCGAACTGTTTCAAGGGCCCGTGATTTGTGAATTTTGCTGCTTAAAATATCTCAAATTCAGAATTCAAAAGAGAAATCACGGTCAAATTCATGGATGCATTAAATCTCATCGAAACCACAAAATTTCGTAGCGGATCTCCACATGTTGGGGATACCATCCCAGATATCCCAGGATCGCATCAACTTCATCGGTGCCTTCTTCTTAGGCATGCCGACCTGGGACCGTCAACCTTTTTTTCGTGATGCGAAACTGGTGGTAAACAGAGGGGAAACTGGAATTTTTTCAGTGCTAGTGACACATGGTAGTTTTATGTGGTAGTGGCAAACGCTAGTTTTTAGCGGTTTTCTAAAATTGTAGTAAAATGGTCATGACGGTCATGTGATGTACGGAAAATATCATAGAGAACATTGATAGTGATGAAATCATGCTGAGTTTTGCCGCAACATCTGAGCATCCAACGAGCCATGGCCACCCAAGCTAAACCTCCTACTCTGCAGCCAGAAAACAAACAAAAAGAAACAGCTGAATGGCCAATGGTGATCTGAAGAAATGACATTCACACAAGTTTTATCCCGTACGATACCCCACCACCCCACCATTCCATAAAACTCGTTGCCATCCCAGCGATCCCAGGCCGATAAGTGTCCGACCGTGTCTCATATCTTGTTGTATTTGTACAACTATGTACTATATTCATCTATATTATACTATTACTAAAATATCTGTTGACTTAGAAAATGTGTCTTCACTTATCACACCATTTGTAGATCACCATTATCATTTTCTTGGAAGACCATGGATGTTCCACATCTATCTTAGTTTACCCTAGGGTAACTTATAATTCCAATATATTCCAATATGTTGTATTCCCGTTGAACCTGGCCACATGCAAGAAACTGATATTTTTTCCGCCCGGTGACGTGCATGGTCGGAAGAGTTCTCGATTTTTTGTTTCCACTGCGAAGGTTGGGGAATCTCTGGACGACCTGCAGATCTTTGATTATTACCAGGGGGTAGATCCCTGAAAGGTTGTTTGATCTGCTTCGGCCATCAAAGTATTTCCGAAAAGTGTTTGTTTTTGATGAACAGATCTCCAAAAAACAACTGATCATGGCTGCAAGTCACTTGTCCTGATCGTTAAAAAAAAACTGATTTCTTCAGGACATCCAGACATCTTTCATAGCTGTGTTCAGCGGTGGCTACCACATCCCTACTCAGCTCTCCAGCATGCGTGGCCTGTAGATGGCGAGCTGAAGGTTCCCTACCAAGTGTCCAATTGCGATTGCGAGTTTTTGATGTTAGCCTTGGATAAGACATAACATGGATGTCTTTCAAAATGCTGCAAACCCTGAAAAACCACAGTTTTTTATTTGGTGAAGGAACAAACAAACCCCTTTGGTTTTCCTTGTTCACCCCAGCATTCAGAGACTTGGGGTATGATAAACACTCTGACCTGGCGATAAGCCAATGTCTTGGCATCATGGGAATTTCACAATGAACCCAGCATGACTGGGATCGTGAACATGACATGGGATTAAAAGCGAGTTCGTTGACTTCGCGATGTTTTAAACCACACATTGTGCTCGATGAATTGTAATCCCCCGGCCTGCTGGTGTGTCTGATTGGAAGGTGTTGTTCCTGTTCTGCTCTTGGTTTGTACTTGTTCCTGTGTTCTCTTGCTACGCGTTTTTGCTTCATCTGATTCGTGTCCACCTTCCCCTCCCCCCTATGTCTAAGTCTAGGTCTCGTACCTGTACTAGTACTACTTCTACTACTTCTACTACTTTCTACTAGTTCTACTACTTCTACTACTTATCCTAATTCAACTTCTTCTCCTAATTCAACTACTTCTACTAATTCAACTACTTCTATTCCTTCTACTACTTCAACTAATTCAACTACTTCTACTACTTTTACTACTTCTACTACTTGTACCAATTCAACTACTTCTACTACTTCTACTACTTCAACTACTTCTACTACTTCTACTACTGCCACTGCTTCTATTATTCTACTACTTCTACTGCTTCTACTACTTCTACTACTTCTACTACTTCTACTACTTCTACTACTTCTACCAATTCAACTACTTCTACTACTTCAACTACTTCAACTACTTCTACTGCTTCTACTACTTCTACTACTTCAACTACTTCTACTGCTTCTACTACTTCTACTACTTCTTCTACTTCTACTACTTCTACTACGTCTACTACTTCAACTACTTCAAATACTAATAATACTACTACTACTGCTACTACTACTACTACTTCTTCTTCTACTTCTACTACTACTACTCCTACTACCACTACTCCTACTACTACTACTCCTACTACTACTCCTACTACTACTCCTACTACTGCTCCTACTACTCCTACTCCTACTACTCCTACTCCTACTCCTACTTCTCCTGCTACTGCTACTACTACTACTACAACTACTACTATTTCTACTTCTACTATTTCTACTTCTACCTCTACTGCTACTGCTACTGCTACTGCTGCTACTACTACTACTACTATTACTACTACTGCTGCTAGTACTACTACTACTTCTACTTCTACTACTTCTACTACTACTCCTCCTCCTATACTCCTTCCTTTTTCCCCAAGTACTAAACTGGTAGTGCGGGTAACTAATGGTACTGTTTACAGCACTGCAGTCGCTTATAGGTACTAGTCATAGGATGCACACGGTACTAAACTGATCGGCCGGTACTCATTTGGTATGCAGTCCATAGGTTGTTCAAGCACGCACTTGCTGCTAAAGCTGCTTCTGATCTACGGCTCTGTCTTCGTCTCTTCTTCTTCCTCTTCTTCCTCCTCTTCTTCTTCTTTTCTTCTCTTATCTTCTGCTTCTCTCTCAGGCTTCCACCTAGCGTGCACATCAACCTGCCTTGGGGCAACCTCTCTCCGCTTCCACCCTGTCCTTCGGTTCATACATAGTACCTGGCGCTACTTTGCTGGGGGCGGTACTGCTTTCCATTACGGCCAGCACTCGCTACACAAGCTGCTTCCGTTTTACGGCTCTGTCTTCGTCTGACCTTCTTCTTCTTCCTCCTCCTCTTCCTCCTCTTCCTCCTCTTCCTCTTCCTCCTCTTCCTCCTCTTCCTCCCCTTCCTCCCCTGCCTCCCCTGCCTCCCCTGCCTCCCCTCCCCACCCCGGCCCTCCCCTCTCCTCTCCTCTCCTCTCTTCTCTTCGCTTCGCTTCGCTTCTCTTCTGCTTCTCTCTCCCGCTTCCACCTAGAATGCACATAAAACTTCCTTGGGGCCACCTCTCTATGGCCGGCGGCCTTGCCGAAGACAGTTACCGTAATATTGAATGATCCATCATGGTTCACAATCCAAGTCTTCAGCCAAACCGTCTTCCCTTAGCCTCCAGTGTTAACTGCTCGTGGCGTGCGTGCTGGAAAATCACCCATGAAAAGCTCGATGATTTGTATATCCCATATTTTCCCCATATCTCCCATATCTCTGCCATATTTCCCATGGTTTTCCCGAGTTTTTCCGTATGAATCCCTGCCATTGAGCATCCACACTTGGCGATGCTGAAGACTGGCTCTGCCCCAATAGAACGGGGAAAGAGCTTCACCTCACCTCAGCGGCCAGGTTTCCTCGAACAAAAATGGGGAGCTGCCATCTGGTTATGACTAACAGTTCGCCATGGAAAGATCCACCATGCTACTAATAGGTAAACCATTTTTAATAGGTAAAATTATATAAATATACAGTAGATACCCTCTGGTTATGACTAACATAGCCATGGAAGCCTCGGCCCATAGAAATAGATGGTTTACCTACTAAAAATGGGTGGATCTTTCCATGGCTATGTTAAATAACCAGAGCCTATATGGAATTTAATGGGGATAGCATGGGGAAGATTATGGAGTAACAAGTGAATTCTTGTGAAGTGAATGGAAACTCATGGGAATTGAATGGGACATCTGAAATGGGAATTGCGGGGCATCATGGGAATTTAAACATGGTGATTTACAGTGGATGTCTAAAATGGGGATAGTTACCCATAATTCCAAAAGCAGCAACCATTATGGGGATTAAATGGGCAATTTAACGGACATATTATGGTGATTTATGGGAATACAATGGGGGCATGAAACATGATGGGAAATATATGTCATCAATGGATTTAGTTGAAGGGACATTTTACAGGACCACCCTATATTTTATGAGAAAAATCATGATAATCATGGTTTCCGGTGCTAACTTTCCCTTCAACCAATAATCCCATTGATTTATATTGGCTAAACAAAAAAGAAAAGATGAGTTGACTTGACACCATGTCACAGTTTCCATTGATGTTCCTTGTCTTTTGGTGTGTGTGTGCATGTGTGTGTGGGTGGGGGGGTTCAACCCCTGTTTCCAAGGGATTTACGAATTGCTCAGTTTTTCAGTTTTAAGGCAGGGGGTGCGAGCAGCCCATCCAGTCTTGCACCAACGAAGACACTGGATGAGTGCTGGTGATATCTGACCTGATCAGTCTGACGTACCTGCCATGTGACCATTTCGATTTCTGAATTCTGTGATTCACTCACAGCGGCGACCGTACTCAATTTGTCATTGTTTAAAACATGTTTGGGTACAACGGCCTTTTCACGAGCAAAAAAACACAAATCAATATGAGCCTCGTGAACAGACATTCTGTCTTACAAGTGTGTGTGTGTGTTCCGATTCTGTTACATTGTTGGTTTTTGGTACTCCTCCATTAGTTGTGGCTATACGAAAAGTACATTCCAATGTGTTACAATGATGCCCATGTTCCGGCGTTTTCTATGGAAAGGACATAAACCTCTGGTTATTTAACAGTTTGCTATGGAAAACCATTGTTTTTGATAGGTAAATCATGATAAAGCATCCATACATACATTATGTTTGATAGATAAATCATGGTAAGTCATCTATAAATATATAGGTAATTGTCCATAGCCATTGGGGGGTAATTACCCTCAGCCAACCCATTTTTTGAAATCTCCAATCGGATTTTTTTCATATTGCAAAAAGGGATGTACCCTCTGGTAATTTAACATAGCTATTGGAAATGGCCATTTATAGTGGATTTACCCATTAAAAATGGTGATTTTCCATAGTTATGTTAGTTTCCCAGAGGGTATATCAATGGATATCAATGATTATCAATGGATATCAATGGATATCAATGGATATTGAGGTTCCCGACGAATACGGAAAGGCAGGGATGGGCCACCACCACCTCCACCGCCGCCCTGTGCGCCGGCACGGTCGCCTACGAGGCTTTGCTCCTCACCGAGGCAGCAGGGGAATGTTTGAATGTTTGAAACTTAAGCCAACATAGTGGAAACAATGGTGGTAAACAACTAAGTGTTTCCAGCAAACAGATTTGAATGGCGGTACCATGGTGGTAAAATGACCAAGTAGTGATATTTGAGACTTAAGAGCAAACATGACCAAATATGACAAAATGTTGGCAAGGAAAGGCCATGAAATGATGCTTGAAACTTGGCGAAACATGAATGGCGGACTCTTCAAAAGGGCAACAGTATACAATCAGACATGAATTTCAGCTGATTCATAAGGATGTGAGACCCTATTTGTGCATGTTTAGCTGGGCAGCTTGGCCATTTTGCGAAAAATATCTAGGTCAAAATTGGATACCCCAAAAAATCGAATGGTTATGGGTCCAAAACCATTCGTACCCTAGGGACAGTAAGATAGCTGATTACTAGATGTTTATTCCCCAAAATATGGTAATAATACGCTTTGACCCATCCCCAAATAACTGATCAGTTCCTACCGACATTTGTCTTTGGGAGAGCTTCAAGCTGTAATCTACGCCCACATGATACTGGATCATGCTTGATGCGTCAGTCAGAATTCAAGTAAGGCGCCCTGGAAACTACAGCCGTTTGGGGTTTGTGTATACTTCCCTATACTTTTCATCCACTAGTTTGTTGGTGAAAACCCTGTGTTTATTGTTTCAAATCTACACGTCGAAAAAACAAACATGTCTTGTTGGTCAAATCCACATGTTTGATAGTCTAGAATGAAGTGAAAACCCATCTCTATCGGTTGACCCCACCTCTTTGGTACTTTAGTTGTTTTTCTTCCCCTCAAAGGTTCTTGAAATCCCCATTTCCCATTCCATTCTGCTTGGTAGGGATTCTCAATGGATGATGAGAATTCGCTAATGGAGAATGTTTATCCCCTACAATCCCAACAATCAACCCTGAGGCCTGAGACCCCTGAGGCTTTCAACATCCCCCAAAGAAAAAACACCTGGTTGACTGGTTGATTAAAAGCCTGAACACTCATCACTCTTAACCATCACAATCCCTAGAATCCCTGCAACCATCCACCAGGTGTGAACACTGGTGCTGAAATCGTTGGGAAAAAATTGGTAGATAGGTTTCCCTACTACGAATGATCATAACCCCCAATAAATGACATAGACTACAATACCCCCCTATTATCACAACCAATCAACGACCATCAATTAATTCCTCCATACGTTGGTTAAACCACCTCCGTAATCCCCCAAAAGATGGCTACTTTGATGCTTCAACAAGTAGATTTGGGGTATTTCAACTACACCGAGGTTTCCTAAAATAAGAATGTCCCCAAAAAGCATCCATTTCAATAGCGGATTTTCTATCATAAACTTTAAAAACCATCCAGCGAGCTTGGGGGATACCCCCATGACTATGGGAGGTTTTCATAGTCATGGGGGTACCCCAAGCTCGCTGGATGGTTTCAGGGAAAGTCCCAGACAAAAATTAAATGGATTATATTTACAGGGCTACCCCCATCATTTATGCTAAACCTCCGGGCTACCCCCATATTTCTGCTGGAGAAAAAAGACAAAAAAATACCCTCTGGTAAATTAACATAGACCCTGGCAGATAGGGGTTGGAAGACTAGTTTCCATTAAAAATTGGTGTTTTCAGGGTCTATGTTTATTTACCAGAGGGTATGTTTTTCTTCATCGCACCTCAAAGGTGCTTTTGGTTCGTGCTGCGCTCCACTGTGCGGGTGGCTTCTTTGCCCTGGGCCAAGGGGACGAAGATACGGGATGGGCCATGGGAGTCCTGGATGTGTACATACTGTGTATAGTAATAGAAATATAATGTAATTTAAATAAATATATATATATATATATATATTATATATATGGCATATCATATCATATCACATCATATCATATCATATCATATCCTGTCATGATATATCATGATATAAATCATGGTGTATAGTTGTATATACGCTGGTTCTTTCAGAAGAAAAACTCATAGATACGGAACTGCAATATGCATTGTCGAAACATGCACCGGAAAAGAGTCTGCAAATAACTGCAACTGGTGGATGTTCATGGATTTTCCTTGGTATCGAACAAACCGCCTGTTCCCATTACAGCATCCAGGGGCCCCTCTGTCGAACTCCTAGGTGAGTACATTCCAAACTAATAGCCACGCTGACTCCGTTGATGATAAACACCCGTCAAGAATCAATCAGCATGGATACATGTTCCGGGGCTTTCTATCTGTCGGGGTGATGTTAAGTTAGGTTTTCCTGGATACAGGATAATACAAGCCACCCTTTTCCACCTTGCAACTGGCTAGCTAGCTGCTTTAGCTGAAAATGAGTGGCCAAACAATCTTCACGATTGGATCCTTCCCCGCCCAGATTGGAGTGTGATTCATGTTGCTGCGAGACAAGGCCCTTTTGTACTTTTGGGATGGCTTTATCATCTTTATCAACAAAAACATTCGCCTAAGTCTAGTCTCAACACCATGTCATGTCATTCCCTGCCATTCCCTGCCATCCCCTGGGGCCCATCCCCAGGGTCCCTCCGGGTCTTCCGACTGACGATCCAACTGTGCCAAGTCCTTGTTCGCTTTCTCCACCTCACTCACCTCGTCGTCCAAGAAGTTGAAGCTACTCATGGCGCGTCCTGATCCAAGATGATCCAAGCTGCAAACCAGGGGACGGCTCGGACTGGAATTCCCAGGCTGGAGTGTTTAATGGAATCTACATGAATTTCATAGGATTTAACAGAATCCTATGGTGATATTATGGGACCAAAAAAACAACCATAACTGAAAATGAATGTGTCTGAAAATGGGGTATACCATGGGATTTTTTTCGTATGCCTCGAACAGCACCATGAATTTTCATGGGAAAATGACTAAGTCAACCATCAGATTTAGGGGTAATTACCCGATTTTCCGACAAACTCAGATGTCAACAGTAATCCTAAAACAAATGGATGGTAATGATGGAAATAGCACAAATTGGAATTGTCATAAAACACATTGGTGATTTTGAGGAAGAGAATCGCGGATTTCAAGCAACATCAAGCAACACATGTTTGAGACTTTGCCAATGGGAATCCGAATTCAAGATTGGTTCACCATGGGTTTTTGGTTCCGAAAGTGTAGGGCCAATGTCTGCCAGTTCGAGTCCTCTGGTAACTAATGGAAATTCTCCCAGGTGGAAGGGAACAAAAAATGCTTCAGAAGTGAACTGGCCCAAAGCTAGGATTGAAATCTGGAGTGTTCTCAAAGATCTCAGATCACAAAACGTATGAACCAACATAAAACAACATAAACCAACATAAACCAACATAAACCAACACTCAGCTTTTGGAACACTGAATATTTTGCTCGTCCGAAGCAACTGCCAGGTGACAGATCCAGAATGGCGTCGCCCCCGAGGTCAGTTCTCTGAGCCACTGGAAACGCTGTCGCTGGGTCGTCGCAGTTGGATGGGGTGGGGTGGCTTTAAGAAATGCCTCTGGCGTGGCTTCAATGATGGTTAAAATGTGTTAAATCCAAATCCAAAGCATAGTTTTAAATGATTTTTCGACCGTTTCTGCAAACAGAAACGTTAAAAAAAGACCTGCAAACATATTTATTAACAAATTGAAAATATGATTGTGAAGACCTGCAATCATCTATCTTTTTTTGCAGGACAGCGGCACATGTTTGCCATCAAATGTTGGGATCCAAATGCCCAACTGAGAGGCAGCTACCAGGTAGGTGCATTCTTTGGTAGGTTAGCTGCCGGCCTTTAAACAAGAGATCGTGAAAGTTTCAACACTTTTGGATTTGGGATTGTCTAAGATAAATGTTTATGTATCTATGTATATGTACAGTGTATATCTGTGGATTATGGAACCTCCCCAAACAATTCTATGGCTTGGAAAACAGCTTTCCGATCAAACAATCGCCGATTTTGAGGGGAATATGCCCCTATTGGCTTGAGACTCAGCTACAGGATATGGATGTGGCCAAAGGGAAAGCCTGGTATTCTTGATATGCTTGTCTTACTTGTCAAGTGAAAGATTGCAGGTACAAGATGAGAAAGGTCTGGCATGGCCTGTCCTATACCATGTTTCTGCTTTTGACATGGTTCAAACCAATGCCTTCAATATGCATAAACATGCATGCAACGATCTTTGAATTCCCATCATTCTTGAATTCACATGCCAAGCAGGAATGGCATGTACAAAATGGCCAGGCATGACCCCCACCAGCCCTTGGTCCATGGTTTTTCCTCTCACCTAGTGGCATTGGCACGAAATTCTGCGACGGAAACACCAACGAAGAGCCGTTCTTATGGCAGGCTGATGCAACCATCACCAGCAAAAAAAACAGAGAGATAGGAGGATCTGCAAGCTGATCTCCCCATGCGTAAGTCACTTGAGTTGCTTCATAAACCCCATTAAAACTATCGATATGTTCCTAAGTCATGGAGGTACCCCTAAATCATCCAGCTATCTGTTTGGGATTTTCCATTATAAATCATCCAGCTATTGGGGTACCTCCATTTATGGAAACCCCCATGAGGTGACGTATCATGTCACACCACCATGCGGCTGTCATTTTATGGTGAGAAAGTCGAAGATTCCCGGCTAGTTGGTTACACCCCAAAATGGGATAGTTAAACTAGCAATGGCAACATCTAGCAACCACACACACACACACAATTCTGATGATGTTGCGTCAAATCCCGATTCTTGCTTCACCATTCCAATCTGTTCAATCTGTTCCACATCCCGCTAAACACCAAATCCCCTCATGGTATCTCTTGGTCACATCTTCCCACCCCGCTCCCAACAAATCCAGACAGCGCTGGCACGGCGAATCAAAGTACAGTCGGGCGAATCAGATGGTTTTGAACTCGACCGCGAATGGCAGGCTGCCAAGGTCTGACGTTAGAACTTGTTGATTCATGCCTTGTGTTCAAAAAAAACATCTCTTCTATCACGGATCATAGTGGATTATCCCATATCATCTTCGGAAAAAAAAACAAAATCTTGAACTGATGAACTGATGCTTTTCTTGAACAAATACTACGGACCAACAAGAATGGTATGGTAAACAGAAAACATGTGTAATCCACTTAACACCTGGGGCAAACCCTGAGCTTTTGCAGAAGTCAGCAGAGATGTGGAAAGCCAGCAGGATTGCTTGAACAAACTTCAACCACCAGGTCGCACGTACGTGTTTCTTTGGGCATACAACTGCATACACATAGTCTATCATGTCTATCAAATGTCTATCATATGCTGATCTCACATGAAACATCTCAACATCATGTAAATCTTGATCATCCTTGATAAGATCTTGCGCTTATATTTTCTCAGTCCTGAATCCAGACAAATGTCTCATGGCCGGTTGCTTCCGCACTGCTTCCGTCATCTCTGCGACTCAGTAGTCATAATGCAAACGCGGCCTGGCCGGAATCAGCACCCATTCTGAATCAAAAACAACATCGATTGATCTCGGCAGGATCGGAATCAACATCTGATAGTTCGCCTGGAAAAGTTCCGTCATTTGGGGATGATTCAAAGGGAATCCAATTCCCATCACTCCAGTGACGGAAAACGCCGTGAGGTTATGATCAAATCCATCCAGATTCTGTATTATATATATATATATTATACAGATATAATGATATAACTATATATAAATATATTGCTGAAACAATGGATTCTAAAGCAGTCCATCTGGGCCCCCAGTTCGTCATAGGAATGTTCATATCGCACCGTTTCTTCGTGAAATCACCCATGGTTTGCGGAATCCCCTGTAGTTTGCTGCCGGAATCCCTATTCTCAGTTCCCTATTCTCGGTTCATGAACTCATGTTTCAAAAAATGACAACTTTTCCAAATTCAAATCGTCAAATGGATCTCAAATCCGAATCTTCAAAATCTCCACCCGGTGAAACCAACCCATTTTCATCCATTTTCCCATATTTTTCCAGATCCAACCTCTCCAGTGTCCCCAAAAATGTCCCATGGAAAACTGCCGCCTGCCCGGCGCTGAGGGAAAGAGTTTCACCTCACCTGGGGCGAACATCATGGGAATCTCATGGGAGCCATCAACTGGGGATTTCATGGGATTCTCATGAAATGTCCGGAAGATCATGGCTTGAATTTTTCATGGATTTAGCACGGTGGAACATCCCCAGCCTTTGTTATGTTTGGTTGGCTTGGACTTTCCGATGTTGATCTCCGATGGGCTAAAAACCCAGAAGGTAACTGGAAATCTGGGATAGATCTGGATAGATGGTTTTTTCTTGAGTCATGGGGAATCCCCAAAGTCACCATGGTTGTTTCAATTCCAAAATGCTAATGACTAAGACTCTGCGAACTGGGAAATCACCACTCCACTGTGTGCAAAAGGGCAAGTAGAATCGAACGAAATGGACCTTCGATGTGCCATAGCTATGTTAAATTCCCGGAGGGTAATCTATAGCCACAAGAATTCCATCTGCCTGATATCACCTAATTTCTCATTTTATGGTCCCAACATGTCCCAAATATCTGATGTCACGCCCTACTTTTTACCATGCTTACTGGGTGGTTGTTGAATATGAAAGGGGAAAAGGATTAATTGGGAATTGGGGGAAACACATAAGTTGTAACATTGGGAACATGAAGCGAGAAAAGTAAATAGCATACCCAGTAACATGGTGGTGTAATTTAATGTGAAAACTACTACAACCAGTTGAACCATTGGTTTTAAACTATCCCCAAATGATATATAATGATAGTCATCATAATAATGTGGCAAACCATCCCCTGAAAACCATCCCCAATGACACAACACAAATCGATGGGATTGAAATCATCCTCCTAGGTCTATGGCATTGACTAAGGAAGTAAAAATAGTAGCTTTCACAACAGCTACAAGCTGGTTGAAGCTTTGGGAGTGGTGATGTTATTGATATATGTTGTTGACATATCGATCCGCATAAAGGTTGATTTCATCCCCGTTGTAATCCATCATGTCCACATATCAGATGGATCCGTAGATCAGATACTATATTAATAAATATATATATATATATATTGTATACAATATTGCAATCTGTTTTCTAGGTTTTGAATCTTTACCAAGTTGTTTATTGGTAGAAATCAATGGGATGCTACGGGTCGACGACAGTCGATCAAAAAAGACGAGAACAAAACCTGGATGCAAACCTCATCAGGTGATCACATGCTGGTGGTAACGTATGACTATGACTATGTATATAGTTTCCGCCCAAAAAAGATAGAAATTCCTAAACTCCAATCCCAAAATCTAGTGAAACTTTGTTTTTAAGATCTTTCGAGTATCTTTTGAGGGGGTTATTATGTTACACACGAATCTACTTCCTTATTGACTCAGCCGGCGTGGCGTTTCCCTTGTCCGAGCTACGGTTGTACAAGGATGGCGCGTATCGATCAGCAAAGATGTTGGGCTCCTGAGGTAAAAAAACGCCATCGGAAAGTCCAATCCTCCATTGAGTTCGATGATTTTCGAAGGATTTTCCCATGGATTTTCCCATGCATTTCCCCAGCAAAAAAAAACATGTTTCCCTCCAAAAATCGCGAATCTATTCGCCTCAAAGGGGTTTGGAGCCAGGCCCAAAGGGGCGCCAGCCGTGGCTTTCTTCCTGGCGTCGGAGGATTTTGGGATTTTGAATGGCGAGATTCGACATTGGAGATGGATGGAGATGAATTGGCAGTTTGGGTGTTTTTGGGATGGTTTTGGGATTACCTCTGGTTTGGATGTTCATCATCGCTGATGATTGAACCATGGGAAAACGGTATGAAAAACCATCCAACCATTTCTCCTGCTGGTGTCAATGTTTTTGGTGATTGAAGAGTAATCCACAAAATGTGGAAATTATATGGAATTGTGTGATTTACTTGTGATTCATGGTTGGGGTTTATGATGTGTGATGTTGAGTTTTGCCCACCCAAAATGGGGAGTTAATCCACAAAAACGTGGATTTAACCATCCCCATTCCTATCGGCAACACTCCGATCATCAAACGCAACGGGAAATCACAGGTTGGAATGGGACAATCATGGGTGGACGTTGTATTCCCGGATAGATCACTAAATCGAATCTAGATGGTATATGCTATGCAATGTTGACTAAACCCCAATGTTGACTTTGATGATGATGCTGCGGATGATGGTGATGATGGTGGTGGTGGTGCTGCTGTTGCTTTGATTCTGGTGTGCACTGGGATAGGTCGATGATGGTCGTGTCTCCAACTCGGCCTGATGCACCCTACCAAAAATGGAGACGCACAACGATTTACAGGTATTTACAGCATGTTCAAAAACTGCTGTACATTTGAAATTGAAGAATGGGATTGCAGTTGAAAAATCATACCATTCCTATTGGCCCCATGTTGTTCCTCTGGAGGAGTAGGGACAGGCAACCCGCAACGTCTTCCCTGTATATGCTGGTTGGTTCAACACGGGATGTCTGTAATGGACGATGGGAATTCACAATAAAGCAGCTAGCTATTACCCATTTCATAACCAATCAACAAAGTTTGACTGGTCACTGGTCTACATTCAACTTTGGTCGTTGGAGGCTTGACGTGGTACCACTTTTCAATATCTTCATTTTGATCAAAAAATTTCCTCGTTGTGGTCTAAATTCCCCTCCAAAATTCATTGAAATGTGAATAGCTACTGTTTGGTGTGGTAGAATTCGTATGTCTAATAGCGGAAGTTGTCTAAATTCCTGCTTTTAAATCCCAACACCATCCATGTATCATTTTTTATATATGTATAAGACTCCTGCACCTACCCCCCAGTGAATTAATAAATATGGAAGACCCACTAAAAAAAAAATCACCATTTTTGGAATTTGCATAAATATATAAATGTTGGCACCTATGGTCGACATCCTCTGCCCAAACACGCAGCTCACTTTTTGCTTCAAAGTGGGTGTGTGCCGAAATTGGATCTGAAGGCATAGGACAGCACGTAGTCACCCAATGATTCAATCCAAAGCCAGCCATCGCAAGATGTATCAAACATCAGTCAGGAGAGCCAGACATGAAAAAGAAGGATGTTGTCATGCCGTCCGCTGTTGAGAAGCTGAAGGCACAGGACAGCGCGTGGTCACCCAGTGATTCAATCCAAAGCCAACCATAGCAAGATGTATCAAACATCAGTCAGGAAAGCCAGAAATGAAAAAGAAGGATATTGCTGTCATGCCGTCCGTAGCTGAGAAGTCTCCCATAGGCGCAAAAATTTGTTGTTGGTTACCCAAGAAAAGTGTCGTTGCAGCTTCTGCATGACTAAAGGGAGAGCTCTTTCGGCTGCATCCCAACTATCTAGGGGAATCTTTCGCATGCGAGCTAACATCTGTCCAGGTTTTTGGTATCGCAGGATAGCTTTCTGAGTGCCCCACCTACCTCTGGCCTGAATCTCCGTAGCAGTTCGTGTCTTTTGCGAAAAATCACAGCTGGGTCCAGAGTGACGTACACAGCGTGGTGTAAAATCTAACTGTGCTAGCCCCGCATCCTTCCGCGCTTGCTTGAAAAGGTTTCCATACTCTTTCAGAGAAATAGATCCAAAAATAAGCTGGTTTTGCTGTCGGCACTGGCTGAAAACTATTTTTCATAGTTTGGGTGCATAAGTCCGATCAAGTGAATCCAGAAGCACTGTATCATCTTGTTGTTTTGCCTTGGTAAATTCGCCAAATTCAGACTTGCCAAAGATAATACCCCAATATTTGCAGGTTTTGGAAGTAGACGCCATGACATCCCGTTTCTTGACATTCAGAATCTCAGAGGGCCTAGCATAGCTATCAAGCTGTATCAAAAGAGCTGCAGCTGCCATCGGGTTATGATCAGCAATCTGATTGGCAAGCAAGAACCCGATCAACCCCGGTGCGTGAGCATTGAGGAAACCTCGGGGACCAACCTTTTAAGGCTGCCCGTGACTGTGGAAAGAGATTTTGATCAGCAGTTGGCTCATCTGTCTGAAGCATCAAGTACCCAAACAATGTGTATGAAGCAAGGTTGTATGCGCACCCCTCTTCACAAAGCTCAGCGAAATATTCAGACATATGTGTGTCTGCCAATATGACATTTCGTACAGACCACCGCCTCCGTGCTGCCGTATCCAAAAACTTTTCAACACAACCCTTGTACTTCACCAAAGTGGCATCTTGGACGCGCAAGGCTTTCAGCTGACCATGTCTCGGCAGCGAGCTACGGATGGAAGAGGCGCTTGAAGCGCTTCCAGTCAACTTTCTTCTGTTGCTTTTCCCATCTGCGTCTCTTTTCAAGCACTGTTTGCTTGCTGTCTTGGCCGAAAGCAACTGTCTCTTGGGGTTCTGGGATGCCTGCTTTGACAAATTCGAAGTGAGGGTCGGTTTCAGCAACGGTTTGTATCGATTTCTTTGGATTTCGTCTTGCCGCTGCTGTGCATAACTCTTGGAAACATTGCCACACATGTGCATCTGTATCACGATTTGTACGTGATATGACCGGCTCCAAAATTTAAGCCCATAGTTCACAAAGTCTATAAGGATATGCCCCTGCTCTGTGGTTCTGGGGACACTCTGACGTTTGCCCTGCACCGCCACAACTTCCGAACCCCTGAGTACAACACCATGCTTCTTATGGCAGCACTGTATATGGAGTTTAGCAAATGGTGAAAAATCTGTGAATATTGTAGTAGGTTTCCGAAACTCTTCACCATACATGCAGAAATCCAGATTGATGCGTGCTGCTCCATGTAAACACTTTGCAAGTATAGGAACTTCGAAAAGTCGTGAATTACAGGGATTCTCCAAAGACCAGTGAACCTCACATTGCTTGCATGTCTCTATGACTTCTGCAGTGAACCAACAGAACTCAACCCTACTCTCATCTCTTTTTGCTTGGAACGCTCTGAATCTTTGATCCCGTGACGGGCCCTACTGAAGACTGAGCATGATGTGCCAAGATGAACAAATCGTATCCACCCCGCACGTATCCAGCTGAGGATGGCCAGCTGTGTTGCTCTGTGCCTGATGCCGTGATGGCTACCCAACTGAATGTCGACGCCCGGACAACATGCCAGGTGCCTCCTCCTCATCGCAGCTGTCAACCTGGCTGTTCCTGCAAGGATTTCCAGAAACGCACCTTTGGGTCTGAGCTGAGATCCTGAAACGCTGCTTCCGCCATCGGGCTTGAACGGAGAGCTTGAGGAGCTGCTACCGCCATGATGGTCGCCAGGAGGATTCCGGGTTGAAGCATTTTCAGTCTTGGTCAACTGCTTATGGTTCGCTCTGAGCATCGAAGGACGGGTAGTTGAGGTGCCCAGTGCCAGGTCGCGAACGTCCTTACGGTAACTACATTTAAATATATACGGATTTTTAAATATACGAACTGGTATTTTAGACTACCTCCGGGAAGGTTTTCCGTGGCCCGCCCGGCCATTTAAACATACGGAATCCAATTCATTTAAACATACGGTAGCTACATTTAAATATACGAACTGGTATTTCATACTACCTCCGGGGCCTCGCGGTCTGGCCCGCCCTCCACATATTTAAATGGCGTTACCGTACACTTGATACCTAACGACCGGACCTTTGGCGCGTCAAATCTGGAATCTTCATCTGAAGGGTTTCTCATAGTCTCAATATGTCTGAGCCGCCACCTCACCCCTGAACTTCCCTGAGCCAAATTGGTATGGCGCCGCTGCCCTACAAACACCGTTGAGGGCAAAAGAAGAAGAATTTCTCCGCTCCAAAGCGCGTTGTCTGTCAAAGTAACCACTATGTAAGCCCCTGACTCTTGCTGTCCGTTTCAGAGAACTCAACGTCACCCTGGCCTCTTTGATGTTGATGTGAGATCCAGCGTGTCTCCAGCGCTTTCTCCAGAGTAGGGAATATCACCCTCTGTTGCATAGCTCAGTGGAAACCGGCTGCACCATAGATGGGATATCCACCTGGAGTTTCCTTGGGGGTTTAGCTCTGGCCTGTGATCGCACTGCACTTGTTCTCAACCAGGAGCTATCATCTGTGGAGTCAACCAACCATTGCGCATACTGAGTCAGTAAACCCACCGCCCAAGGTATCCTAGGTCTCAAGATAGCATCTTCCATTCCCGATTTCCCCTCATGCAGTTGCGAAAGAAGGCGCAGAAGCTCTTCTCTGTTTCCACTTTTCGCGGCATCCTTTACTGGCCCCGGCAGTGGACAATACCTCCAAGCCTCTCTCCACCTCATCAGCCCAGCAACCTCCTGGGGTGCTGCCCAGATAGTCATCACGCAAAAGCTGTGGAAGATGAATCCCACATCCACCTGCAAGACTGGTTGGAAGGTCATGTTAGCACGCGCGAGCCACATCACTCCTAGTGCCAGGCGAATCTCTTGACGGAAAGACTTCCATCAAAAAGCACGGCGATCCCTGTTTTCACCAATGAACTTCTGGATATGGAAAAAACAGCTTAAACCGCGAGGAGCAATCATGAAAATCGCTGTCATATGCCCAAGCCATCTCTCCAAAACTTTCACCGCTATCCGGCCATGCCTCAAGATCTCACGTCCCGCCAGGAAAGCCCGCCACAATCTCGACGGTTTGTTGCGGATGATCTGCTTTTCATCAAAGTCAATGACCATTCCAACTGTTTGGAAAACCCGCTTAGTTTCTTGAGTGCTCCAGGTGAGTGGAATGCTTGCCTCTCTGGAGAACTGTTCAACCTGCAGTGCGGTCTTCTTGACATCAGTAAGTTCCAGGCCCAATGTAGCAATGTTATCTACAGTTACATATACTCCTACGCAAGGCTGTTGAGAGATGTCAGGAGCAGGTGTCTTGTCCCTTACTTCAGTCAGAGGTCGTTCAACTCTACCGCAAGCTATATGGGACACTGCCTGCTGTGCAAAGTAAAGAGCCCATGACCAACCCAATCTCGCATCCAGAATCAATCGTACCCATTCAGGTGTCTTCTTCTTGACACAAAACAACCCAACTGTCTCCTTGATGTGATCCCGGAAACTGACCAGTCCTTGGTTTGCCAGCCGCACCATAAACGTAATGAACTCTTTTGAAGACTTCCTGAGCACTGGATCCCGGTATGGATTGATATGACATGGACCATCCATCCTGAGCTCACCTGGGCTTTTCATGATGAAGGTGGAGGCTCTCTCCAAGAGAGCTTTGGTATGCTGAGGTACCACTGTCCCCAGAGGTCTGGGTCTAAGTTCAGAGTGCAAGACCTTAACCTTCTCAAAAGAATAGGCTGGTTGATTGGGCGGAACTCCACGGAGCATGCGTCAATTTTTGAATTCGAGACTTGCAGGGCGAGGTTGTTCAGCGCTTCGGCCGCCCAAAGTCCTCGTCGCGGAAAATCAACTTCCGCCTCTTCAGCTAAACTATGTATCCAGCCGGGGGAAAGTGGAAAAATATCACCATGAGCTCTGTACTTTGCCCAGCGGCCGCCATTGTAGTCAAAACTCCTCATCTATCCTAACAGCAGCGAAAGACAAATGATGAAGAGCGACTGTGCTTAGGAGGCAGCCGCTAGCACCTGCTTTTGCCTTCGGTTTCAGCTGCCCCGCTAGCACCTACTTTTTCCTTCGCTTTTGGTCTCCTCTTTGGCCATCCACCTCCCGTTTCGCCACCCTCCGCTAAAATAACCCTTTCCTTTTGCAGCCAAGCTGGCCTCTTCACGGAACAACCATGTCTGTTTCTGAATGTTTGCTCTTTCCTTCAGCCTCTCTGTCACCCAAGCATCCAAGGCCTTGGTGTTCGCTGAGCCTCCTTCTGACACAGCAGCGTCAAGCAGCATGTCAAGTCCGGTGAAATCTGGACTGGACGGTCACCGGCCCACTACGACCTCCAGCTGCCCCAATCGACGAATCAGCAGTTCAAAACACAATAAGTTTGAAACATCTAACTGATCTCGGGAAATCGCAAGCCTGACAACTTCCACAATGTTTTGATGTTCACGCACAACCGAGCTGTGAGAATTCACGCCACTGTGTTTGACCCGCTGTAAATGATACCCGCATAGATCATTGGTGCTTTCCCTCACTGAAGTCAAAAACTCTAGTGCGGCTCTAGGACCAGTGAACCCCCAATCATCAAATGAGGATTGCCGAAGGAGTGGTAAGGCATCTGAACTGTCGCTTCTGCCCATCCCTGTGATCGCCCAGAGTTCATAAATCTCCCAGCGATCCTTTGGCTCGCTCCGCAAAACTAGACACATCTCGCTGTGGAATCTCTTGAATCCCTACGCTCTGACCCTCAGTTTCCAGCAGGCCACGATCATCCAAGGTCACAGCATGATCCAAGATGTCTTGCGGAACTATCTGCCCCAGCTGTCTGAGTCGGGATCACTGTCGACCCAAACCATCGCTTCCACCTCTTCCATCTCCTGGTCACCCAACACGACACACATTGTCTTGGCCCTCCTCTTGAAGTATCAACTCCGCTTTGGATAGAGGATCAAATGCGTACACCTGATCGGCCACATGTTTGGGAAATCTGCATCGCCGTCCAAGAACGGTGTGTCGCTGCTGTAGGAGATCCAGCATCACTAACTCATGGTCTGGAGTCAGTCCGACCCATCTTCCTGGGCCTAACACTTACTGAGCAAGACCCTGTGATGCTCATCCAGCCCATTCGGATCGTTGTCAAAATGCACCAAGACCTGGGTTCTGGTATGTCCAGGGTTAATCCATTGTCGTTCGTTGTGCCTTACCCTTTCCCAACGCGGATGGTCTAGGAGGTCCAGCACCGGAGAGTCTTGCCAATGCGCTTGATGGTCCAGGACCGTCCTAGTCGCTGGAACCGGCGGTGTCAGCAATCACAGGCAAGACCGCCCGATGCCCCCTAGTCACCAGGGAAAGGATCAGACACCCCAGCAGAATGACAAAAATGCTGAGAAAAGTTGAGTTGTCCCACGAATGAAATCGCTGTTGTGATTCACAACGCTCCAGCAGCTCACGGTATCCTTTCAGAATCTGATGGGTCCGGTGAATCTCAGTTTGCAGTGTGGCAACCTCAGTGGGTGGTCGATCAACCAGATAGGAATGTCGCCAGTCACCGGTCCGCAGGTCCGCAGGTCCGCAGGCAATGAGTGGCGAACCAGCCCAGGTGGACTGCGACGTCCTTCATCAACCTATCTGATCCCTGAGAGACTTGAGCCAAAGGTAAACATGGGGCTTCGTGTTCTCCCTCTTCTGTGCAAACTTCGCATGCTATGTATCCATAAGCCATACTTATCATACTTTTCCCAAGGAAAACCCATGGAAATATCCCATCTGATCCATCTGTAAGTGGGGACCTTACAACAGCCAAGACACGGATCAAGTTGCGGCAAGTCCATGCCCTGAGAACCAGCGGTAAATCCGTAAAGTTCTTTGGAGGTTTGCAAAGGATTGGATAGGGATTGGATACAGGAAAGTTGAGAGACTTTTTTCAGGTGAAAGTCTGATGTTTCCATGTTTTTTCTTGACATCCTTCGATTCCTTTTCTTGAAACTGTGAGAATCCGGGTGGAAATTTCCCTGCCCATGGCTCATGTTGAGACGAAGTTCTTGGTAACAAACAATCACGTTGTGTTTGATAGACAGGTGATGAAAATGACCTGATGGTTATAGATTTCATTGGGAAATGTGGTATAAACTGATGATGAAAATGACCTGATGGTTATACCATGTTATACCAATGAAATAGTAGATGGTTATCTAGTTATACAATGAAATGATGATATTTTGGCGTATCTGAACTACAACAGAAAAAAAGAGTTACGAGTCGTGACGCATCAAGCTGCGAGGAAGACTCGGCAAATAACATGGCTATGTCCAAAAGTTCAGTTAAGGGACACAGTCGCCCAAATTACAATCTGTTCGGCAGTGATGGTTGGGATGTTGGGGATATCCCGCCACATGTTGATCATGTTGACGAAGTTGAGGCTTTCGAAACGCTTCATCCCCACTCATCAGAAATCGATTCCAATGCCCTAGGGCTCTGTCCGGCCAAAGATCCGAAGATTGTTGTTTTTTTTTGGCGCGGCTATGGCATCTTGGGAAACCTCTTGGGGAAGCACCATCTATACCAGCGCTTTTTTCTGCCATGTGGCAGGTTGCCACACGGAACAGCTATGGACCATACCAAATGGATCCGAATGGTTGCCAAACTATTGGAAGTCAGCTGATAAGAATCAGCTGCTAGACGACCATCTCAGTGCTGATGCCAGAAAAATCATGGATCAAACCAGATCATCCAAATTCATCCAAATTCAAAGTCTGAAAGTCGGGCCCGAAATTTGATGGTTGATCACCGTTGATCACCATGTCATGTTCCCATGGGGAAACCCCACGAAATTGGCCCCAGGGCTCTGACAACGATCCCGCCCGAAGGCGTCCTGCGCAAGCAATGCCAGCAACAAAGGGTAACGGAGTTCGACTGAAGGGGGACGAAAATCAACTGGATGGCATGTTCAATTCTATTTTTGTGGGTCAAAGGGACTATTATTGGATTTTACCAACAGAATTGGATAGGAAAATTTACAGGACACTTTAATCCAATGAATGGTGTGTCGGATCAACCCAAACAATCATTTAAAAAATCCATGTGGGTGTTCCATGACCAAAAAACGGTTTTTACTTCAGAAGATTTACTGGTGCTAAACGTAGGGAATGGATGGGTTGCTGGGGGTTGCTGGGGTGATTATTACTAGTGATGACTGGGATCATTCCCTCAAATTCCCTGCTAAGCACCAGCAAGATGGATGATTTCATTGATACCCAACCTGGTTATGACTAACAGGGCTAGCCATGGTTTTTCGATGGCCCTAATCGAAATAGATGGTTTACCTATTAATAACATGGTGGATCTTTCCATGGCTATTGCTGTGAATGTCATTACCAGAGGGTAGAGACCTCCTGTTCGCTCAAAATGACGACTTTTCCGGGGGACTCGGTGGGATCCGGGAAGCAAAGGAAACATCGGTGAAGGGAACATGATGGGTGTGTGCTCCCCCCACAGACATGTGGAAAATGTGGGAAAATATGATGGTCCAAATCGATGGACTTCGGTTTTTACCAAGTTTTTACCCCAAATGTTCTGCAAATGATGAATGCGATCTCCTAGTCATCCCTGAATAAGCCATCCAGCAAGCTGTTCGCTCAATCTTCCAGGGCTGGTATAAACAGACATCCCTGAAGGATGTAGAAACACTGCACTGAAAGGCGCCAAGCCTCAAGTTTCATGGACATCTCCATTTAACCCCCAGTAAACTAACATATCCATGGAAAAATGGCCCGTTTATAGAATATGTTCCTATATGTTCCTATTTAGACCTCTAGTTTATAAGGCATTTCCCAGCGAGCCATGTTTGCCGGGAAATCTCGTGCTAATTTAGCCTCCAATCACTTGGAACTGGGTTGCGCTCCTAGGAGTGTGATGTACCCGCTGCCAAGTTTGAGGAAGCTGAGTCTTGTAGGGCCTAAGCCAGATCGGGTTGCCTCCAACGAACAACTTTTTGTTGGTGGCTGATCATCATTTTCCGGTGAAAATGGCAGCTTTTTTTGGGGGGGTTTCCCATTTTGAGATTCTTTAGTTATGATTCTGGGGGTATAGCCAATCAAGATGTTTTTTTCAAGGCCCAGGGGATCCAATGGGGGTTGTAAACAGCTGTGAAGTAAGTCCGGACCAGGGTTTCTGGTCATGATCCGTCTAATCAAAGACCCCCAGTGATGAACATCCCAAAAATAATGTGACCCAAATGAACAACTCCGTCAGAAAGCCATGGCTTCTGAGATTTCTGATGGTTTAGGATGGGGAAGGGTTTTATATGGTTTTATGTTAAGCCCATGACTCATCAGGCCCTGCCATTTCACACCATTTCCAATCGTGTCCATCTTTTAACAATCGCATTCGCCACAGATCGACGAGGCCTCTCACTGAAGCCCAACCTGTCGAGTCTCATAAGTCGTGAAGCGATTCGCCAGTCGTCCGCGATGACTCTGCCGCAGCTAGTGGTTCCCTAAAACAAAGCAGACTTTAAACCTTGCCTTGACTTCATTCACTGGATTGGTTGAAGGGAAAGTCTGCAGTCCTTGTTTCCTCTAAAACCAATCCAGTGGCCCAATGGGTCATGCAAATGTTGAATCACGAAAAAGAATACGTATCAATACGGCAAAAGTAATCTACTGGAACTGGAGTGAAGGAGCCCAGTTCCAGCTCTCTTCACAACAGTCTGTCAAGAATCATGAAGAAAACTAGGAACTCATAGAAACTTCAAGAAAACAATCGTTGGGATTTGGATTCAACATGATTCAACCATTAGTAACAGGCCTGCTCCCAACACCCCAAATACGTTTGGGGGGGCGACTAACGGCTACTCAAATCATCCATGTCGTTTCGGCCTGAGAATCCTTTACCTTGATACACCTTGATGTTGTCTTCGAACGAACCTGGCCGGCGGGTGCAGTGCCTGTACAAGAGCGCTCTGCGCCCGCCAACGTTGTTTTTTTCGTCAGATGGATCTTGTTTGGAACAATCTGCAAGTAGTGGTCATGCGACATCTGAGAACATGGGCAAATCTGCAGGGTCAGCTATCCGTAGAATACGAAAAAGATGCTAAGTGCAAGGTGTGGCAGAATGGGGCTCGGAATCCCCAACTCCTGCTCGAAAAAAAAAAGTCAAGAGCTTTTGGATGCTTTTGGACTCAACGATCCCAATTTTTAGGTGCTGATTCTGGATATGGACAAATCTGACTATTCTGGATTAGTAGTAATCACTATACTAAGTATATCTAAGATTATCTAAGTATGCTCCCTACTCTCCAACACTTGAGATTCAGATCCTGCGGGTTCAACATGGTTCAACACGGTTCAACACGGTTCAACCCAAGATTTAGGGTTTTCACAAGATCCCTCGTTGCACGGCGCACGGCAATCCCTCAGGGATAACTTGCCGCAGCCATGTGGCGAGGCCATGGACAAGGGTGGACTGCATCATCTGCTATCAGTGGAGCATTTTTGGGGAATCACAAATTCAAAAAGAAAGACCTGCCCTGTGACTGGAACCTGAGACCAGAACTCAGCTTATCAATGATGATTGCTCCAGTTTGAGGTTCCCCTGTACTCGAACTTGGCAATGAAAACTCCCCCTTGCGGATGCTGACAGATGATTTTCATAGTGATGATGAATTTTTGAGCGAGCCATGTGGCTTTGTCTGAAAACCGGGCACCCATGGGCACCCCAAAATCTAGTGCTTCACCTGGTTCACCATCTCAATTTCCCCATTAACACATATTGAAATTTGGATCAACTTGGCATATCTGACCATGGAGGCTGTGAATTCACCATGTGCCACCGCCGAAGTGGCCGCAGCACTTCTGGGACCAGAGATGGCTTGCGCATCATGGACCAAGTAGCCAATAGGGTCAATAGGGAAAAGAAAACACGAAGCAACATCATAACAGTTCAATCTAAATTGGACCTCACTATCTTCTCTGAGTCTCACAGAAGCCATTTTTCAAGGTCCATCTCTGGTGCTCCATTACCTCCCCGGCGACGTCCCGGGTCGCCCCGGTGGCCCCGCTCGCTCCGTCATGGACCGCTGCATCCGCCGCGGCGCTTCCGGCGCTTCCACGCGGGCGCGGGAGGTGTCGGCCAAGTGGCTCAGGGTGGTGCGGCTCCGGGTACTGCGACCTCGGGACTTTCGCATGGCCCGTGCCCTGCGAATTTGAGGGGCTCGGCCGCCCGGCCCAACATCCTGGGAGTCAAAGCCCTACCAGAACTTGACCCTCATTGAACTCCATCTAGGTCCAGGAATCGCCTCACAGCCCCTGGCTTCTTCCAAAAACAGCGATCGCTCATCTAGGCATTTGATCTTCCATAGCTGTAAGGCTGCAAGACTACAGGGGTCTGGCCAGGGCATGGAAGAACATTCCAGTGACTAACGGAGTGCTCCAACCAATGGAAGGGAGGCTCGGTAGCAAATCGAGGGACCCTGGGGATCAACCTTTTGGATTCTTATCCAACGTTCAGGCTGTAATATCTCTACTGGTTGGTGGTTTCATCCCCTCTGAAAAATATGAAAGTCAGTTGGGATGATTATTCCCAATATATGGAAAAATAAAATTTGTTCCATACCACCAACCAGTCTATGTCTTTGTAGATGCTGAGCTGAATCTCAGTGAATTGCTGGCACAGCACCCCCAAAATTCGCCAAGTTTCTGGTCGAAGGTGTTGCCACATTCGAGCTCCAGGTCGCTGTTTTTCGCAATGGATGAGGGCTGGAGCAACTGGAGCTACTGGGTCGCAGGCTTTGACTCGCCTTTCAGTCGATGAAAGAAAACCAATGGCCCCCATGCGACTGGTCGTTTTATGTCAGTTCTTTAGGAAATCATTCTTAGGAATTACAGTACCATATGTTATCATTATTGAATCGTCCATGTTCGTGTTTGGGACATTGGGATGGTAATATGTTGTGTGATCCATGCCCACAGTGCGTCAGAAAATGGTCCATCTGAAGGGTCGAAAGGTTGGCACCAACTGTCCCAAGCAACTGTGGCACCCACTGTCCCAGGATTTGACCAAAAACAGGACCAAAACGAAGTGGCTGCGACGAGCAATTCTTGTTGGATTTTTGACACCCACCAGAGACACCCACCAGAAACGAGTTTCTTGCTTGCTAAGCATGCCTTATGCTGAGGAAGACCTGGAAAAAAACAGAAAAAACTGCAGGGCCTCGTCACAAAGTCTCTCATTTTTATAAACATACCTGGTTATTTAACATAGCCATGGAAAATCACCATCTTTAATAGCTAAACATAGCCAAACCATCTATTTCTATGGGCCATGGCTTCCATGGCTATGGTAGTCATAACCACAGGGTATCTCAACTATCTTAGTTTCAACTGTGATTTGATCCCAGCAATCCCTGCCATTGCCATGGCCTCCATGGGCGTTTCCAGTTCTGGAAGCAACGGAGGCGGCTTTGGCACTTCCTTGGGCGCCTCAAAAAGGCAACACGGCAACATCGCCCAATGATTTCGCCAGTGCCGCTTTTCATGCCACAAAAACATGGTGCCAATCCAAAACAAGTCCGGTACCCCAAAAAAAACCATGGCCACATTCGGTGACGCATCCCACCTTGGATGACGTGCGACTGGCCGGTGCCGCAGCCGACAGGTCGGGCGGAGCAGGCTCGAGCGGCCTTTCAAGGCCTGACATATTGGGATCCAGTTGCAATCGAGTTGGAATAGTCCAGCTTACGATATCGAATTGGATTGTTCAAAACATTGATGATGTGGAAGAAAAAAACTATCTGAACGTGCTTTCAGATTCGGCCTCTTGGAAAAGTGTCGGACAGTCACTTGGGAGTGTCAAGTTTTCTGCTGCAAGATCGGGTTGTACAACTATAACCAATAGAAATGGCGAAATAGCCAGGAAGAAGTCATGCTTTGGCTGAGAACAAAAACAGGGGACAGGCCATCCCTAAGTCAAATGGACACGACTCGTAAAACGAGTCTGCGTTGGTCTGAGTCTTGTTGTTGCCATCTGGTTGGTGGTTGAGCCCTACCCCTCTGAAGAATCATGGAGTGAGTTCGTCAGTTGGGATGATGACATTCCATTCCCAATATATGGACAGTCATTAAAAAATGTTCCAGTCACCACCAACCAGAATATCATATAATATCTGTAACCTCTTGGTGAGCTCCGATGTGCCCCAAATTACGGGGTGCCACAAATCTTGCTTCGCATATTCAAAAAATCATCATTTTCCCAATCAAGATTGTCATTGTTTCGCAATGTTCACAAGCGGCCTTTCGTCATGCCATGTATATCATGTATATCATGTTTTTGTCATCCTGATTAAGAACGGGATTCCCAGATCATGGCTGGTGACCATCCCAATATATTTGATAGTATAGGGAAAATGATAGTCATGGCTGGCTGATTTCCACAATCCTATCACCTATGGTCAGGTCCAATGGGGTCGCAATTTTTATCACCAGGATACATAAATCACTATACGTATAGATAGCCACTAAAAGCAATGAAGAGTAAAATCCAATTCTTGTACATGGTAAAATATGGTTCTACCTTTTTCAATAGATACGTGATCGAAAATCCACCATTTACTTCGATCATCTTCTCATTTAAATGCCCATTTAGGATGTCCCATTGCCACGTTAGGGAGCATATGAGTGTGCCTGGCAAGTTTGCTAGGGATAGTGATGATGAACCAGTGACTTAGTTTCGATGTACCTGACCATCTTTTCAGACAGACCTCCCTATAATCAACATGATAATAATCATTAAATCATTAGATCACCATTAGATCACCATTTTCAGTGTATACCAACAAGTGACTTTCCTTACTGATAAAAAAAGAGTACCAACAAAAGTCTTCATGGTATATGCTATGATTCTGGTACTTATCAGTGATGATGGTACTTATCCAATAGCTGAAAAACAGCATAAGTACCATGTGCTTTTCTATACCTAAAATGCTGGTACCCCTGTTCATCATCAATGTTAAACATGGGATTTTCCATTAATTATAGCTGATTGGTGGTTGACCTACCCCTCTGAAAAATATGACTTCGTCAGTTGGGGTTACTATTCCCAATATGATGGGAAAATAACATTCATGTTCCAAACCACCAATCAGTGGTTATTAACCATTATTAACCATCATTAACCATCATTAACCATCATTAACCATCATTAACCATCATTATCCCATACTAAACCAATGTTCCAGTCACCACCAACCAGATAAACCATCCAGCGGGTTACCGGGGTACCCCCCATGGACTCGGAAACCACCACCTCTGGAGCTTTTGGAGCTCATCGGCGAGCCACTGGAGCCACTCGAGCCGTGCTGCGTGGACACTTCCTGGGTGAAGTCGACTGGAGATTGGGCCATGAAAGGGCCACTAATTAATGGGGGAAATGATAGGAAATGGATGATAAACCATGATAAACCATGATAATCCATGATAAACCATGATAAACCATGATAAACCATGATAAACCATGATAAACCATGATAAACCACAGGAATTGGCGAATGTTCCCAACTTTTTGAAGTACCAAGCCCAAGATGTGGGCCTAGAAAGGGGGGCCGGTATCGGCCGGTATCCAGCACCCTGGGATTCCAAACCTCAGCGCCTTGAAGGAAACCATAAAACCCGCATGCAAATGGCTATTTGTTGATCTATAATTTATAAATGCTATAAACAGCCATATAAAAGATTAACAAAAGATGGATAGTTTATAATATTACCATAATTACCCATGCAATGGTTATATGATGTAAAAAATGTTGATCTATAAATAGCCACTGATCTATAAATGCTAAATATAAGTGTTCTCCAAAATTTTCCAGTGCTTTGTGAAATCCGTTTTTATTGGGCAGTCTCTTGTAGATTACAGCTGATTTTTTGCGAAATGCCCGGGTGTTTGGGGGCTGACCCAGTCTCCGCCGAGCCGCAGATGCACTGGGCGACGCGCGTGGTTTCACAGGGCGAGTCTCCTCGCTTCCATCGTCCTGCCAGGGCCATGGCCGCCCAGGTATGGCATTTCACCATGGGAAGGGGCAAAATTTGGGGACCCAAACATGGAAAAAAAGGGGTGATACAAAGAAACGATACTGTCAAACATGACCATCGTTTTTGTATCACTATTGTGGTTTTGTATCACTACCATGCTCGAAATATAGTATTGCCAAAAATTATATTTGTGGGTTTTGGCTGTTTTTGGTGTCTCCAATACCATGGGACCATCTTTGGAGGGATCTGGGAAGAATTTCAGCGTCAGCTGGTTGCGAATTGGTTCTACTGGTGTGTTGATCGCTATTTGGCTATTCCAATAGTAGATTGTAATGATCCCTTTTCAATAGCCGACTTTTTCCCAATAAACCAATGGATTCTTGACACTGCTTATGTATGAATGGATATGGGTACCCATATGAAGTTCTGACCCATAGGCCCCCAGGTCACGATGAGAAACCGAGAAAAAGAGGGGCATAACATGGAATAACCTCATCAAAACTGGTGACACCTAGGAGACCTGGAAGACCTGGGAGACACCTGGGTTTTATCATCCCAATCAATAGTACATATGATCAATGGATATCAATTTTCAGGAACCGATTGATTGGAGGTACCTACCATATATAACGGCCTTATATGCTACAGTACCTCCATTTTAGGATCCTGAAATTCCATGAAATTCCCATTGATATTATTACCCTTTGGTTATTTAACACAGCTATGGGACATAGATGACCCATTTATAGATGAGAAAAATGATGATTGGCCGAGGCTACGTTAAACAACCCGAGGGTAGCACCAATGATGACACTCATCCGATGGCAGCCTGGATCTTCAATGGTTTAGATCCTAAAATGATCTTGGTACACGGCTAGCCAAAAAATTCGAGGCAAATACCCATGTTCACAAGACTTGTTGATTTTGTTCTGAGGGGTCGGGAATCTAAACAACCGATGTTGGTTCAAGTTGGTTCAAGTTGGTTCAAGTTGGTTCAAGTTGGTTCAAGTTGGTTCAAGTTGGTTCAAGTGTGTATCATCTCATACCTCTCCTTCATTCCCCATCCCTTTGAGTCCCATGCCTGCGACGGACAATGTTGGATTCTGGAGGGCGACACAAGTGACGAGGGTCGGTCCTTGGTATCGGTCGTAGCCCCCTCCGGGAGCCAACCATAGCTACCCCCAATAGCTGGATGGTTTCTGATCAAAAACCATTGAGAAAAACCATTGAAATATAGGAAAGCATCCAAAAAAAAGATGGAGATCCCCTGCGTTCCGCTATTCGGAGGTGCAGGAGTCAGTTTCTCTCGCGGTTTTGCTGTCTGAACCATCCGTTTTTGCCGTTGCCACCATCACATAAGGATGGCATATAGGTATGAAATGGATTTGAATTGGATGGTGCAGCCGCCACTCTCACCATCCTGTCTGCAGTGACTGAATCTGTCGAGATCTGTTCCGAACTCAGCCACCCAGTCAAACCGCAGAAGCTTCACATTTCCCATCTGTACACCATCATTTCATATCATTTCCCCATGCCCAAGATGTGTTTCAACATGTTTCCCATCATGTAACATCCATCAAGATGAAGTACCACCCGAAACCCAAAATGATGCCAACTTTCCACCGCTTCCAGATGCAATCCGTCGGTGCTGTTTTTAAGGATGATCTCCAAGGTACAATCCGCGGCGCCGCCGCGATTTTGCGCAATGTCTCCGAGTTCTCTAAGTCCTGCTGGACCAGAACTGGAGAACGATCGAATCCAAGGCTTGGACATGAAATGACACCATTTCTCCAAAAAAAAACACACACTTTGGATTATGATAAATGGATATAAATGGATTGGTTAAGCAAATATTGCAGCCTATGTGAGTTCGGGTCTTCTCGACCAACAAAAAAGATCGACAGGCCCCCTTTTGATCTAGGTATTCCTAGTCCCAAAGCATCCTCAAAGACGATCCAACAGCATCGTTGCAATCAAACGAGAACACCCTGGCGATTTTTCAACTGGACCCCTGGCTCCCCTTCAGTCGCTGGAGGTCTGCCCCAATTTCAGGCCCGGGCTGAAGCCGAAAGTCACAGCAGTTTCTTGGAATCCACCGAAAGTTCCACCGGGAAAACTGGGATATTTGGGGACAGGGGGATGGTGTCCCCACATGAAAAACGTTGAAAAACTGCCAAACGGCCTGGTTCTTCAAAGGGGATTACCATGATATTACCATGATATTACCATGATATTTCATGGATGTTTTTTGGGTAGTATATGGGTAGTACCCTGAAATTCATCATTCACCAACAGTTTTAAGAACAGTTTTGAACTCCCCACCTTGCTCGAGATCTGTCGTTTCTCGCATTCCGCCAGCAGCTCAGTGACCGCTTTTCGCGGGGTGGGTGCCTGCGGATTGGATGAGACCTGGAGTGGCTCATAGGCTGGAAAACCCGTGGTTTTTCACCCAAACTGGCCGGGAATTATGGATGTTCTATGCATGTTAAACCCAAGCGAAATGTGGATGGACCAATCACTTAAGTGCTTGGTGAAGGCTCGCCACTGCGAAAAATGGAGATCATCATCGCAGTGAAAAACGGATGGAAAATGAAAAAAAATGTCAAACCACCAACCAAATAGTTCATAATAGTTCTATATTCCAACATTTTTACGGATGGAACTGATCATTTCTATAGCTCTGGGTCAAAGATGTCAAAGGTCTGGTACGCTGGTGAAACTCAAAATAGCTGGGATGTGTGGATGCCTCTCCCCCAAACAGGCTAACATTACGGTTTGACCTATCCCCAGATTATCATTTTCTAGCTCTGGGTTTGTCTGAAAATAGTTAGTATACACCCCATTTATGCTTTATCTTAATGGGTAAGATGATGATGATGAACCACTTGATGTTGATTTTTCCGAAGAAAAAAAAGCTTCAGATAAAGCCTTCTACTTCGCATCCAATGACTACTGAATCCATTGGCTTTACTACATGGAATGATGATTTTGAGTAAGCTCCAAGTAGCCTCAAAAATCAAACATCAGGCTGGAAATTCCACCAGTTGGATGTTTTTTCTCCATGAACACACCTCCAAAAAAAGTTTGCCATGATGACACCAAAGGGTATCTCAAAGGAAAAGGGGTCATATGTTGGTGTCCACATATCTGTCCCAACGCTTGATTGTGCCCTCGATTCGAAAAAATCGATAAAATGAGTCTCATTCTCCTGGTTGCTCAGCTATTTACAGCTACTTACAGCTGCTTGTTTTGGTTTGTCAAGCTGATCTATCAGGGGTTTCAATCCGTCCGAATCAACCATTGGTTTCCTGGCCCATGCCGCTCCGGCTGCCATGGGCAGACCCAGCGACACCTCCGTGCTTTCGGGCCTGACATGTCCAGTTCATCGAGCAGGATTCTTCAATGCAAAGAAATGACCATTCAACCAGAAAGTGACCGACTCAACTATAGTTGAAGGTCCGAAATTTGGAAAAGCGATTCTTTCCTGGCCTGTGAGTCTGACATAGCTTGCCATTCAGAAAAAAAATGGATCTTTAATGACAAAGGGCGTCCAAACAGGACCGATACTTGCCACTATCACAATAATCATGGCAGAAATGATCATTGTGGTCCCTATTTTTTGGGGGGGGAGGGGATACCAACTTGCTTGGCTCGCATATTCTTTATCTTCAACAGAGAATTCCGGGGGGAAAAAAAAGAAGCAGATCAAGTTGCTGCTTGATATGGCATCTTCCCTGTGGTACCAGTACAGCGTAGTACAACCACTAGTACAGCCTGTGCCTTCCCGGAGTTTTGTCAGGTCTCCACATGGATCTGATTCATCTCAGGGCAACGTAAGAAAGCATCACCAAGAATCCAACAAGATTCAGTATCCATTAGGAGTTACAGAGTAAGCCACCCATCACAGTGGCCGAAAAAAATCCATCCCGGCCTCACATCCACCTTCACCTGTGCTCAGATCATGACCATGGAGCCACTCAAAATGCAGTCTGATACAGTAGTTGATTCCACTGCCGCAAGCAGCCTCAACAAAAAGTACTGGATCTGTAAGGGCACAACAAGTCCATTTGGATTGAACATGGTTGGAACCACAAGGCTTTCCATTTCACCTTTTTGTACCTCGCCTTTCGGCGTCCACTGCGTCCACTGCGTCCACAGAGGCATGCCAGGCAGCAACATCCCAAGCCCAAGAGGGAGCCCAGAATGGATGGCAGCAGGATGGATCCATCCGCCGTGCCTGACATGTCAGGGATGGATCCATCCGGTGGACCTGGCTGGGTTTTTTTTTGGGAACCAACAATTCACCGTTTTTTTTGTTGGAACTTACGCCACCCTCCAACTAGATCTAACTGATCTGATCCAACTAACATGACGACCCTGCCTACAAAAGGGGGGTTGGAAGTTCCGAATTTTGGCATTGGCTATGTTCAAGGTCTATGTTGGCTCGGTGGATGGTAAGACTCCATGGTTTCTTGAACGAAGCGAATGCAGAGCTCAAGGCACCCCGAGCCACGTGGCGAAGTGATGATGACCATCCTTTAGAATGTAGACGCCACAATGGATTGTGATCATCCCATATTGGATAGTACTATTATAGCTGGTTGGTGGTTGAGCCTACCCCCCTGAAAAATATGAAAGAGTTCGTCAGATTGGATCATCCCAACGGCGTTGGGGAAGTCAATCCAAATTCCATGGTTTGAAACCACCAACCAGATAGTAGAATTTACAGTATAAACACATATAAACCCATATAATCATCAACCAAAAGGAGTTTAACAACTGCTCACATTGTCACATGGCCCGAAAGGTCGTCATTGGAACGCTCCACCAGGTCACCAGGGCCATCCCCAGCCACATGGCGCGGGGTCAAAGTCACCTCACCACCGGCGGCACCCCTTGTTTCGTAAGGGGAAAAGGATGACTCACCAGCAGATTTGGGGGTAACCTCTGGTAATCAGACATGGTTTGCTGGAAAAACAAGCCTATTTACTTATTTACTTCCATGATTTTCACATATGTTCATGCTCATTCACTTCAGGGCCATGTTTGATGATACCGGGGCGGTACGTTATTTTTGGACAAACTCAGATAGCGGGAAGGTCAGCATAGGTCATCTCCAAAATTGACCAGCAGAGGGCTTCAGCATAGCCATGGAAAATCACCATTTTTAATAGGTAAACCCAGGTAAACCATCTAAAAATGGGCCATTTTCCATGGCTATGTTAAATAACCAGATGGTAGGGGCACTGGTAGACTATGCTAGACTATGGTAGACTGGTAGCTTACTTGGAGTTTCATCCCATTTTGTGAGTGGTTGGTCTGACTGTCGGCTTAGTTCACCTATCAATGGGGAGAACCTGCCTTGGGATGATCCATCCCTAGTACCCGATATCAGGATATGTAAAGATGATTTTTTCATCACCAAACCTCCATTGATCATATTTATATATCTTGGAGTTTCCCCTGTTTTCCCATGAACAAACCTCCATTTACATTGGGTTTTCCGACATTTTCCCATTAAAATCAGCCACCTTTGATGATCCAAGTGACCGTCGCATCCATCAGGCACTGGCATTCGCGCTCCGTCTCCGGCGGAATACCGCCGCACTCGCCCGGCGGAACGGAGAGGCAGACGGCCTCCAGCCATGTGAAATCTCTGGGGAAGACATGGATGGAAGCCATTTGTTAGTTCATTTGACGAAACCAATGATCAAATTGGTCAAAAAGATATAAATTGTGGTGGACTTATGTTGACTTTCATTGATCTTGAAGGGAAAATGGTTCAGGAAACCATGTTCAGTTCCCGTAAAATCCAATGGGTCATTGGGATTGATCGTCCCCATGGATGAATTCACAACGTCCCAAAACTCACCAGACTTCCCAGACTTCCAAAATCTTCCAAAGAGATCTACCCTCCGGTCATTCATTGAACAGTCGAACTGGAAGCCATGGCCCATTTACTTCCATGATTTACTCAGAAATCATGATTTACCCATGTTTTTCCATGATTTCCTCAAAGATGGTGATTTTCCAAGCAGAACGCGCCCCAGAAATTCCCCGAACTCGAGCACCTCCCTTCGTTGCAAGCCCTGGCCATTGCAAGGCTCCGAAGCCGCCCTGCAGCTGGACCAATTGGAGATCTGCCACCCGCAGGCGGGAGGCCTGGACCATGTGATCAACTTCAAGATCAACGGATGGGATGCGTTTATAAAGTTTGGAAAACTTCGGAAGTTGATGTAAAATTCATCAGTAAATCAATGTTAAATGGTAAGTTGATAAGATCTCAACTTACCATATGTTACTGATAAGAGGACACCTCCTCCAGGTGGAAGACATATGTTTGACAGATCTATGTCAAACGGATGGGATGGTTTATAACATGATTTGAGTGTTCAAAAATCCCTCTATCATTCCATTGAATCCTGGTTGTTGTTTTTTGGATTCCCAATTCTTGGATTACTACAAGCCCCAATATGTAAAGGGTAGTATAATCCTCGAACTAATCATCAACCAACAGGGGTTGTGAACACTGCTCATATGTTAAGGAATACATCAAATGGTAAGATATAATGGTCAACTTAATATATCAATAATATAACCTAACCATTGGACCATTGGAATATTAATATAACATGTTGTTCCTGAATATCCATATTAGTAAGGAATATATTCATATGTTTGTATATCCATTAATATTCTCAATACATATTTGCCAATATTTTTTAGTATGTCCGTTCATATTAAACATGTATACAAAACAAAAAAACATATGAGATCTCACTCATTAATAAATATGGTTAACGTTGTTTAACCACATTCTTAAATAAATATCAACATTTTTGTCAAACATTCAACATATTTCAAATATGAACATACATTAAACATCATTAAACAAACATATGGAGCGTTCCATAAATGATGGATCCCCAATAGGTTGGTTGGTTTTTCATGGAAACTCCGAAAATCAACTTGCAAAAAGCTGTTTGATCTGTTTGGTTTAGTTCATGGACAATCCCAAAATAAAATGGATGATTTAGGGCTAACCCCACGACTTAGGAAACCTCCAAGGCTAGTTGGTGGTTCCCAAACATATTTGGGGAATGTGTCAAAACCCTACCCCTTTCGTTCACATTTTATATTTTAGCTGGTCAAAAAAATAGGGATGTTCATCCATGCATCCCCTAAAGATAGGTGTGTTCATCATGAAAAATAGCTAAATTTCCCACCTAAAATCTTAAATCCAGCTGTAATTATTCCCAATTGTACCTATTATCCAGCTATAATTATTCCTAAATGCTATGATAGCTATAATTCTTTAATATATGCTAAATATCTTTAAAAAAAACTAAATCCCTAGGTATTGATGGTGATCCATCCCATCCTCAAGGCACCTCAGGATGCCCTCGGGGCAGGGTTCCTGGCTCCGGGGCTTAGCACCGCTGCAGAAGCCATCCGCCTCGCGCGCGGCCAAGTCGGAGACCCGGGCGCACCAAACGGCGCGGGACCTGGCGAGGATGTTCAACCCAGAGATCATTCTCAACCAGTGATATCTGACTTGTTGGAGGTATTTGTTGGATGATTTTGTTCGGATTTTTTTTTCCGGAAGGTTCAATTTTTAGGTCATAGTCTTGAGAATGTTGGGGATTTTGGGCCTCAAAGTTTCAGATGCAGATTTGTTTGAGGATATTTGACCTTTGACCTTTAGTTTTCAGAAGATTGAGGGATTTTGGGATATGTAGTAATTGGTGACCGAATGGCAAGTTAGGGTGATTAGGGTGTGGTTGGGATCAAATGTGTTTCAAAAAGGTCTTAGGAAACACTAGAAGGACACACATATATATATTATATTATATATATATATATATTATATATACAATTGTTTTTGTTGCCAAATCAGGAAAAAAATCATCACCCCAAGAGTTGCCTTTTCTTGCCAAGCAAAATCCGGGATGTAACCAACCAGGCATGGGGCAGATCACCTACATGGCATTCGTGTGGGGTTGATATGGCATCTTGGGTCAGGATTTGGCGCCAAACCCCCATAGATTCATCGGACTTGGACAGTCGAATTTCACGAAAGATGCTTCATCAATAGCCCAGAAATAGTTTGATGAACATATACAAAAGCCCATACCAAAGGCCATAAATTTCCCAAAGGTATATACTATGTAGGGAAATGGAAAAAAAAAACGGAACACCGGGCTCCGCTCGCACTGTGCGCCTCAGAGGAATCAGCAAATTGCTACAAACAGCGCCCCCTGCAGTGATTTTGGATGGTGGTTTTTCACCCGAAAAGTTGGCCATTTTGGAGGATTTGGATCATTTGGATGGGATGATGGTACCATGAAACATGCTGATCTAATCGATGGAGGACAAAAGGCCTGCACAGTCTCCCCAAAGAGATGCAACAAACCTCGGCTGCCATCAGCAGAGGACTAAGGCTGCTAAGGATTACTAAGGACTCTTATTCAAGAGACAGGTAAATCCAATCTCTGTTGATGTTTCAATCCCTCAAATGTTGACCGATTTGGTGTAGGGGCCTTAGGCCCTTAGGCCAATTGCTCCAATTTGTGAAGTTTCAAACCACGGAAACGCAATGATTCCGTTGGTTTCACCGCGATTCTTCCGTTCTTTTGCTTGTTGTGTTCCTGATGAAATCCCCATGTTTGGCAGGATTAATGCCTAATTTTGATTGATGAACATGCAATTTGTGTGTTCCCAAAGTTTGTTGGTGAAGATCAGCCCTGCTCATGCCCAAAGTTTGGCTTGTGGTATCCTCATGTCTGTCTGTTACACTCCACATCCTTCATGTTTATACGGTATAGTTCCCCATTCTTGTTGTTCTTCTTCCCATCTGTTGAAGAAACACCAGTTAAGTTGTAACGACCCCAAAAGTGTTGATCAGTTATTGCTATATCCAATGTTGGATAGCTATACCGTCCAATTAGGAGACTTAAACCCCAAAAAAATTGCTCAGCTGGGTCAAATCCCCATTTCGGAGGGTTTTTTCTAGTTCAATCATGTTCAATCTCTGACATTCATCCATTTATGGTCCCTGTTTTGTTGGTGTAACCTCCCCCCAAAAAAAATGCTGGGTCCGGTGGATCCCTCCACTCCGAATCAGCAAGTTGCACAGACTCCACGCGGTCGGCTGAAGGCATGGTGAAGCGCAAGGACACCTGGGACCCGGGAAACCCAACAGGGACAAGGAGATCCATGATGAGAGTTCATAGAACTGGATGAGAATTGGATCGGAACTCTCAGAACTGGATGAGAATCGGATGGGAATTCTGAAAGAAACGGATGAGAATTGGATAATATGTTTGTATATATTTGTGTTGTGTTTTCTGGACTCCTACAAAATCATGGGAAAGCCCTTGCTAAGAATGAACCAAGTGCGTTGCCTTGCTGGGTCCCAAAAACACTGTTGTAGGAAACAGCCAGACACAAAAGTGAGAGTGAGAGTGATGGTGATGGTGATGGTGGTGGTGGTGATGATGATGATGATGATGACGATGATGATGATGACGATGGCAACCTGGTGTCCCTTTTGTCTCAAACAACCAGCTCTGCAGCCCAAGGCACATTTTCGCGCGCAGTGAGGCCATAGTTTTCCACCACCTGCAGATCACAAATTGGAACATGTTTGGAGCTTCATGATTCATGATCCAATCCAATGTTGGTACCCTCTGGCAATCAAACATAACTGGTAGCGCTGGAAAATCTCCTTTTTCTAATGTTCATAGGTATTTTTCTAATGTTCATTGGTCCCGAAGGCTTTCTGTTAAGCCGTTGGGTCTTCCAAAACAAAGCCTAAAAGCTTCGGAAACTGCTTGACACACACGTCTTGGTCAAGAAAAAATGACAGGCCAACGTCCCACAATTTTTCGTGCTTGAAATATTCATGATCATGCTGAAGGCCCCATTGTTTCAAGCCTTCATTTGAAATTTGAGGCTAGAAAATTTCCATTTCTGCAGTATGAAATCCACCATTTTGCCATTTGTTTGCCTTGCGCGAAATCGCAACTTGCTCAGTTTCCCTGAGTTTTCTGATGTTTTCAAGGTCAAAGCTGCTGTTTTAGATGGTTCAACATCACTTTTACATCCGGGATCTCCATGTGTTTCCCAGCCTTTCCGAGCACCGGCAACAAGACTTCTGGGTCCTGACGAACCGCTTGGATCGCTTCCAGAGCCTGGCTGAATGGATCATGAATGATCCATGGGTCATTGGATCATAACTTTATCATTGGATATGAATATCACTATATTATATATCTTATATATATACGAATGGATATCATGAATTAGTTTGATTCATTTTCCACTAGTGAATAATTATATCCATTGTTGTATATTAAACATATATATATATGCGTATATATATGCACCAGGCCCTGCCACCCCCCCCCCTCCCCCCGCATGGGATGGGTCCCATATTGAGATCTTCCCCCTCCCCCCCCTGTGGTGTGGTGGGGGTGTGGTACTGTCCCCCTCCCCCCCTGTGGTGTGGTGGGGGTGTGGTATGGTATGTTGGGTATGTA
>Ga0126342_10000177_pt1 | contig 52399 bp, 27 predicted proteins | sample Cyp1metagenome_FD_92528 | JGI IMG/M metagenome (GOLD analysis project Ga0126342, IMG submission 92528) | Coral microbial communities from Lord Howe Island, Old Settlement Bay, Australia - Cyphastrea 1 metagenome | ecosystem: Host-associated > Invertebrates > Cnidaria > Coral ...
CCTTGGGAATCTTATAGAAACCTTTACAATGTCACCTTGGGAACCTGGACCACGTTTACTTGGGAACCTTTACATAATAATCTTGGGAACCTTGACAACCTTTACTTGGAAAACTTGGGAACCGTGCAGGGAACCTTGAAGGAACCTTGAGGGAACCTTTTGGGAACCTTTTGGGAACCTTGAGGGAACCTTGAGGAACCTTGGGAACCTTGGGAACCTTGAGGGAACCTTGAGGGAACCTTGAGGGAACCTTGGGAACCTTCGGGACCTTGCGAACCTTTACTTGGGAACCTTTACTTGGGAACCTTTTCTTGGGAACCTTTACTTGGGAACCTTTACTTGGGAACCTTTAATTGGGAACCTTTACTTGGGAACCTTTACTTGGGAACCTGGAACCTTTACTTGGGAACCTTTACATGGGAACCTTTACTTGGGAACCTTTACTTGGGAACCTTTACTTGGGAACCTGTACTGGGAACCTGTACTTGGAACCTGGGAACCTTGAGGGAATCGGTTTTGGAGCTGCTCCGGTCTGCTCCGAAACCTTTACTATGGCTGAAGACCCCAAAGCATTCTGCTGTTGGGGAATCATCCAAAATCTCAGAAAAATCATCCAAAATCTCAGAAAAATCATCCAAAATGTCAGAAAAATCATCCAAAATCTCAGAAAAATCATCCAAAATCTCAGAAAAATCATCCAAAATCTCAGAAAAATCATCCAAAATCTAAAAAAAAATCATCCAACATCTCAGAAAAATCATCCAACATCTCAGAAAAATCATCCAAAATCTCAGAAAAATCATGCAAAATCTCAGAAAAATCATCCAAAATCACAGAAAAAATCATCCAAAATCTCAGAAAAAATCATCCAAAATCTCAGAAAAAATCCTCCAAAATCTCAGAAAAAATCCTCCAAAATCTCAGAAAAAATCCTCCAAAATCTCAGAAAAATCATCCAAAATCTCAGAAAAAATCATCAAAAATCTCAGAAAAATCATCCAAAATCTCAGAAAAAATCATCCAAAATCTCAGAAAAATCATCCAAAATCTCAGAAAAATCTTCCAAAATCTCCTATGACCTGGTGCTTTTTACGGCGACCAACGACCAACATTCGCTGCAAGGTTTCCAGTTGCTCCACCAACATTCGCTGCCAAGAAGAATCCAAAGCAACCAACAAAGGCAACTAACCAAACTGTCATGAATCCAGCCAGGCTTGAGATCCAAGATCCCTTGCCATAATGCTTCATGACATTCCTCTGTGGTCCATATGAATAGACACACATCAGAAGCGTGGACACCAGTGCTCCAACCAAAAGTGATTCGGTGGCTGGTCCTTCTTGCACCACCAAATTCCCAATCAAAGCAGTCCAAAAAGATTCGAACAGTAAGAACAGGAACAAGGTAGCACCCGGCTTGCCAAGTGGGAAGAGTCCTTCGTACAAATATCCAGACTTGACCAAACTCGACAAAGAAAGTACCTTTCCACCACCTGAACTTGGGCCACCCTTTTCAGCTCCTCCTGTTTCACCTTCATCTTCCTTGGAAGATTTTGCTTCTCCCTTCATCCAGCTCTCAAACATCAGCATTGTGAGCAGTTGATGCCGGAATAGAGTGAAGATACGCGAATTTCAGATTTGTTTTCTCGGGCTTGAGCCAATCTCAGAAAAAATCATCCAAAATCTCAGAAAAAATCATCTCAACTCCCCTATGACCTGGTGCTTCCATCCGCGACCAACGACCTGGTCAAAGTCCGGATTCAAATCGCCGGCCTCCACGGGCTTCGCCTCTTCGGACTGAATCTCCTCCTGGTCTTCGTCATTGCTTGTGGCTGGATGATCATCCCAGACATTGGAGGCATTGGAGGTATCCTTAACAGATGGGAAAATTTATAGATATGGATATGACATATGAATTTATATGAATTTATGATGGGATATGGAATGCCATATGAATATCAATCCATATATCCCATCATAGATTATAGATATGGTATACCCAGTATATATGGATTTCCGCTGAATTCAATGACATTGGGTTTGAACATATTGGATTATGAATGATAGTCCATTATGACATTCAGATGACATTGGATATTGATGTTGGTACAATGTGGGGCCCCTGTTTGATAGCTAAGTTGGTGAACATAACTATAATAACTGTTGGGTTTATGGTAGTTATAGCGAACTTTAGATGGGGTTATAAATCAACTTATAACTAGGGGGCTGCACATTAATTATACATAATGTCAGAAACCACCGCACCCTGACTTCAGATTGTGCATTGTTGTGTGTTAGAGCCCCGAATTTGATGGTTATGATATGTACATATATATATATACACATATACAATCATAAATAATATTATAATATGTTATGTGGATGGTTGCGAAATCCTGCGCAAGTTGATAGATGGGCAAATTTTCATTATAATATATATATATATATATATTATAATTCCACGATTTGCAATGTTTCATCTTTACCAATCAATAGTTAACAACTGGTGCAGGATTTCTTCCATCCACAGTATGATTTAATCACTATCATAGTGCATCATTCTATAGTGTATCACTATGATGTTCATTCTAGTGATGTTCATGTTGATGTCATCAGTGATAGCAACATTCAAACATTCATAAGGTATATCTATATTCATAGTGATGTTCTGTTCGTCATAGTGATCTTTCTAATAGTATACTCACCAATAATGATGCAGATCGCCAGCGGGTATCCTAGTAATCATAGGAATTGCCATAGCATGATATACGATAGTGTTTTACATGTTTATCGATACATTTGCACCACTATGTTTGTTGAATGATTATACTATTTCTAGTGATATACATCATAGTGATCTGTCTAATTGTGTTCTGTTTAATAAGTGGCAATGTTTGTGATTGTGATGATTATAACGGGTATCATTGAAGTGCTTATTGTCAACTTATGGCATTTATATATCACAATATACGTATGAATATCAATATAGATGTTTAGTGGCACACTATAATTTCTAGTATCTTCTGATTTATAAATATTAGAATATCACAATGTACAATTTAGAGCGACGTACACTATGAATTATAGTATTCTAATTAGTATGGTATTGATTTATACCCACTATGAATTCTGATATCCATAGTATGTCATTGGAGACTTGGAGATTGTCAGTATTGAATTGATAGTATTCTAATTAGTATGTCATTTGTAGTATTTTGATACTCCCATAGTTCCAATGACCCCAAAATGACACATCTCTTCGGCATCCCAGCCCGCAGATCAGCAAAGAGCTTGCGGAGCATCACGTAGTCGGGACGGTCCTGGCAGCGCCACGGTAGGCCGCCCCGAGCGTGGGGACCTTGGAATCCTCCCCTCATTGAGATAAAATGGGATCAACATGGATAACCCTGAGAAATGTTGGTTGGGTTTTAGATCAAATGGGATACCCTCTGGTAATGACATTCACAGTTTGCGAACTTGAAGCCATGGCCCAGTCGAAATAGTGGATTTACCCATTAATAGCATGGTGATTTTCCATAGTTAAACGTTAGTTTGCTGAAAATGGCCCAGTCGAAATAGTGAGTTTTCTCAGTAAAAGTGGTGATTTCCCATAGTTTTTTGTATGTTTACCAGGCCGGGTATTCTTGGTGAAAAGCCGGCCTAAGGTCAACCCCACTTCAACCAGGATCATCCCTGCAAGTTCACTAAGTTGGGAACTTCCATATCATCCCCAAATAGGCCAACAAAGTGACAAAGACCCTAAAATTGGTGAATAATCAGGAATTTTCCTGACATGTTCCATAAATTGGCCGTATCCCCCCACATTCCCCCCTTAATTTCTGGGCAAACTCATAGTGCCATCGCAACTTTTTTGCGCCTTGAAACCCAGATTGCGGGAATAGTCCAGGTATTGTTCGAAGGCCTTTGGATGACCTTCACACCTGTGGGCTGTTGAGCTGATGAGAGGATCATCCCACGGATCATAACTGCGTAGTGGGGAAACAACCTAAATAAAATAGCACCCACTTACTGACGATATGGGGATATACTTTTTTTTTGTCATAAGCCGAATTACAGCCCCTCACAGACTAATCACAAGTACCTATACATAGTCAGTGATAACCCACGGAATAGGGGACGAATCCCATCACCAGGGCTTTTTTCAACCAAGGATTCGATGATCCGCCAAGTTGAGAGCTGTGTTTTTTTCGTTGGTTTCACTGAAACATGATGGGAAGAGAAACCCTGGGATTGTTCATAATTTACTGGTCAAAATATGTCAAAATTGCCTAATTTATTGGGCTTTCGGCCGTTTTTTCGACAAAACCCACGTCTCAAAATTGCAAAGTCAATTGAAGTGAATCATTCTAGGCCGGAATGCTAAATTGTAGAATGATTGAAACCAACAAGCGATATGTGTGTCAAAGTACCTTGGTAAATAATCCCTCACATCCCCCAACTATTGGGGATAACATCTCCAAAAAACACTTGAATCTGATGTCCAAATTGTACACTCAATCGAGGTAGCACAGATAACATCAGATAACACAGAATGATTTCTTGCATTTGCACAGTGAGATAGTGAGATTGTCTTAGGATTGGGCAGATGCTTCATTCAAGACATGGGCTCCAGTTTTGGCGGGCTAGACCGACCAAAAATGCTGAAAACCCAGCGGATTTCGGGGGACCCTATTTTTGGGCAAACCTGTCCGCAGAAGTGTATGATTAATTATATATATAATATATATGTATAATATATATATATATATATATATTATATATAATATATATATATTATATTATATTATATATATAATATTATATAATATATATAATATTATATATTATATATAATATATTATATTATATATATATTATGTAATGTGATATGAAACACATTCTTGCGCCGTATTCTGCTACTTCTGCATCCCTAACACTTTCCCAGTTTTCAACAGCAGTACACACAAAAACACATAAAGCACTGCTCTTGTACTTGTACTTTGAGGAAAACCAGCTGATTGAGATCGTCTTCCCGGCTTTTAACATGTGTGATACGCCATAAGTTCGATGATTTCCCAGCTATTAGCCATCAACATCTATCAACTAGATTAGGTCCCGTCTTGTTTGAGGTGGCTTCCATTTGTTTGTTGCATCCTTACTAATTGTGGTTGACAAGCTCCCCATGTTGTGCTGGTAAATGCATCCATGAATGAATCTCATCACATCTCTATCCATGTTCTGCACCTATGTGGGTTTGCTGATGTTCTCTTTTTCTTACAGGAGAATTACCCCAGGTACAAGGAAATCAAATTGGCAAGTTACCAAGTTACCCGCTATCGAAAATGGCCATGTACTTCACTAAACGGTGAATTTAGCTATGTCAAACAAGCAGTGGTAGTACCATGTGGGGCCCCCAAACGTTATGTTTGTTGGTTTATAACCCCATCGAACTATGGTTATAACTACCATAAACTCCAGTTATCGTAGTGATATATTTGCACCAACTTAGCTATCAAATGGGGGGGCCCACATTGTACCCATAATGGGTTGGAGCAACGGTATACCCAACTGGGCCCACTGGGCCGCCCAGGCAGGTCTGACAACTTTGTTGTCTCCTAACAGGTAGAAGTGGCATAAAATCCACAAAAGTGTGGTAAACCACAAGAGTTTTATAGAGGATTTACCTCTAGAAAAAAAATGGATTATGTATGAAATGTATCATTCATGATTCTTGGGATGTTTCATGACTATTTTATTGAGATGTAAAATGATACAAACTTATAAACGATCCCCGTTTATGTTGTGGTCTATATAAATTGGGTCTTTTTGATATTAAAAAAAACTCGTTCTGAATGGGATGATATTTACCCTCTGGTAAATAAACAGTTTGACCCTGGCAGATTTGTTGGGGTTGGAAGACGAATGTTTCCTCTATAAACATTGGTCATTAAATGTCCCCATTTTTCACATCACCCAACCATGAATGGTATATGGTCTATATGCCATGGCTACTTTTTCAGGTGATTTTCCCAATCTTCCCAAAATGGGACATTTACCAACCCTCTGGTAGTTTAACATAACTATTGAAAATCACCATTTTTAATGGGAAAATCCACTATTAAACATTGGTGGATTTTCGTTGGGTCCAACTGTTTATTAAACCCAGAGGGTAATAGTTGACCCCCAGTCATGGTTGGCTTATGCTATTCCCATGACGGATCCGGCTGGTGCTGATGGTAAAAATGCTAACATTGGTTGGGGCTATTTGTTGATGGGATCCATGGCACAGCATATATAGCACCATGGATCCGTCATGGGATTATGATTATCTGAAAAATATCATTTGCACGTACTGAGAGTTGTGTTAAACAATTTATACTCTATGTTTTGTTATGGCGTTATGATAAGGTTGATGCAAATAAACCATGTTACGAGTATCATCATTTACCACCGGATTGTTACCCTCTGGTAAACTAACATAACTACGGGAAATCACAATCTTTAATGGGAAAACTCACTATAAATGGCAATTTTCAATAGCTATGTTAAATTGCCAGAGGTTATATGGGAGGTCCATCTATTAATCACCCGACCAGTGGGAAAAAGGACGTCCATGATGTTCAAACTCTATAGAAATGGTTGTCATTAAAATATGAAACTCCTCGATTTTATGTTCAATATTATTGTTTAATTATGTGTCATAAAGATAAATCTCAAATAGAGGAGTTTCAATGAGTATTCCTGTTGATTCTAAGAAACAATAGCAACATGTGTCTTTGGTGTTCATGCTTGTTGACAATCTGCGAAGGGCACTATAGACTTACATTCACTTGGCTGCTAAGTTGTGAGACATGTCCGGAAACCAATTTTGACACAAATGAAGAACCCCAAAACGACTCTTGTCACGAAACCGCTGGAAAAATTGTGTTTTCCCAAGCTAAAGGGCTTAAAAAAGGATTGGTCACAGAAAATAAAATCACTACAACCAACCACACTTGGGGCTGACCCCAACCTAGTTCAATACATGTATCTAAACCAACGAAAACGGATGTGATTTTCCGCAAAAATCAAATTGTTGGGTCTGAAAATAGGCTACCCATGGCTACCCCGATGGTTTCCCCATGGTTTATCATTGTTTTCCACCATTAAAATTGTCAAATTTGGGGGATCCGACATTTTGGGACAAACCCATGAGTCAACGCCGCGCTACCTGGATTGCTGCAATTTCATTCAATTTTGGGGAGTAAAAGCCATGTATATTGTATTATATTGTTGGTTTTCATCTAGCAGAATCTAGCTCATCTTATATATGTTGTATATGTTATATATGATATCTTAGTCATAAAGTATATAACATATATAACATGAGCCAACAATGCCAACAATATCAGTTATATATATCCCATTTGGGAGTATGAAGCATCAAAAATCACTTTTGGAGACAGTGCCAAGTTAGTTTTTTTTCCCCATTTCCGTTGGCTCCACCCAGAGGCCAAGGTGACGCCTTCTTTTCCTTGATCTTTTGGTACTTTTCCTGCGGAATGGGACAATAAGTGATGTTCTACCCGTCATGATGTCATGGTTTTCATGGCATTTCACTAACAGAAAATGGTGTAGTATTATAGGGATAGAATGGGAACATACTGGAATATGAAAATATGAATGGGATATAACTGAATGATAGAATAGTCCCCTGGCCGTAGACGAATTTGCGACAGGTTGATGCACAGTTCACTTCGTTAAGTGTTGGGTTGATTAGGAAGCTATAACGAAGCAGTTCGGATTGGTGGGATATAATGAGATTTAATAGGAATAACGTAGCGGGATTATTCTGGATTACTTTCATGGGATAATATCTCCAATAACGAACTGGCACCTGGAGGATATAACAAACTCACCTCATGTACTTATCTTGATAACTATTACTAACGGTTACTGGGATGTTGGATTATGAAAAGATTATCAATGGGATTGTACTGGTTGGTGGTATACCTACCCCTCTGAAAAATATGAGTTCGTCATTGAGTTCGTCAGTTGGGATGATGACATTCCATTCCCAACTGAATGGAAACATAATCCATTCATGTTCCAGTCACCACCAACCAGTATTTCTCCAGTTACTGGGTTTATAACCCACCGAGGCACGGATCTGCTGGATCTACATCCCAAATTTCTCGCCAAAGCGACAGTCGTTTTTCGTTGTGGATGCATGAAATCACCCATGGCTTTTGGAAGTGGAGAACAAAAATAGCCATAGAAATAGTGGATTTACCCATTAAAAATTGTGATTTCCATAGTTATGTTGGTTTACCAGAGGGTATATGGAAAACTTACTGGTGCTAAACGTAGGAATGGATGGGTTGCTGGGGGTTGCTGGGATGATTATTGGTAGTTAGCCAGTGGATCATTCCCGAAAATTCCCTGCTAAGCACCAGTAAGATACAAATGGGGCTTTCCTGAAATAGGGCTACCTATGGAAAATCCAACATATGAACGTCCGTTTTAGTATTGAAAGCTCTGGTAAAATGGGGATACCCCATTTTTTTGGACACCTCCAGGTAAATAGAACCAACTTGCTATACAAATCATAATCAGCTACAAATAAGTGGCTGAAACCGGGCAATCCCTGGTTGTGAATCACTGACAATGCCCTGGCCTCCCTTGGAAAGATCTCGGATCTTTGGAGTTAAAGCCCTTTACCACTTTTAGATGGGTTTTAATATGCTTATCATTCCATAGATGGGCTTCTTTCATTGACTTATAACACTTATAACACTTATAACTGGTATTTTCGGCCATACCTGTACTACACATGAGCAATTTCATGGGCCCATTTGCATCCAACAGAAATGCCACAATGCCGCATGGCCAGCTGCCAGCTACACGAGGTCAAGGTCACCGGATTACAGTGGCTCCAGTGGTCAGCAAAAAAAATGTACAGCTGGACAACCTATAAACATCTATAAACTATAAATCATCATGTAGAATTCTATAAAAGGTTCTATAAACTATAGATGAATTGTTACTCATAACAACAATTCTATAAACTATAGTTCCTCATGAAGATTGTTATAATCTTCCACCGGATTGGAAGGCCCGCCGCACCAAGCCGGCCTTTTTGGTCCGTGCATCTAAGCCGGACCAAGGTAGGGCTGATCTTAAGAAGTACATGAGCATATGCCCAATGGCCTACGCATGGAGAAGCGTCCACCATGGGATCCTTGGGATCCTTGGGAGCCCTGGGATGGGGATGTGTCAAAATCCATGGCTTTTTTTTTGGGAAATTCACATCAATTCTGGGTGGTAAATAGGCTTCATCTCCAAACAATATGATGCAATAGGTTTTGATCCATCAACATTTCCTGCTCAAGTATGGATGACGAAGAATTCATAGCAGTTTACGTGGGTCTGCCAAAATGGGGTGTGTACTAAACACTCCAAATAAACTGCTTAGGCATCATTGTATATCATATTCCCCATGAACAATTTACATAGGCTTACATAGGGGTATCCACCATTTCAGTCACACCTATTTCATAATGTTGGTTATATATATATCCCATGAAGTACCCCATTCGCAGTCATAGTATATACCTGCTAATTCATAGCACTTCGTAAATAGCTTATAACCCGGGGTGTAAATGGATTGCTTGCCCCTACTTACCCTACTTTCACTTCGGGTTATGGCCACTACGTCGACGTTATAAGCCACATTTACATACATTTACTGAGGTGAACCATTGTCAATGGCCATGCAACAGGAACCAAAAAAACTGGAGATGCCTACCAGGCCTTCAGGGAAGATCCCCCGGTACGGTACCTCCATTTTGGGGTGCTGGAAATCCTACGGGTTTCCAGAGCATCATGTTTCTCCATCAAATATCAACGACGGGACTGATGGGGACGTGAGATATGGGTAGTATACACTTACGGCCCTTAAGAGCTCATATTTCATCCCATAATTCCGGACCATTGCCCCGTCACAGCTTCGAACATCATGGGAAATCTGCTGCAAGGTGTTTCCAGGTGAAATTGGGAGGTTTCCTGGTGGTGGTTGTCAGGCCGAAAAGGTCAAGGAATCCATGGGAACGGCTAAGGGGTTCATCCCAGAATGGGAATTCTGTGGGCATATCCCTATCATTAAAGGTGCTATGACCGTCCCCGTTTCTGGGAAAAAAAACAATCCATGTTTTGACATATGAGGTATACGTACTGCAGAGGCGTTTCTGGCATGCTAAGCTCCATATGGAGGTTTCCTAAAATAGGGCTAATTACACCAAATCTTAAAACTTTTAAGAGGATTGCCCATCATAAACAATCCGTTCGGGGGTACCCCTATGACTTGGGAAAGCACCATATACCAATTTTTAAAATTTTGCTGAAAAAAACTTAGGAAAAGACACCATATACCAATTCAAAAAACGTAAATATCACCGTCATGTTAAAAACTCGCACCATATACCACTTAGGAAACTTCGGTACCCTCTGGTAAACGTTTACATCATAGCTATTGAACATGGCCCAGTCGAAATAGTGGATTTTACCATTTGGTTATTTAACAGTTCGCCATGGAAAATCCACCCATTTTTAAGTTCGGTAAACCATCTATTTCTATGGGCCATCTATACCATGGCTACGTTAAATAACCAGAGGGTAATAGTGATTGTATCCATTAATTAATATATCCCAATAAGGATTATATATCCCATGGGTTGGATTACAATACGACAATATGGGGATGGGTCAAAACCCTGTACCCCTGTAGTTCACATCAAAATAGCTGGGATTTATGGATGTTCATCCCCCTAAAAATGGTATGTATAGGTATTGATCCATAGCCATATCTAATCCCCCAAGCAGTAATAATTTATAAGTTGGGATCTTTCCATCGTTTTTTGTATGTTCACCAGGCCGGGTATGGAAACGGTGAACTTCTCGCCGCCCGCGCCTCCAGGTCATCCCTCCTGCTTTGTTCAAAGCCTCGATGTGCGTTTAAGGACGCGTACCTGGCTGATGTTCGAAGGCACCCAGGGCTATTTTTGTTGAGTTTTTTGTTGAAATAATAGAAACTATAGTATAAAAAACTAGTAATATGATATACTAGAATTAGTAATATTGTTGTACTACAATATCATTATATAATAATTAAAACTCATTAATAATCAGTAATATCAATATATAATATGATATTAAGGATATTACATGATATTAGTATATATAATTTTAAATATTATATACTATTATATACTTAGACTATTAAACTATTTCAAATAATATTGACAATGACAACCGAGGCAACGTTGGTTTCTTTTGCCGACATGAAGTCTATGGTTTATGATGGAGATGTCCACAATGAGATAAGTTTGATAAACCAGCTTAGCTATTTGGGGAGCACCACTTTGTAGTATATGGGGAACAAGTTGTTTGGGGGAATGATATGGAAACATTTCTGATTTATGCTTACCATTCCACTGAAATCATCCCATCTTTATCTATGCTGTCCGCATGAACACGGACCGTCTCCGTCTTCCCCGTCGGAGCGTGGCGCCTCGCTGTGCCAGTCAAACTCAACTTTTGAGAGCTCTGCACATGGCGCTTGTCCCAATACCTGCCAGCGGGATGATCGTGATGATCCTGCGACTGGGATGATGGTCGAAGATTTTTTCGGAAAAAACGAAGAAAAAACACATGATTTGTTCAACAGCTGGGATCTTCATCATCACTTGCTATTCATTTCAGGAATTTCACGCAGAATTTAAGAGTCTTCCAATCATTTGGATCGAACTAGAAACGAGCGCGCAGTCAAAAAATCCACAAGCTTCGGTACCCCATATTATCCCATGGTTTTGCGACAACCCATGGCGTCAAAAATATGGAATCGTTTGAACCGCCTGGAAACCTCCACTCCAGATGGCATCTTTTTGAGGACTCCAGGGACTCCGGGGACTCATGCCACGTGCCTCTTGCTAAGTCCAAAGTCGATGATGTACAAATGGTGCCTCGGCGAATGGTGGATTTTCCCGCCAGCGTTTTTTCGGACAGTTTTTTGTTGACCAAAATCAATGAGTAATTTGGTATAAAAATCCAATATAAATGGGTTAAAGTGAGGGAATATAAGATTATTATGGGATAATTTGCCTGAGGGAAGCATAATAAATCCAATATAAATCACAACCAATAGATTCCCCTTAAATGCTAGATGAACCAATGGCAGAAGAAAATCATCGGACAGAGCGAAGATGGATCTTGGCGGCATAGGTGAACGTGCTCTTTGGAGCTGCCAGAAAACTCGTGGTCTAAAAATTATCTAACTGACCATTGACCATTCCTGCCTTGACACCCGAGATCAAATTTGATCAAATCTCCAATTTCAAAATATACGAAATTGAGATCAAACATTTCATAAATTTGGTGACACCCAATTTCATTAAAATATACGAAGCATCACCATTCTATGGCTGTATGGTTCCCTTTATGACGGGGATGTTCGAATTTGTTTTTCATCCCAAAGCATCCCACATGGAGATGAAAACGGATGAGTCAGCTCCGAGTCACTCCATTTACCCTCTGGTAGACGTTCACATAGCTATCGAAAATGGCCCAGTCGAAATAGTTGATTTACCCATAAAAAACCGTATAAAAAGTTGCATGGTGATTTTCCATAGCTGTTTCTATGTTTACCAGAGGGTAAACCTCCATTTTCCTATGGTTTTCCTATGGTTATACCACTAACCTGGGTGACGACTTGCGAATTGATGATGTTCATGTGAGCACCATTAAAACCCCACATGGAGATGGGAAATCCCGAACTAAATGGAGGTTTTAATGGGTAAATCATCTATAAATGGTGGATTTTCTTAGATGATTTACCCATTAAAACCTCCAGATACAGACTCGGAAAAAAAAAAAACACCCAACGATATAGATGATTTACCCATTAAAATCATCCCTGTTATAGTTTTTCCCTAGATGGTAAATCTCTAGTCTTGAGATCATCTTCGGTCCGCAACGATACAGACTTAGGATGCAGAAAAAAAATCACCCAAGGCGGTGCCTAGAGATATCTACCATGGATCCAACAGTTAACCTACTAATTTCATCTAATGTCAACAAACTTGGCCAACCAAATCCCATTAAATCCCATTAAAATCAGGGTTTTTAGCTGCTAACATTCACATGAAATCTATGAAATCCTATGAACAATCGCCTGATCATTTATACCGAACTCAGCCATTCCCAAGGGCAACCACCAACCGTCCGTGCCGCAAGCGTCCCGCTGCCGCTGCCGGCGAGGCTCTGCTTGGGGCCAACGCCCCACATGAAGTTCTCGGGCTTGATATCCTGAAATTCGTAGAAACCCTTACGTATACTCTATTCAGGCCCCAAACGACCGCAAAGTTTTTCCGCACACGCACGGGCAACAGCTGGGTATTCATGGGGAATGTAACGAACAAGTATTCACAGGTCTGGGTAAATTATAATAATTCACGAACCTGAATAGTTGGGCCATGAATAGTTGGGCCATTTGGGGATGATTCCCCTCATAAACTATGATTCCAGTGAGGGAGAACAGTGAGGTCGTTATAATTTACCCAGGTACACTATATACTCTATTATCAAGATTACCCTCCAGTAAACTAACATAGACCCTGCCAGATAGGGGTTGGAAGAGTAGTTTCCATTATAAATTTGTGATTTTCAGGGTCTATGTTAATTTACTAGAGGGTATGGATATGTATGTATGTATATATATATATATATTTTATCAACAGGTATAACATGATAATAATGTTGTTGAAATGATAATGGTCATAATGGTCTGTATATACATGTAATCTATATCATTCTATATCACTATATAATAATGATATTAGCAAGATTACATGACCATCATTTTCAACAGCAACATTAAACATCGTTAAGCTAGGTTTCCTTTAGGATTTGATTCAATCATGTGGGTAAAACAATGTCATAAACCACCCATTTGGAAATGGTTTCTACACCTTTTTTATGGTGAATTGGGAGATTGTTACATATACATATATATATATAATATGTGTGTGTGTTCTATAAGCTCTATACATATATATATATATATATGTGTATATGCATTATAAATGTATATAAATATAAACAAATATGACTAGAGACAAAAACTATCCATCCAGCTGGTTGACTCCGTAATGACCCTTCAGCAAACCTTGGGATTTCATCAACGAAGCTGGTTGGTGGTTGAGCCCTACCCCTCTGAAAAATGTGAATTCGTCAGTTGGGATTATTCTTCCCAATATATGGAAAAGTAATCCAAATGTTCCAAACCACCGACCAGCAAAGTAAGGGCTGGCGAATGATGTTCACCAAGACTACCATCCACTCCCGTGCTGAATCATTCTAATATTATGGCCTATTTCGGTGGTGTCATCAACAGAAGTGATTTTTTTGCGAGAAAACGCAAAAAAGTTGGTGCAACCACGAGGTTGGGAAACTCTATCCGTGGCTCCAACTGGCTACCCCATGTTGTTTTGGGAATATGGATACAAGCATAGCTCAGCTCAGCGTACCCCTCCATTCACCACTAGCTCTTGGATGTCCTGCTATGTCATCAATACTCATGGTCTATTCGGCAAATGTTCCCAAATGTGAATGGGACAAACGTCAGCAAATATAACTAAATTACATATATATAATTATATAATTAATTACAATTATATATGTATATAATCTGTATATAGATTATATAGTGTAGAGTATATAAAGGGGACATTGGGATACGCAAGAACATCCCATGATATCCCTCTTTTTTTTTTGCGTTTTCTTCCCCATCGCCTCATCCCAACCACCAAAAAAACCGAAGCCCAGTGACTCGATGGACCACACCTGCGCAGCGGTGAAGGTGAACTAAGCTTCTAACGTGAACTCATGTGGGTAAAACGATGTATCCCAGAAATCACCATTTGTTATAGGTTTATGCTATTAATTGCTATTATGATTATCTTACATATCTTATAAACGTACTGAGAGTTGTGTTATACCATTTATAATATGTACCTTGTTAAATGGCTTTATGATAAGATTGATACAAATAAACCATTCCTGGTTGGTGGTATACCTACCCATCTGAAAAATATGAGTTCGTCAGTCGGGATCATGAAATGCCCAATATATGGCAAAATGAAACATGTTCCAAACAACCAACCAGATTCCCAGTCATGGGTGGTTTATGACATGGAATTACCCACATTGTGAAGAATCAAATCCTAGAGGAAACCTATCTTAATGCTGCTTAATGATTTAATGTTGCTGTTGATAATGCTGATAATATATGATAATTATCATCTCTTGGATTTGCTTAAGGGCCCCGGAAAAAACAAAAAAAACTTTTCTGGTGGAGTTCTCGTTGGGAAAAATACACCCAAAGTACCTAAAGTACCTAGCACAAACCAGTTTTAATTTATGCATATTAATGTGGGTCACGTTCTGGTAATCACAGGGCGGCAAGAGCATTCAGAAGGACGGTTCGTGATCTTTCAGTACTGGACAAAAGACCTGCAGTCCTGGAGGTCTTGAAATTTGACTTGGAGCCGTCCTCAAGATTGGTTTCGAATCATACTGCCAGAGTTTTTGAGCTATAATTTTTGTCATAGAACCACTTAAACTATCTTTTTGAGGCTGCTTGAGCCCAAATTTCTTGGATCTCCATATTTTCAGTGGCTGGGATTCCTGGGATCCCCAAGATTTGTCAAATTCACTACTAACGAGCCACAAAAACGTGAGGATCTAACAGGGGATCACCGAAAAGCTGGAAAAGGACAAGTTGATATCACGTCTTTTAATGTCGATATCCACAGTGACATCAATTCCTTTCCTCTACCTGTCCGTTACTGTCAACCAAGCGCTTTCGAAGCTACCATTTTGGCCAAACTCTATGAGCAAGAAGGATGGTGGAAACTAGCCGCAACTAGCCTCTTCAAACAAAGATATCCGGTGATCTTTTCCTACAAATCTGGGTTTTCCCTATGTTGGTTTACTCTAAGCTGTCTGTTTTTGATCGTTTTTGGGGCTTCTTGAATCGGTGTCCCGGCATCGATTTATGAACAAAGATCCACCTCGCGAATGCAAGTACTCGATCCGCATCAAGATCTGGCGAAGCGGGGAAAACATCAAGAGATCTTTGGATATTCAAGGGGGAATCAAAATATGATCACCTACAGTCTACAGTTATATCATCCCAAAATGTTTTATAAGTGGGTTATCATGATCATAATATGTTATAACCCAATTTAACAAGTATAGGATGAGATACCAAAAATACCAGTTATGTATATATATATATTGCATTTTGATGGTCGTAAATGGGTTATCATTCCATAATTTCGGTGACTTACTGACTTATGCCTGCTAAAGGGCCATATATAACTGTAGGTGATATTTTGGAATTTAAACACATTATTTGGGAGAGATATTTGGGGCATGTATAGCAATTAGGGGCATTCTAGAATGGGAGGGTTGAATGTAAAAAGTCCAAGGCTGGCTGTGTACTTTGCTCATTGTCCTATGTATCTCACCATAAAGTATACATGAGCAACAATTGCCTAAAAATACTGGGATACGGGCTACAAAAGGGACCTTTGCTGTGTACCCCTATATGTAGCCCTCAACACAACAAGATTCTCAGAGTTTGGGATCCCAGTTTAAGCACGTTTAGCTGACAGCTTGCTGACAGTCTGCTGATAGCTTGCTGACAGCTTGGCTGAGAAAAACAGTTGCGCCACAAATTGAGTTGTTTCGAGCATTGAATTGCCATAGCCATAGCCATGGAATATGTCAGAGCACCTGAAATTAACCAATCTTCGGGTGGTCTCCTATATTTATAAACCGTCGTGTCGGGTGAGGTGAGCATTTAAGGTCTCTATCATCTGCCCATCAATAGTCGCCATTGAAAGTGTCATTTGTTTGCTGGTAAAAGATCTAAAATCATATCGATTTACAAATACATCGCATTTGTTGCTTATGCAATTATCATCAACATATCATCAACTATCCCATGGTTCCAGTCACCAGCAATAATAATCAATCCCCAAAATCACCAAAAATGGTAGGTTTATGGCATGGGGTTTTCCCACATTCATCGGTTCCTGGTCCCAGATCAACCACGCCACCGCCGCTACGCCGCGCCTGTTGAGCCACGAGACATGCGGTTTTTGGTTTGAACCGACCACCGCACCTGGCAGGGGACAACAACCAGCAAGAACTGGGGATACAGCAACTGATACATCTGAAAAAAAAGGATGATATAATTAGATATATAGTTAGTATAGTCAGGGTATAGTTATATGATTAGATGCAATCAGCCAAAAACCCTCAGCTTTTAGGGCTTGATACGATGTTCTAGCCAAAAAGAACCAGGAAGAATTCCCTCAAGGTATACAACTTAGTACACCTTGATGCACACTTCAAACCACCCATATCACCATGACTTCAGACTTGGGGCCCCGGACATCTGAACGTGGTCTTCTAGGCTTTTGCCCAGAAACTCCATGGCTAAGCAATTGAAATTGCCCTGCCGTGTCGCTGCGATTTGGTTGGCTTGAAATTGGGATTTTGATAATTTATACTGCGTGTAATCGTAAGAAACTGAGCACATTTATTTTCTTCAAATGCTACTAATGCGGGTAAAACAATAATAATCCATCCCTCAAACCGCAATAGGTGGTATAAACCATTCCCAAATGGGTGATTTATTATTTTATTCTTGTTTTACCCACATTACAATACTAGTATAATACAACTCAATAGACAGGCATGATTTGGGCTTCACATCATGCGCCTCTTGCCCGAAGTGGAAGAACTTGGCCTCACCAACAACCGACCGCCGACCGCGCCGTTGGACAACCGTTGGACCGCTTTTTCGGTGGTGCTATTTTCCAACCATCCCCAAATTGACATGATGACCTTGCCAAATGATACTACAGTAGTAACTACATACCCTCTGGTAAACATACAAAAAACTATGGAAAATCACCATTTTTAATGAGAATATCAACTATAAATGGGCATGTTCAATAGCAAACTGTTAGTTTACCAAAGGGTACCTCCAAAAAGTGGTGATTTTCAGGGTCTATGTTAATTGGGGGGATGATAAGATCTTTCGGACCAGGGATGGGAATTGTCAAAAGTTCAACTCGACCAAACACAAAGATGCCCAGTCGCTGTCATCATTTTCATCATGTTCCATCATTTTCATCATGTTCCATCATGTTCAATTCTGTTCCATCGTTTTCTATCATGTTCAAACACCTTCCGTCATGTTTCATTGTGTTTCATCAATATCAATGTCGATTTCAACTTTTTTCTTCATCATCATCATCATCATCATCATCGTCATCATTGTCATCAGCATCATCAGCATCATCATCATCATCATTCATCATCATGGATCATCATGAATCATCGTCTATCATCATCAATCATCATGAATCATCATGAATCATCATCAATCATCATCAATCATCAATTATCAATCACAACCAATCAATCAATCAATCAATCAATCAGTCAGTCAGTCAGTCAGTCAGTCAGTCAGTCCAGTCAAACAATCAACCAAGTCAAGTCAAGTCAATCAATCAATCAATCATCATATTCACTATATCATCTCCTCTGTAATCCCCCTGCAGGTTGGTTTTTAGAAATATCACGGTTTTTTTTGTGTTGTCATCCTCTTCTACACCACCCATTCGAACATCCCAGTATGACGTATTGTCTCTGTGTTTTCGCCGGCTGCATTTTTTTTGCCGGCTGCATATTAAGACAAAATCTGCTTGGTGGTTCCTGAAAAATATGAGGTCGTCAGTTGGGATTATTCTTCCCAATAGATGGAAAAATAAAATTCATGTTTCAAACCACCAACCAGAAATAAGTTGGGCATCCGCTGTCTCCTTTTTGGGTTGGCTCATCGTGTTGCACCGGATTTGGGGCTCTGTTGGTTTAAACCGAACGGCTTTCTGTTTGATGGAGGAGATATCGAACGAATTGGATGGGGTAAGAAACCCAGATACAAAAAATCACTGGGAGACCCCTTGGGACCATCCCCTTGTCAATCTTGGTCGCCATCGTTTTCGAACATGTCTTTTCTACAGTAAACATGTTCAAAAAAACTGCAAACATGTGCATGGTCAATGCACATTTACAGTTTTTTTTCAGATGTATACTTTAGATGTCTGATAGTATCTGATAGTAACATCACCATGGTTTTGATCTGTTTTGACCACGTTAAAGCACCATTTTGCCTCGAGAAATCTGTCGGCATCCAAGGGGCATAACCCTGCAATTCTGCAGGCCCTCGGAGCAAATTCAACATCTCAGCCTCACAAAAAAGCGGGGTACAGATTCGTGTCAAAATGTTGGGGATAAATATCTATATCTATATACAGATGTATATATATATATATATGCGTATACACATATAATATATATATATGTATATATATATACAATATATATATATACCTAGCCCCATCCTGTCCCTCATAAATATGACCTCACTACTTCTCACATCAGTTTACGGCCTTCCTCCCAAATTACATCCCTTTGTAAAAAGGCAGGATTTACGCTTTTTTGGGTGTTTTGGCATTCCAACCATTTTGGATTAAAGACCATAAGACTTGATATCTTTAGGGTTGATCGCCTTGAAATCCAGTGATATTTGGTATAAGTTCAGCACCAAAGTCCCCCCGCCACGAGCTCATTCACTGCAGCGTGTTTCTGGCTGGCACCTTCTGAGCAACAAGTTCATCCTGATAACTGCTACTTGGCTGAAAATCAGCGCTGGTTGGCCTGGGAAACTATTGGTAGGCATCCATGCCCCTGTCATCACGTAAAGATCTGTCCAAGTGGTCACGACTTAGTAACAAAGATCGCTGTAAAGATCTCAAATGAACAAGTCGGATTGAAACCCTTCGGCTCACCCGACTCGGAACCCCAATAAAAGATTCCTGCATCTGGCAGGAAGTGGCCAGTGGATTTATGATCCACTTGCTCCGGAGACACTGTGACAACATTTCCATTGGAACATGGTGAATTAGATGAATCTTTGGTATCATTGCAAAGCGGTTCTTCTGCGCCAGCAAAGCTAATCTGGCAGCTGTTTGGTATTGATTCAAAAACCACAACAGCCAATGAGCGAGCTTTTTTCCCTTGTAATCACGGATCCAAAAGCCTTCAGCAAACAAGTGAACGAGCGCGGTGTTGATCGCTTTGGTTCCAAGATCCTGGGCAAAAAGATGGTAGAAACACAAAATTCATTCTAGCAGCCCCCTTTTCAAAATATAATATGTAGAAACATCTACAGGTGTGACAAAGTTACAATAATGCAAAGAGCAAGGAACAACTGCTTTGAGTAACTCGTTGTCAGTCTTGTTTGTGACATAGCGAGTGCAAAACCATTCAAGAAACTTCATCAGATGCGTTGATGTAGATCCTTTATTCCAGCTTCCAATAGGGCAAACATTACCCGATGGAAAGTTCAGAAACTCCCTGTCAATTTTCTTGACCCACCCACAGCGTCCATGTTGTCTTTCAAACTCGCGATAGGTGGAAGTTAGCCACTCAAACTTCCCTTCAATCGAGGTAGCATTTTGTATGGGTAGGAATTCGACTATAGCAACAAAGCTAGACGCCAGCCAATGCTTCGCCACTCCCAAGTGAAAACAATGCCACAAGTCTGCTGCGAAGAATGAAGCTGGGGGAACATCACCCAGGGGAACACCTTGTAAGATAACTGGAAGTTCTTGCCATGGGCTTTCTGTCCCAATTGTTGCTAGCCATCCAGGGTTCAGTCCTAGGTCCTCAAAGGGATAGGGAGAGACATTGTTGGAAGATCCATCTGGTGCTCGGTATTCTTTTCCAGCCAAGCATAAATGACAAATCCCAACAGCTGGTTTTTTACTGGCTTTTGCCTTTGGAGCCCGTAGAAAATTTCTCTGCAAAGAGCCAAGACGTTGGAGAGCTGGAAGGTCCCCTTTAGTATTCATATGGCAGAACCAGACTTGTTTTGTATGATCGCTGCTTGTGATTCCATCCAGTAACAATGACTCAACATCCTCACTGTAGAGTCTCATCAATGTGTCCAAGCAACCAGGGTGCAGGTCGGAAACAGCTTTGAGGAAAGTCGCAAACACAAAGTGAGATGCCATAGGGTGGTTGATAAAGTTCATCCCCATGCTATTCCTTGACAGTTTTGCCTTGTGTTTTCCAGCTCGCAAAAATGCAAACGTCCCACGGCCTAGAACACCATGAGTTGAAATGACTAGGATAGGGTTCTTTTTCAGCGACCTGCCTTCATCAGTATGTGAGTAAATCGGAATGGTGTTCTGAAGCTCCAAAACACCTTCTGAAGCAAGCTGGTAGACCCCATGGTTTGGAAAGATGCTTCGCATACGATTCCAAAATTCAGCCAGAACAGCATTCATTTTTTCAAAAGTATCACAACCAGTCATTTGCCGCCAAAGCAAACCAGCATTCAACAAATACTGGCCCCAATCTCGAAGTCTGATGATTGGAAACGCTCTCAAAGTTGGGACACCCAGGTCAACTTGAGAGATGGGAACTGGTGGAACTAGGCCATGTTCTCTGAACACTTTGTGCACACCAGACTCTGCATCCGTGTCATTGATAGCTGCCATTTGCCTAACTGCGCGTGAAGCCTGCGGGTTCTCTAGCACTTCCGCCTTCGCCACATCCACGACATGGGAAGCAGGGGCCTTGGGCAAAACAAGTCACCAGAGAACCCACTACTTCAAGGTCTTTTGCAGGAGGTGTCAGGTGATGTTTCTTTTCATTCTGAATGCAAGCTAGCTATCAGAACACACCTTCACCATCACTTTTTTTTCTTGCTCCAAAGGCAAAAGTTGGTAAGCCAACTAGCAACCCCCAAATTAGCGCTTTGCGCCAAATTGCAGCATCAACCAACCCAGCGACCCTGGTCAGCTCGGCCCCCAGTAACATACAAGAAAAAAGGTGGCTCTGTATCCATGCGGTTTAGTGCGCCTTCACCACCTGAATTGGCTGCATTTTTGCAACCAATATCTTTGGCAAACTGTGATATGCATGCTGCCTCCAGCATGTGGATGTGATCCACATTGTTTGACACAGCCAAGACAGTCATAGCAGTGAAACCCTTTTCTAGGTACGCGCAAAAGCGACAAAGTGGGTTTGATGTCACACCGATCTTAAAGACACAGAGCTTTTGACCGATGTGTTGACGAAAGTAATTGATCTCGGCTATGCAATGCTGGAGCAATTTGCCAGCAGTGACTCCAGTAGACCCTTTCCCAACACGGGTAAGAATCCCATAAGATTGCACCAAGTCCCAGTGAAATGATTCCGTTTTGAATCTCTCAGAAAGTGCCATCAGTTCTGGAACTAGCACTTTGGGATCCTTAGATGTCACAGACATGAGTTTCACGTCTCAAAGATTGTCCATGCATGTTTGGGCTGGCCATTTGTACCCAAGGTTCCAAGCCATGGCCCTTTCTGGCGATGGAGCGCAGAGGACGGGGAACATCGGTGACAGCATCAAATGATGAAGACCTGGTAAAGTAGTCCATGTACTGGACATCCTCCTCAACAACTGCTTTGAGGGAATTCTCCGATAACCTTAATCAGCAAAACCATTGATAAAGCTGGTTGTCCTAATACTGTCCTAGAGTCCTAGAGCATCCCAAGGAAAATACTGAGTTCAAGTTTCAAAGAGATTCCACGGCAAGAAACTTCGCACGCTTTTCTGGTTCGATTTGATCAGGTGTCATCATTCCAGCTGTTCTTTTTTTGCCCGTGAAAGGGCACTCATAACTCAACAGGTCTATGAGCATGTCATCATCAGCATCATCCATGGCTGGGGCAGACATGGGCCCACTTCGTGCGGAAAATAGTATCTGTTTTTTTTTTGTGAGGTTCACTATCCCATATCCAGATCATCCAAAAAGATGCCCAACGAATATTGTATATAGGATGAACTGTTTCTTGCGATCTATTTCTGTTTGAAGAATGCATCCTCATGACCAAGGTTAGAATAGCTGCAGATTTCATGAATGCAGCCACATGCAGGAGCTGAGCAGTTGAAAAAAGGCGGGAAGAAGGACTGATCTGGGGTTCCAGCTCCATTGGCTATGAGGCGGGCAAGGTTCAGGAAGACACTGCCCACGGGTTCGTTCTGACCTGGCATGGTTGATGGGTCACATCTATTATACAGTATTGTTTCGTGCAAAAAAGGTGAGATAGAGGAAATAAAATCACATTGATTTTTTTCCGATGTCCACACGGTTGCTTCGCATGTGTTTCACACAAGTGACTGAAGAGTGGAAAGCCTGTTGTCCCCCACAGACCTATCAACACTCTAGGTTTCCCATTTTGGTCAAACCATATCAAGCCAACGCCCAGTGTTCCGCACTGTGCAGTTGGTAATCAACATACCAGGGTATTAGGCCCAAAATAGGCTACCCCTCGCTTTGAAAACGTTGAATCACTCCTCTCGGCTGTTCTTCAGAGCACGCAGCATCTTCCTGAGAGAAAAAAAATCATCATTTTTTTTAAGGGACATGATCAACAAATATTGTGTTGCACAATACCACATACTCCAAACAAAGGATTTGATCGAGGGGCTTGGCTGTGGTCTCCGCAGTGATGACTTTGGTGCACCTGAATTTTACCAAGCCAATATGGAAAGCAGTATGAACTATAGTTTGACTAGTTTTTTCAAGGCGCGCAATTGTGGTCATTTTGATTTGCTTCTCGATCGTGGCAATGTGCCTAAGATAGTAACACCATCATGGGTGCATGTACAGGAGAAGCTCTATTGACACAAGAATCACCATGTAGGGTGAAGAACTAAAATGATCCAAAAAACTGGGCTTTCACGTTGTCATCGGGAGATCCTTCCTTCAAGTCCAAAACATTGGCCTTCGTTTCCTCTACGGCCTCGAACTGCTTCTCCAGGACTGCGATGGCATCATCGAGCCCTTTGATTGCCCTGAGGAGGCTGACATATGAGAAGGGAATGAGGGTGGAACTGGATATCCATTTTTTTTGACTTGTATCTTTTTCTTTGAGAATTTGAAATCAGCTCGCACTGAGTACCTAGCTTTTCCGACCTAGCAACGTCAGGGGACTCAGGGTCTTTCCCCTTGACATGATGCATCTCATTCTCCAGTGACTGGGCCATGTCTGTAAGCTTGGACGACCGGTTCAGCAAACTGTTGGCAAACTTCGCAAGCTTGTCAAACTCCTGCCATACAAATTGAACCATAGTGCACCCCATTGTGGGAGATTGTGAATATATTTAAAAAAAACATATCCACACTTGTGACATCATATTGCTATATGATCGACATATGCATGATCATACCAAAGATTTCCTAGCCTTGGCACCAGAGTTTTCAGGAGTAGGTTTCTCATCTCCGGAGTCTTCATCTTCCGACTGGGGCATGGCTGACAACGCTGACTTGTCACGCAGGTTGGTGAGCTTGACCTTGCGACCAGAGACCTCAAGCGATGCATAGAGGCAAGTGGGTCAGGTTCCAGGGCCTGCTGGTGCTAAGAACTGCTTCATATCAAATCATGTGTTTAATTTAGTATCTGACTTTTGTGGACTCTCGGTGTTCACGTTCCTCATGGACATCCTCAGAGCAGTCATCCTCTTCCACGACCACTCGGTACTTGCGGATCTTCGGGTTGTAGCGATCTTTCCTAAGTAGGTGAAAAAGTATATTTGGAGATCAGTTTCAATGACAGGAACTAAGAAAAAGGTGCGCTGACAACTGTTTCAACTTGTTAACATGTGACAACGAGATTCTTCCAGAGGTCCCGGTGCTTTTCGCAGTAGGCCACTACATCCTTAATGTAGGACCTGGCTGGGGCTGCAGTTTGTAGTCAGCAAATGCATGTGCTTTCTATATAGGTATATATTTGCATGCACATGATTGCACATGTGTTCACGTACATACAGAGCCAATGAAACTACAGTTGCATGCACATGCAACTAGTTGTCATGCAAGTTACTGCGACCATCCCATTTTGGACTTCATGGCTTCCTTGGTCAACCATGACCGTTTCTTGGACTCTTTCTTGGTGTTGATCTTGTCGATGGAATTCGTGACAGTTGTCAGAAATTGCGCCTAGACGGAAAATGAAAAGTTCAACATAGCTCAACTTAAAAATACTTTGCACGATCCTTACATATAGTTCAACTTACATACTGTGATATATATATATATATATTTATTTAACGGCGCACAAACAAAATAAGCAGGGCAGTATTAGGCCCCGCCTTGTCAAACCCACAGTCTTGCAACTGTTGCATCAACTTTGCCCTAGAAGCACCACCACGAGCCCACTGCTGATGGACCTCTGGTGACACATGACACTTGCCTGACGGCTTCATCTCGCAGAGTCTGCGAAGCCGGGCTTCCTTTGCCTCAGTACTCTCAGGGGGACCATCTTTGTCGGCTCCCGCAGGGACCGATCTGGCACTTCCTGGTTCAGATGCGTCAGATGCATCATCATGCATGTCTTCACTGTGTTCCGATTCATCCGACTGTGCTACATGCTTTTTTCTTTCTTTTGTTCTGGACACATCTGAGTTCCGAGTGCGCTTGGGGGGTGGGGTCGAGAAAACCGGCTGCTTGAACTGCTGTTGGCGAAGCTTTGCCAACTCGGCTTGGAGTTTCTTGTTGGCCTGGAGCCATAGACTCTTAGATTGTGTGAATCGATATATATGTGCATGCATGATTATTTAGATTCTGGATTGACGCCTGTCGAGAATAGATCATGTTGTAACTTTCGATCATGCCCCAACCTCTTTCAACTGGTCCATCTCCCTTGTCTCCATCGAACGGCCGGTGTTTGGCAGGCTACTATGACGTTTCCTGGAAGAAACAGGCGGCGCGGCAGTAGCAGCAGGTTTGGACATGACTTCTTCTATCTTCCGTTGACCTGGAGCTCGGACATTTCCTTTCTTGTCAGCTGCTGCGGGCTTGACAACCTTTGACTTCCCACGTGACTCTCTGACTTCTTCAGGAGATGCCTAAGTACCGATTATCATGATCTGAAGATTGAATGAAGTAAGATTTGAAAATTTTCAGGCAGTAATTTGTTTCTATCAACACCACCACCAATCCAAGCCACTGGTTGGGTTTCCGCATTAGCAATCTCCTTGGCCTAGCAGGGCCATCGACATTTTAATGGGGCTAGAACATAATAAAATAGATTGGACCACATGCTATTGATACAAGGACACATTCAAACTTGATTGGATTTCCAATCAAAAGATGCCGCCTTCGCTCGTTCGGCAGCTTGCACCTGGAGAGCTTTGATCTGCTCTTGGTACTCCTGGAGCCGAAGAGGTTGAGGCGCCACGGTTTGATTGAATATCGGCTTGTATATCGATGAATTTGCACCCATATAAGCTTATAGTTAAACATAATAGTTACATTTTCAAGATAGCCACAGGTATCAAACAGTTTTGCTATGGTCTCCTGAATTTTCTCATCAAGTTCATCATCACTTTCATGCTCATGTCTAGCCGACAAAAGCTTTCCATGGGCTTCTGCAAGCTCGGAATTGGAGAAAGCTTTGGATGGCATTGTACGCCTTCCACTGCTCATACTTAGCTCCCCACTTGCAGGCTGCTACAAGTGAGCTGGAAACCCTCCAGGATGCAGGAGTGTCGGGTGGCGTGCGTGTCTGGCATGCTGGAGGTATGGTTCCCCAAACATATTTTCCCTATGGTCTTCAAATCCTTTCTTGGTGATGTAGGATAAAACATATATAAAACATATATGTCCCCCAAACTGCAATTTGTTGGCTTGAACAAGGTTGGACCAGTTTGGAATCATATGGAATGGCAATATTCCAGATGAAACTTCACAGAAATAACATCCCCAAAAAGTGAGAAAATTACGGAATGGCTACGTAATTTCCTACGCCTTTTTACGGCTTTTTACGCGTTTTTACGCCCCCCTACGGCCTACGGGTGCACCTACGGGTCAGCCTACGTAATTACTACGTAATTTCTACGTAATGGTAAAAACGTGTAAAAATTGTCAAAAAGGTTCAAGATGCTGTTCAAATACCCCATATTGTGAACAACAGTGATGAAAATTACATGTCTCATTCTTAAGGTAATGATTCACTTTTCCCACACCCATATTATCTTAGCAAAGGGGCTACCATACCAGATTTTATTGCAAACCCCAGGTTCAACTGAGTCTTTGAGGGGCCCTGATGAGATAGGAATGGTGGTTCAACTTCACCACAAAAAAGACGCCAGAAACAATAGAAACATATTTTTACTAACATGGGAAAACAATCACCATTCCTATCCCATTGTTGTTGAATGCAATCTTAACCCACAAGACCACACCGAGTTTTCCAGCAGCCTAACCTTTTCCCAGCCAGAATTCTGTTGTCCATGGTTAATAAATATCTGAAGGCAGATCATTCCTACCATTCCTACAATTTTCTCGGGAATGCTTCCCTCCAGTCTTGGAGATCTAGGAACCGGCTTCCTCGAAGCCAGCTCATCACATCATACATTTGAGCATCATCCCACAAGTCTCCCCAATCCAAGGAAGTAAACCAGACAAGCAAATGCTGCCCATTTCGGTTTGATTCGGGAAATTTGTCATACTTTCTTCTGCAAAAAAGACGGTGCAGCCGGGTCAACTTGCGACCGAACAATGGAGGATAAGTCCTTGGCAAAGCAGCCAAAAGAAGTATGGAATACAGGAACAAGTGGTAAATTCAAAACCCAAAGTATGTTGCTACTGCTTGGAAGTAAACCAATCGATATTGAGGTCGATACCCGGTAGATTTCAAAAGGGATGTTCCTTGGTACTTCTTCTTGCCCCCCTTCTCGTAGGAAATAGCTGATTTTGCGAGGTGGAGCCCATACTGTTTGGCACGTGCCCGGGATAAGCGCCCCCCATCAATGAGGGATATTGCCCACGAATTGCTCCATCCAATGTGGCGTTTGGGCGTAAGGGACTTGAATAATCCCATCCACCAACTCGTGGTATACACCTCCAGGCAGGGATTCCACATTCCAAAAATTGAAACATTTGAGGATTTTGAAGTGCCCCCACACATAATCCATAATCCCCAGACTAATTTCAAATAGGTTGGATGTGGTCTTTTTGTATGCCATAAAATTGATGGTCTAACCACCACCCCAAATTTCAAGGGGTTGTCATGGCTGCTAAATTCTTATCTATATATATATTAAACTTTGTATGAATTCCCCAACCATCACCCCAACAAGTTTTATTACTTTACCCTGATACCTGGGGTAGTCGTCGGAACACTTCCATCACCCGGGGATGCCAAGGGAGATAGCTCCCACGGGGCTGCTCCAGGAAGAAGGTGTTGGACATCGCTACTATGACGTAGATGAGAAGGCAGGTCCTTGGCGAATGGAGCTAGGAGAAGGATGGGTTGGTATATAGATCGAAACTTTCTTAACTTACCTTCACCAAAATCAATGGGGACATTTTAAAAACACATATTTTATTTCATGACAGATGCCCACAAACCAATTAAGGATTCTGCCCAATGGTGTTGGTCCCCTGAACAGCACCCTGGGTAACCATATGAATGTTATAAGGCATGTATTGAAATTGTAGGGGCCCCAAGATGAAAACAGTCAAAAATTGAAAGCCAATCCAAGTTTGGAAAATATGTACCGAAAAAAACAGCCTGGGTACCTTGAGCAAAGTAGATTACCCATTTGAACTGAGGGATATTCCTCATTTCCCAATGGTCTCCACGGTGCACGCTGGTGAGTGCCAGCATTCATGGAGCAGAAGCTGCGGCAATCCAATCCCAAGAGGACGAGAGCTTCACCCCATTTGCAGCAAAGCACTGTAGATAAGGCTAACCTTTGCTGGGAAAAAAGTTGGGGAAATTAATGCCAACTGGTGACTTGGTATGATATGATTTGATTTGGTATTGTTTTTATGATTTGGTAAAGCAAATCAATAAGGGTGAATAATTAGCAACGCACCCATACCCCCTTTGTGGTATCCGTGTTGCCATGAATTTGAACTATATAGTTTATATATAATATATGTAGTGCCTCAGAGCTGGGTCCTTTTTTCAATGGCCCAAAAAATAACAAGGTGCCAAATATTATCCATGAAACGCAAAGCCCGATTCATTAAGCATGTTCCAGGGATCCGATTTCCATTCTGGTGAATTTAAGTTCTCATCCTGGTTCAGGTTAATATCCAGGCTAGCGGTTTTCTTTCCACGATTTCGCATGCAGCGGCTCACCCAAGCATGCCCTGCAAAAATTTCTACAAAGTCATAAGCCTTTCAGGGAGAAATGCCAGTTGGATTTGCAAAGGTTTGCATATCTTGTAGAATGTGCCATAATCGAACTATATTACTACCCCCCAACATTACCCAACCATATTCTCACCCCAGGAAAACCCATCTTTGAACATGTTTTATATAATATATATATATATGCTGCATGTAAATTCATTTTTGGGAAAACCTTTCAACAAACTTCCAGAGTCCTCATTCAAAACTTCGATCCGGCTGTTCAGGGCCAGCAATACGATGCAGCCCAATAGCACCTCCAGCACAGGACAGGTGTTGAGATCAAACCCTGGGCATCGGGCATGGTGGATTTTTGTTTTACACTCAAATAGTAACTTAGTAAATTTGAAATGCATTTTGCAAACTCATAGCCTTAGGTGCCATCATTCCATGGAGCCGTCTCAGAAGGAGATCCAGTTTCCCTTCATTGGAAGATGAAATGGCCATGTTCACAACTAGAGATGTTCCCCCCCAAAAGAGGGGTAAAACCTGTCATAAGATTGGGCCGAGATGAACCTGCAGATTCTAGAGAATCAAATTTGAAGTTCATGTGTGTGCTTGTGTGTGTGTGTATGTGCAACTCTTTCTTCAAAGTTGCAATGAGCAAAACATGTCCGGTATACGGGGTTTGCGCGGATTGTACTTCCGCTTCCTGCCAGCATCCATCAGGAGTTTGGCCTCGGCAGCGCAGCAGCCAATGGCTGTAAATAGCTACTTGGACCAGTGGGTGAAGATATGGGATGTGTGTGTAGAAATTGGGGCCTGCTTGAAAGTATGACATATATTGATCATCATATATTGATCATCAAATATTCATTTCTCGATTTTAACTAGTATGGGATCATCCTACATGAATAAACATTTGAAAAAATGGATCCTTTTGGTGAGTATGCATCACCATAGTTTCAATTTAAAACCCAAAGCGTTTAAACGGTTTGCCGGTCTTTTTCCTTGAGCAATCCTTGCAAGAGATCTCGACTGAAAAGGCTATAGAGAGAAGATCATTGCCATGGCCCAACCTGCGCATTTGCCATTGAAAAAGCGATGGTCTAATTGTTTACTTTTTCATACAGGCGAGGTGGAAGTCAAACCCACAAAAGTCATATAATAATTCCACATTGAGGTTGCAGGTTTACAGCAATATGTTTAGCCACAGCCAGCTAACGCAATTGCAAGACCCCAGTGATGCTGTCAAAAGCTGTCAATTGTAGATTAGATTTGAGATTTAAACTCAAAAAAGATCCCTGTTGCAGAGATCTGTATACCCACTTCTCAGCGCCAAATCTATGAATATCACGCGATATTCCCTGCCACATACTTGCGCGCAGCCTCTTTGGCCAGCGCATGAACAGTGTCAGGGGTAATTTCCTTATCGGCCCACTCAGCATTGCAGAAGCGCCAGAACTGGTCCTGGTCAGGTTAGCACAAGTAAAGGGGGAATACCATGCCTGAACTTGAGTAGCTTCAAAAAAACAATGGGTGGAGGTGGGGGAACCTTGAAAACCCATAATAATCAATAACAGGTAAATTGGCAAAAAGTGTTACAAAAATAATTTCAAAATTTGTCGATTTACTTTGCTTGTCCAAATCTATCTTGAAGCATTTAAAATTCGAGACTATGTACTGTAGGTTGATTTCAGGATATTCCTCCATATTTTCTTGGTATCAATGTGATGAGGCCACGGTTATTTGAAAAACAAAATTGGACTTAGCAACCCAAACCTGTAAGTTTTGAAAACCCAGCTCCTCGTGGTGGGAATACTTCGTCAACAGCGGCTTGATGTCATCCGTGAACACAGACCTGATGGCATGGAACTTGTGCTCTCCGATCAGCGTGTTGGGACAACGTCTTCGGGCAAAGGTCTCAGGCATGGCACGTGGGTTTCTCTTCCGGGGCTTTGTGTCCTCCTTCTCTGCATCCTCAGAGCTTCGCTTCGAGGCTGGTCCCTTGGGGTTTGGATTGTTGGTGCCATTCTCCGTGCCTTTGGACTTTCTCTTTTTTGAAGGCTTCTCCGTAGGCTCATCCTTGGGCTTCCCCATAGGCTCCACCGTAGGCTCCTCAGGTTCAATCCCCCCATCTCCCCGAGCCACTTCCTCCTTCGGATCCTTGCCCTCACCCTCAGTCTCTGCTTCAGCTGTCAGTTTCTTTGATCCAGCACTAGGTGGAGTCTCCTCACCCTCAGTACCTGCAGCCCTTTTGGCAGCAATCTCCGCCAAGGCATCAGCCTTGGTTCTGGCTCTCTTGGAATTCTGCTCCCCCTTTGCCTTGGCTGCAGCCTTTCCTTTGGCTTTTGCCTTTGCCTTGGCCTTTGCTTTTGCTTTTGCCTTGGCTGCCGATTTGGCACGAGGCTTTCCCTTGCCCTTGCCTTTCCCTTCAGGTTTGGACCCCTCCTGGCCCGGATCCTGCTCCTCTGATGTGTTCTCTCCCTCATCCTCCTTCTTGTCATCCTCTGGGTTCGGATGCTCCTCCTCCTTCCCGGCTGCGGTCGGCTCCGAAACCTCTTGATCCCCATCGCCGTGCTTGACCTGGAACTGCTGGCGCCGAAGTACCTCAGATCTGAAAGCTATGATAGGTTTGATTTCAAAAAAGCAGGTCCTGTTTCCTTTCTTTCAGGCTACATTCATGTTTATGTAAGGCATATGGCATAGTTTGTAGCAAGTGGGGAATCAAATTCTCGTGTGCATGCAACCTGGGGATGAGACGGGACCAAAAGATATTCGCATAAAAAAATCTAAACGACAATGAGATATGATTTGAAAAGGTAAGTCAAGGTACGACACTTGAAGAATCAAACTCAGCAATTGGGGGGTCGATGTCGTAGAACCTCTGAGCAGCATCAGCGCACAACTCCGGGGCAATTTGGGTCTCAGCAGTGTCATCCCCAAAGGGCAGCGAGTCAAACACAGTCACCACCCTTTCGGTGCTTTCACCTGCAGATTTGGGAAGACTCTTCTGCGCTTTCCTTGGTTCTGCACATGCTGAACTTGGTCAAAGTGAGAACTTTCAAAACAAAAATCAATGCCAAAAAATCAGGTTCTGGGAGTTGGGGACGAAAGACCCAGAAACAAATGTTTGGTTGAAATCAAAAATCGAAAATGTACGAACCAATTGGGGGAAGAAAGGCTCTTTGCTGTTTGAAGCTTCTTCGCGTCAGCCAGCATTTTCTGCAAAGCCTTGATCTTGGCATTGGTGTCCTCGGTCTTGTCATCCTCAAAAACATGCTTCTTTTCCACCACTGCATCAAAGGGGGGAGGCACCGTAGAGTCTCCATTGGAACCACTGCTGGGGCCCTGCTCGTCCTCGATCACATTCTTCTTGGGCTCCATATCTTCACCATCCTCAGGTCCTTCATCTCTCAGAACTGGGTCCGTCATGGCGGCTCCCGCATCATCATGATCATCTTCAGGGTCCTCTTGCGATGACAACAACACAATGGCCGGGTCAGGAACGGGGCTCCCAGGTTCAGGTTCATGGACTGGGCTGGCAGACGCAGCAGGGAGTTCGCTGGCAGGCACAGCAGGGAGTTCGCTGGAAGGCGCAGCAGGGAGTGTAGGAGAGTCATCATCCTCATCAGAGCTGTTGCCGGCCATCATCTCAGACTCGTCGGAATCATCTTCGCCATTGTCAGGTTCCTGGGGAGGCAGGCAAAGCAGCTAGTAGGAGAGGATGTAGTTAAGCAGAAAGGAAAAAAGGTTCCAAAAACTAAAACAATCCAAATGAAAGTGGCGCTAGAAATATAGAAATGAAATAGTAATAACCGGTGGCATGTTTTTCTTTGCAGTCCTGGGAATACGTACCAGGAGCGAGAAGTGCAAGCAACCTGCGGAAGTTCAAGTCATGAGGAATCTGGCCTCTGTTCAACTTCCGTTTGATCAACACTAGGAACTTCTTGGCATACTTGGCCTCCTGCTTCACCACCTTTTTGGGGACTTGGATCTCCATGCTGGTGAAGAGAAGCTGCATCCTTGAGAGAGGTTGTAGCGGCCGCAGGGAAAAACATGTGCTTCAAGAAAATCAACTTGTGTTCACCCACTCCTGCACCCATATCTTACCCCATATGTTTCTGACCCCTACTTCACCCTATATGTTCATTTTTTTAATGTATGCATGCATTTAGTCTGTTTGGCTGCCCAGCTGAGGGGGTTTTGAATAAACAACGCAACCTGCGCAACATAAGTTTATGAAAGGCTCTGGCGGAGAATTTCTGGAAGTGTGCACATGATCATGGTGCTCCCTTCATCATCCTTTAGCCTCATCACCAAAGGAGCCAAGACATCTCGGTTGACCCCAGCAGTTTTGGCCGTGATGTGAACGGCATCATCCCCCAACAATGGTCTGATGATTTTCTTGTTGGCCCGCATGTATTTCCGAAGATTCCTGGAATCCTCCCATTCCTGGGCAACACCTTCAAGATTGGCCATTGCCAAAGTAGCGGTAAGTGGGGCTGGGCAGAAACAAAAGCGCTGGGCCAAAATGATAGCAGTTTCATCAAACATGATAGTAATTCATACTGAATTGCAAATTGCCGTAGCAAAGATTTGGAAATGATGTCGGAGTTGTATGACCCCAGAATTGGCTAAATTACTTACCTGTCTATAATTCAACCATCCTTCCGTCATCTTCTTTCCTCCCCTTCTGTCGGGCACATCTAAGGTTCCCTGCTGCTTCCGTTGGCAGAGACGGGCCGTACCAGCAAAGCCAGAAAAGCGTTGCGAACCATGGGAGAGGAGGCTCATGTAGGTCCACCCCAATGATATGGATAGAGGTCAGGCCAAATCAATTGGTTTAAAGATGTTGATTTAGTCAATGTTTTAAGATGTTCAGAGCCCTACAGGCTTTTAAAGGCCCCATGAACTCTAGTTGGATCCTATAGGGCTGCCTCATTGTTCTTCATTTTGATTGGATATGGACCCCTCGTTCTTTTGGATGTGATCTTTTATCCAGAAAAATGCCAGAAAAATGATGACATTTGAGCCATTCCCTATCCTGAAATCACACCTTGGCAGGAGATATGGAACCGATGAATGGGGTCAAGTTTCCAAATGACCCTTCAAACGAGACAAATCTGGGATTCACAAAATACGGCCTTTTTGGGTGAAAACCCATAAAGGAAGGTTCTTGAGTCAGAAACCTAGTTCACATAAAGTGACCTCTATAAATAGAGGACGCAAAAGTGCTAGGTATATATACATATAATTACTTGAGGGATTATGGATTTAGTCAACTATGTTCAATCGTTGTATTTTTGTTAGTTTAAGGCTTTTATTTGTTTGTGGTACGCCATTGAAACTGAGCAAAAATGGCGACTTTGCTGAGGTGGCTCAGCCAGATGTCATGTGTAGTGCACAACTCACTGGCCATCTCAGGAACCGATAAACTTTGGAGGTACCTACCATACATAAGGCCTATATAAGGCCTTAGTTTCAGGGAATATCCCTACAAAATATGGCCAAAAATATGGTACTAACGTACCTCCATTTTAGGATCCTGAAATTCCCATTGAACAACTTGAACATGTAACGAGATGTAGGTATCATCATTAGATAATATGAAAAAAGTCTGCTATATATCTGGTATTTCCATCAAACATCATCCAATGAAAATGATCTGGAAATACTAGTGCATGGATATTAGTCCAAATGCACCTAAATTAAGCTGCAAACATCAGTTATTCTATAGTGAGTCTCATTAACGTTCATCTAAATTAATTCGAACTAAACACCCAAATCCAGAATTCATGTCATTGGATAATTGAATAAACAAAGAAGCAATTATGATTTGTAACTGTGGATAATTCATTGGATAATATAATTAAATTCTTCAATTCTCAATTCCCCCCAAAAAAATAACTGGATATTCTCGTGTTTTTCTGTTCAATTTCTCTGACCAGATAATGATAGCACTGGTGTAGCCGCTTAGCCTCAGGCCACCTCATCCCGAATCTTGCAAGGTGCCTTGAAACCTTGTCGCAAAGTTCGTAATATAATAGTGATTGTATCCATTAATATGTATACCCTGTGGTAAACTAACATAACTATGGAAAATCACCATGCTATTAATGAGAAAACTCACTATTTCTATGGCCATTTTAAATAGCTATTTTGACATAACCAGAGGGTATATATATATATATCCCAATAAGGATTATATATCCCATGGGTTGGATTACAATATGACAATATATCATCCCCCAACCAGTAATAATTTATAAGTTGGGAATGTATCCATATCATAAAAATACTGTATATATGCCAATGATATCCCATTCTAATGATAATTTAGTGAAGTTCAATGATAATTTCTGATAATGATTAATAATTAATAGGGATTAATCCCATCTCCCGTTCATATTAAACACCCCCACTGTTTTTTGTCTGTTGATTATATGGAATTTCCTGCATCCACCATGGTTTCGTTTGGGGGTGTGAAAGAAATTGGCGGAATGGGATTATCTATAATATAGTTTGTGGATGCAGGAAACTCCATAAAAGTAGGGTCACCACTTAATTCGTTAACTATCTATAATTATATATAACTCTATAACTACTTAATTAGTTACTATATTTTTGGTAACTAGGGATTGTCTATAGTTGGAAACTCTCGGTGGCTCCTGGGCTGCCCATTTCAAGGAATATGGATACCAGATTTTTATTAACTCCATGTGTTTATGAAACTTATCAGATGGTTTCCATATACACCCATTTACACATTTATATGTGTTTATATCCAAAGAAACCTAGTTAACCAAATTATAAGTCAACTTAGCTATCGAATGGGGGCCTCACCTTGTAACTCCAATGTGTTTTTCTAAAAGAACTTCTTCCTTGGGAGACACCATCACTGCCGAGCACCTCGTGTCGAAGCTGCGGCGACGCATTGTGTGTTACCTGAAAGTTTGACCATCAGAAGTGGGAGTGTAAAAACATGATAGAAATATGAGTTGCAAATTATGGTTGCATGTATGCATGATATGTGATGGAAATGGATTACATAGCCAACAATGTCACGTTCTCTAGGGACATTTTCCATTTGCCAGTGGATTTAGGGGTACTGGGTACCATCGGGTACCCTTACTTGTAGACAAGCCCATTTCAATCGTTTGGGGAGCAGGGAAAGTATTCGCCAAACTGCAAATATATATATATATATATCAATAAATATGCTGGTTGGTGGTATACCTAGCCGTCTGAAAAATATGAGTTCGTCGGTTGGGATGATGACATTCCCAACTGAATGGAAAAATAAAAAATGTTCCAAACTACCAGTAGTTTTTTCATGTATGATGAATTATACTGAACAAAAAGACGTCACCGAAACAGTAAATGTTGGAATGAAACAGGAAACAAACATTTGAGTAGGCTCATTGACTCGAGTTCCATGACCGTTGCCTGTTGATTCTCAGTTGAAAATGGAGAATGGCCGGCTTGAATGGTTGATTTGAGTTCAAATGATTGGTACAAAGTTGGGAAATTAGGACATACAGTCGAAGAAATCCTGCACCAGTTGCTAGATGGTTTCTCCCGTTTTAATCATGGCCAATCTTAGATACCCTTCAAAAAAATACATTCTTAGCTGGTGAACGTAGATAATCCCATTGATACCAAAAGACTAAAGGATTCAAGTACCCATCCAAGATTGACCTAGAGTGTATGCTATATTGGTACATGCTTAGAAGTAAATGTTGGCATTTTTTTAAAAAAATGTAAATATACCATACAAAGGAAGGTGCGTCACAAAGAGAAACACTAGACCGGCTCTCAGTACAAGAACAACACCTCCACGAAGTGATTATTGACCAGGGCTCCCCAGTCTCGAGCAACGACGGACAAAACTGCACCATGCCAGATTCAAGAAGCCAAAAGCAGATCACAACGCGACATAGAACCAACTCAAGGGTCCAAGCAGTCCGAAGCTCTGACACCTCTCCAGGAGACAAAGTCCAAAGAATGCTTGGAATGCCAAGAACTTGGATCACCGGAATCTGATAGTAGTAGGCCGCAATCTGGAAGGTCCGCCTCAAGCAACTCGATGTACAGTCTGTGATGACTGTCGGAAAGCCTGGGACAGTGTGCTGCATCTTCCTGCTGACCTGCTGGAACAAAGCTGTCAACCTCAAGGCCATGATGTAGAAGATCCCAACCAAATTGTTGGATAGCCAGCGAATGATGTCGTAACTGATCAAAGGACCAGTTAACGCAACCAGCTCAGATCCTCCTTCGAGATTTCCACTGGGCGCCTTTTCTTCTTGGCTGTCCCGGATGTATTGCTCGTTTTGGCCTTCAATGTCGGTGACATTTCTAGCACGGGGTCCTCTGTTGCGGGGGCCTCTTCTTCCCCGTTTTATACCATACATGGAGCAAAACTTGAAATTCTCAAAATGTCTGAAGCCCCACTTGTGCCTTTGTCAAGCAGTATCGGCTATGTTGACCAAATGCATGACGATGAAAAAGCATTTTGAAACAAAAAAACTGTATGGCGGGACTTATAGTAATCCCCCAAACAGATATAAAAGTAGTTCACCACTATTTTATAGTTCAGTAGCATTCTGCTTTTCTGTCTTTTTTGGAGGTTACAAAAAATATGTGGAAATCGGTGTGCCCAGCATTTTTTTCCAGTTGGCAATCCCAGCGAAGGCAAAAAAAAATGCCCTCCGGAGAGCCAAAAAATCTGATTACTAAGTGATACAAGGTGGTGTCCCCCGTTCGATAGCTAAGTTGGCTGGTTGGTGGTATACCTAACCCTCTGAAAAATGATGGAGTTCGTCGTCAGTTGGGAGTATTCTTCCCAATATATGGAAAAATAAAATTCATGTTCCAAACCACCAACCAGTTGGTTCATAGCTCCAATTACTATGGTTTTTGTAGGTGATATCTCGATCTAGTTAATTAATGGGTTTATAACCAATAAAAATAACTGGGGCACCACCTAAAGTACCTGGTACTTCACCCCGGTGCCTCAAATTTGATCGCAACATCTTCCTGGAAGGCTGGCGCAGTGCGCTGCTTTTCCGCATGCGAAACACGCAACATGATTCTTTAGTTTCAGAACGAGTGAATGATATATTGTTTAGAATTTAGAAGTTCATTAGTGAGTGATACATAGTGATATGATACGGACCCATCTATATAATATGTATATATATATGCACGATATGTGTGATGTATATTTATAACTCTAATTAACTACATATATTATATTAGACAGATAGGAAGATCAATCCTCAATCCTTGCATCATTAAAGTTCCATTGTGCAAACATACTAGACTAGCTTAATGGTGACCCCGCCACTTTCCAGCACGGCCAAGAAAAAATAACAATTTCACCAAGCTAAACTGGATTAAAGTTCTTCAACGGATCATTCAATGTACTTCGTAAACAGACAATCGCAACGCAGACCCTCTCAATAGATTGGTTTAAGCGAAAATTTTAACCGGAAAGCCCCATGTTTCATGGGAAAATCCATGGTTTCCGGTCGATTTTCCCTTAAACCAATCCATTGACCTTCATGGAAAGTCAGAGGGTAGTGTTTACCGTTTTACATATGTTTAAAGTATTCAGTTGAGGGCCCCCCTGAGTTTAACTGGGGATGAGTCAAATTTAGCAGTCAAACAGATGGTCTCATAATGTCAAGCCTGGATTAATAAACCCCAAACGGCTATCGAATTGGGGGGGTGCCATTTAAAAGTACCAGCATTATATTATCACTATTCGGGGACTACCCCCTAATTAAGAACAATGGTTTAATATTTTGAGGTCAATACTTTCTTCGAGGGAACATGAGAAGTATCAAGATAATGTTAAGTTCATATTTACAAGCAGCTCAAATTCATCAACACCCACATGCCAAAAGAAAATTGGCAATACTACTTTGGGTTGGTCCCTCCCTATAAGTTTAAACATGTGTGACCCCCCTATTAAACAACACCTTGCTCGGAAATCTTCATCTGGTGGTAGTCAGGATATGATTTTGGCTTAAATTAGATGGTTTTATTTTTATATAATTGCGTTTTTTATTGTTGAAAAAGTAATGTTTTGAAGGAATGTCCCATGCCCAATCTCACCATCTCACCCCATTGGGAGGGATGTTGCCACAGAAAACAGAAATGTCGACACATTGGCAGGCAGGTTGCTTGTTTCTTTGTAAAACGAGCCCTGATTTGTTGATTGAGGGGACTCTTATCTTCTAGGGCAGGTTATTAATACGCACTTGGTACTAATTCAAACTCAATCCCCTTTCAAGATAATTATCATGGAATTCACAAACTATGGATAATTCTCATATATTATCATATATCACTATGAGTAAACTATGGTTTCATCCAGGGTTGACATGAATCCCATTCCCAAGCAGCTGCTACTGTGTGGAAATCCTCTACATCCACCAATTTCGTTGGGATGCATGTGTTGACGCTGCGGTATGACATATGATCCGGCACATCCCATAATAGTTCGGCCATTTGGGGATGATTCCCTGCAAACTAACCATGATTCCAGGCTTCGGGAGGACAGAAATACGGTCGTTATAATTTACCCGGATATGGTTACAAACAAGTTATGTTGGAATTGATTAAAACGTGTTCATTTATAGACAAATGTGTGCACATGTTGAAACTACAAAGGCAACTTCATGTGCGAGCGTCGACCTGCTCATCGAAACACAAACATGCAAGGTATGGTTTCAAAACTGCATCCACTACAGTAGTCATATGAATTATTCTTCGAATCTGTTTACACGTCCCGTCCCATCTAAAGCAACAAAACATGAACCGGGGCCTAATCAGCCAGATACTCTGCAAAAAATGACAAATTCTTAGCTGGTGAACATAGAAAATCCACCAAAAGACATAGCAGGAAAGAGACATAGCAGGATTTTCGTTTCTACCCATCCAGTCGATTTTTCCCTAGGAACAACATGTTTCACAACCTCCGGATCCTGGACCCTTTAAAAGGTATTTGTGAAATTTGGAGATCATCATCCTCAGCACCGGCATTTCACCTTCGTGTTGGTGTTGAATCCTTTGTACACCTGCGAGCAACGACCAAACGTCGGAACTTTCGAACGAACTGGTTGGAGATCTGTGGAGACCGATCGGAAAAACTCGACCCAAGAAGTTTTTTCGGGTAAAGTTTAGGGTTTTAATTGGGATTTAATGGGGTTTAATGGGATTTAATGATGTTAATTGGGATTTAATGAGGTTTAATTGGGATTTAATGAGGTTTAATTGGGATTTTCCATGGGTTTTAATGGGATTATAATATATTATAATCCACTGAATGGAATTTACCCGGCCTGGGAAACGTTTACAGTTTGCGAACTTGAACATGGCTAGACATAGTTTAAGTTGATTTACTCATTAACCATGGTGATTTTCGATAGCTAGGTAAACCATCTATTTTTATGGGTCATCAATACCATGGCGAACTGTTAGTCACAACCAGAGGGTAATTTTGGAGTGTCCCCCATAACTAGACACACCTATCTGGGTTCTGGTCTCTGGTGTAGTTTTCGACCTAGTGGTGAAATTCTAATGTGGTCAATTGACAGTCAGACATAGACTGGTTGGTGGTATACCTACTCCTCTGAAAAATGATGGAGTTCGTCAGTTGGGATTATTCCCAATTAATATGGAAAAATAATCCAAATGTTCCAAACCACCAACCAGTACAGGATGGGGCCCCCCAGCTATAAGTTGGTTTATAAACCATCATAATCCCCATTAACTATAGTTATATCTATATCTACCATAAACCATTGTTAAGCCACTTATAAACCAACTGAACGCTATCTTGGGGGCCCCATCCTGTAGACTTTGTTGGGATGATTCTCCTCAAAATCCAAGCGCCTCAGGGTCATATCATTAGGATTTGCCTCTGAAAAGAAACCAATTCTCGCATGCAAGGTGAGTTTCCCCCGATTTTCACGAAATCGCTAAGTAGGTTGACGCAAAGAACTGCCTTGGTTAAGTGTTGGGTTGATGAATGGGGTAGATATAAGTATATAGTTAGCCTCTGGTAAACATACAAAAAACGATGGAAAATCACCATTTTTAATAGGTAAAATCAACAATTTCTATGGGCCATGTTCAATAGCAAACTGCAAACGTTTACCAGAGGGTACCCTCCAGGAATCAACCATGGCGAGGTTTCGTTCGCTGGGGAAACCATCGAACGAAATTTCAATGGGAGGAATTTTGGAGCAAACCATGTTTGATTACTCTAGGGGGTACGGGGATATAGCTGAGTCCTGGCACCCTGGCATCCAAACGGTACTCTAAAATAGCTGGTGAGTGGATGCTTATTCCCTCAAATATGATGATAATAATACAATGTGGGGCCCCCAAACGTTATAAGTTGATTTATAACCGCATGTAACTAGTTCATACTAGTTCGTCACAAGTACCATAAAAAGTAGTTATTGTAGTTATTTGCACCAACTTAGCTATCGAACAGGGCCCCACATTGTAGGTTTTGCCTCATCCCCAAATGAGTGAGTTGTTCCCCGAGATGTTCAAAGTTACAACGGAAATTGGGACACAGGGCTCTCCAAGATGAAAAGTTCCCAGCTGGGTTCTACAAATGGAAAATCAGCATTTTTGGGGGGTATCATGTTGTTGGTTTTAAAATGGAACACCATTTTAAAAAATACCGAAAAGTGAGAAACCTGGAAATATGCAGGAAATAGCATCTCTAGCATCCTGCAAACACTTGGACGAAAAATCTTCTTGGGGTTGCTTCATAAGGTTATAATGTGGTAAACCCACTTAATCAATTTGCGGATGGTTGATACAACATGATACAACCTATGTCTAGTAATATTGGGGATAGTTCATTGTACTGTTAGTCTTCATCCTGCATTTAAGTTTGAAGTCCCCAGACTGCTATATGTTCATTGCCACAGCTTCTGCATTGGATCTTTCCCATGATCCCTTTCTTTGTTGCTTAGTTATACGTATCAACGCAATTCAACGCATGCTTAAAAAACTGAATTAACTGTGGAGTGCTTTGGCTACCCTGCGGTTCGGCATCTCACTTTCACAGGGGCAGCACCAAGAGAATCGAGCACCAATCCAAACCAGCAGCACCCCATTTCCCAACCACAAACGTCTTCCGACTCCGGGAGACTCATTTTCATACCCATCTCAGATTCTAAGATATTATATATCAAGAAAAACATGATTTAACAAATTTCAATGGGAAACACTATAGAAACACTATTTCAATGGGAATAATTATACCGAATTATACCCTATAAAAACATCCAATGATTCCCATTGTATCTTTATAAAACTGCTTTATAAAACTGGTCGTTCCCATTAAATGGATACCATCTGGTTATTTAACAGTTCGCCAGAAAAATCACCATTTTATAGCTAGGTAAACCATCTATATTTCTATGGGCCATTTCCCATAGCTATGTTAAATAACCGGAGGGTATATTTCTTCAACAATGCGACCCACAAATTACCCAACACCGCGAAGTTTCAAGCCTCGCCAAAGCAACCGGCGCCCAGTTTCTTCTGCACCTGGATCCTCGGTGCGGGGGTTGCTATTGGATTTATACTATATCTATGGATATCTATGGTCTGTTTATATGGATTTATATGGATTTATATGGATTTATATGGATTTATATGGATTTTATATGGATTTTATATGGATTTATATGGATTTATATGGATTTTATATGGATTTTATATGGATTTATATGGATTTTATATGGATTTATACTAGATATATCATGATATATCTATAGTCTATAGGTGAAAGTTAGTACATACCCCAATCAAACAAAGATAATCATCACCATGTATTTATATATATATATATATATTATATATTTATTTATTTATTTATTTATTTCACATATATCACCATAATTATAGTGAACTTCATCAACTTAGCCACTGAACTCACTGGAGCCAGATGGCCAGATGCATCACGTTCCATGGTGCTATTCTCAGTAACTCCAGTCCTCCTCTGACTGGAGAAATCCGATCTTTTTTTCGCTTTGTTTTTACAATGTTACAAGTACCCTCTGGTAAACTAACATAACTATGGAAAATCACCATGCTATTAATGGGAAAACTCACTATAAATGGCCATTTTCAATAGCAAACTGTAAACGTTTACCACAGGGTAAAGGGGACACTTCCCCCATCCAATCGGCGCTTAAAGTGATGCAACGAATCCAGTTTATACTGGCCACCGGCGGCAAAAAGTGGAGGGATAAAACTGATAGCCTAACCTTGATGATGAAAACCTGTCTTTAATGGCTACATCGACTATTGGTCGTGGGTCGTGGGTCGTGGACATTTACCCGCAAAATGGTCGTGGGATTTTTGGAAGTGGACATGAAAAGCGGACATTTCCTCAATAAAATACGGCAATAAGCCTGAAAACTCGCCAGCTTTGTAGAGAGATACAGTAGCCTCTGGTAATCAAACATGGCAATGGAAAATCCACCATTGACAAATGGGGATGGGTCAAAACCCTGGTACCTAGTGAACCCCAAAATAGCTGGTAAATGGATGTTCATCCCACTAAAAATGTATCTATAGGTATTGACCCATACCCAAATGATTGTCCCACGAAAATCTCCAGTTGGTGCGGGGAATCAGCCGCCCGCCACGGCCATGATGACACCTCTTCATGGCTGGAATCCCAGCAAGAATACCCTCTGGTAAACTAACATGGCTATGGAAAATGGCCCACTTATAGATGGTTTACCTATTAAAAATTGTGATTTTCTATAGCTATGTTAAATTACCAGAGGGTAAGTAATGATTGACCGATGCAACGAAAACATGAAACTGGAAAATGATACATGAACCATTAAACATGCCACTATTCCATCTCTGGAAATAGTAGCTAGTTGATGGGTTCCCCTCCAACGGCTTGTCTTTTTTTCCTTATCATGATCCCCAAGAAATTAGGTAGTATAAGAGACACATTACCCTCTGGTAAACATTTATATACATAGCTATTGAAAATGGCCATAGAAATAGTGGATTTTCCCATTCAAAATGCTGATTTTTCCATAGCTATGTTAAATTACCAGAGGGTAACCAATCAACCAGTCGGTATTTTGTTCAGACCTCACATGAAATTCACCAATCATTCACCAGTCGGTGTCGCAAAACACTGGTGTTTTACTGCTATACATATACCAAAACATACAAAAACATACAAAGACACACTTCAAAAAGATATAGAAAAAAAACATGAAAAGCATAATTTTACCTGAAGTATATGTTCACTCTCTTTAGATTCGTTTTTTTAAATTAACTTCATCCAAGTTCGAACTTCGGAGCTACGTGGAACTTCATCCAAGGGACTGTCCAGAGTTTACAGTTGCAGGCACCTTCGGCTTGCTGGACGCCTAGGGCGAATGGAAATCGTAGGAACCCAGGAGTTTCATATGTCGCCGGCCTAGAGTAAACGTTTGCAGTTAGTTTGGGATTTAATGAGGTTTAAATGGGATTTAATAGGGTTTAATTGGGATTTAATGAAATTTAATTGGGATTTAATGGGTTTTAATTCGGATTTAATGGGGTTTAATGGGATTATAATCCACTGAATGGAATATACCCTCTGGTAAACGTTTACAGTTTGCGAACTTGAAAATTGCCATTTAGTTCGTTGATTTACCCATTAATAGCATGGTGATTGTCCATAGTTAAACGTTAGTTTACCAGAAGGTATGGATGTTGCACATAGAAACATGTAGAAATCATCTGGTTGGTGGTTTCAACCCCTCTGAAACATGATGGAGTTCGTCAGTTGGGATGATGACATTCCCAAGATATGGAAAAGTAAAAAATGTTCCAAACCACCAACCAGTATATAAAGGAATGTTTCAAATATGGATGTTTCATGATGTTTCATCAAAAAAAACATAGGGAACTTGGCAAACCAAAGAAAAGAGGATAACTATCATGGAAGTTTCAGAGTACCCAACGAACCAGCTGGGTGACCCAAAGGCAAAATGAAACCATCACCAAATAACATTACCATCTGGTTATTTAACATAGCCATGGAAAATCCACCCATTTTTAATGGGTAAACCCAGGTAAACCATCTATTTTTATCGGCCATCCATACCATGGCTAACTGTTAGTCATAACCAGAGGGTAATATGCAATCATGTGTTTTTTCAAACGGCGATGGGTCAAACTTAGGATACTTTACAAGGTGAGACCTCGAGGATAGCCCCCGGCCTTGCCAAATCACGACAGCTTGACGTTTAAGTTTTAAGCATTGATCATTGGTTAACTGCTGGGTTGATTAGGAGGATATAACATGAGATAACGAACTAGTATGAAAAATGGGTTTATAATAGAGATTTAACAGGGATGACTCAACTACTATAGAGTATTGATGGGATTATAACTCCAATAACTATGGTCTACAAGTATGGAGGGATATAACTATAGTATGGGTGTATCAACCAACAAACATAGCGTGTGGCGTCCTCACCTTGCAGCCTCAAACTTTGGCACCGAAATCTGCAGAAGTTTGGGAGTTTAGCACCCCAAAGTCACCTGTAACCAGCAACAACACGGAGCCCTGCTTGGATGGGCCATGGATAGTTAACTGGGCAGTGGAGTTACAATGTGGTGCCCCAAAGATAGCTAAGTTGCTGAACATAACTACAATAACTAGGCTTTATGGTAGTTGTAACTGTGGCTAGATGGGCTTATAAACCAACTTATAGGGGGGCCCACATTGTATAAACCACTTACCCTCTGGTAACCTAACATAGCTATGGAAAATCACCATTTTCAATGGGAAAATCCACTATAAATGGCCATTTTCAATAGCTTTTTGTATGTTTACCAGAGGGTACCAACCATTTGGCATTGCGGGCAGGTCCTGGCATGGCACACACTCCGCATCACTCCTTGCGTAAGACTCGTTTTTTCATTTGACCAAGTCTATGGGGGCTTGTCCAAGTTATACCCTCTGGTAAACATACAAAAAGCTATTGAAAATGGCCATTTATAGTGGATTTTCCCATTGAAAATGGTGATTCTCCATAGTTATGTTACGTTAGTTTACCAGAGGGTAACCCCCCAGAAAAAACCTAGACTTTGGGCAAAATCATGCAAAATCCCACGAAAAATTACTGAAGACTTGAACCTGTTCATCGGATTAAGTGAATCTGGCTGAGTTAATCCCATGAAACATCATGGAAAATCCCATGAAACATCATGGAGCATCCCATTTTTGGATCTATTTGCGGGGTTAAGTCGGCTAAGTGAAAAAGGGCTGAAGGAATCTGAGGCTTCCCACAGAGGACATCACCTCGCTCGGCCGGTGTTCCGAATGTGTTCACAACGTTGGACGCCATGGAAATACCACATATGTTTTAGGGGAAAAAAGAAACTATTCTATGATATTCCCTATTCCATGATATTCCCACTATATCCCTATGTTTGATTTAAATAAATGTATGGGAAAATAAAAAATGTTCCAAACCACCAACCAGTATATATGTGTGTTAGGGGGAAAAAGAACGGTTTGGGTTTCATCCCCATTGTAAATAATAATATGAGTATTTCCATGGGTAAATATACATAATGTAAAATAATTTATATACATATTTATCGCCCCATAGGCTATTTTATTGGTAAATAATATACATCGTGCTAAACGTAGGGAATTTTCGGGAATTTTCAGGAATGATCCACTGGCGAACTATCAATGATAATCCCAGCAACCCCCATCAACCCATCCATTCCCGCCTACGTAAAACGCACCAGTAAGTTTTCCATATACCCTCTGGTAAACGTTTACGTTTAACTATGGAAAATCACCATGCTAATGGGTAAATCCACTAGTTCGACTGGGCCACGGCTTCACTATGAGTAAATAATATATATATATATATATACATAATTATAGCCTATAAAAACATCCAATGATTCCCATGAAGTCTCTCCATAAAACTGCTTCGGGAAGCATAAGCAATTGAGCCAAAAAAAAGTTATACCAAGTTCTCCAGTTCTCCCATCGCATGAAATACGTTAAGTTGTTTGAAAACGGTTTCCCATGCCTATGGGGCCCATCATCATCCCCAGAATTATCAGGGTAGTATAATCCCCTATAGCAATCAATTACCCTCTGGTATACTAACACAACTATATGGAAAATCACCATTGTTCATGGATAAATCAACTATTTCAATGGCCATTTTCAATAGCTTTTTGTATGTTTACCAGAGGGTAACCAGGGTATTTTGTTCATGGCTCAATTTGCTTGGTTGTTCCCATAAAATGGATCGCCCATCAAACATCGGGTCATGTTCCCACCCTATTCCTGACATTTGAAAAACACACCCGCTGATGATAAAGGGCTGGTCCAACGTTGGTTTATTATAACCCACCTATCTCTATAGATATATCAATGATATATCCACTATTATCATCTACTATCAATATTTGTATGATGATAATACTGGACATCTATGATGATCATAGTGGATAATATAAATTATCATCAACTAGTATCCATCTGTGATCCATCATAAATCCAATCGTTAGCCTTACAACCACCTTCGCCATCGTTTGGCTTCCCCTTCCTGGAAGGAGATTGCCCTCCAACATCTTTTTGACCCTCCGAATCCAAACTTCAATGTCCCTACAGTGGCAGGGTGTAGGTCCCTAGGGTTGGGATGGCAACTACCTTGATCGCTTTGTTTAAAGATATGCGAACTGTTTTCACCATGCCAGACCGGCAACTCAGTTGGCGATTTTGAAAAAAACGACGCTCTAACAGGTCAGAATGATAAGGAGAGATGTGTTTGACCTTTTGATGATACATCATGATACATCACTGCATCCTGCAGTATCATCCCAAAAAATGGATGGTGAAGTACTAAACATTACCGACATTACCAATTGTGTGGGTCCACTGACACCCCGTTTTTTCGGATGTCCCATTGTGAGTTTAGACAAATAAGTGGGGCCTATATATATATACTATAGACACCATCCACAGGGAAAATATCATTTTTGGATCTTCAAGACACTGGTATACCATGGTATACCCCAGTTTGGGGGCTCCCAGTCAACTCTTTCTTGGCCGAATGACTGGGTGAAAGCCAACGAAAATAGCAAAGTACCCCCTGGTAAACGTTTACATAACTATTGAAAATCACCATGCTATTAGTAGGTAAATCAACTATTTCGACAGGGCCATGGCTTCAATGTCACAGACTGTTGGTCATTACCAGAGGGTAAACATCCATTTTCCTATGGTTTTCCTATGTTTAAATCCCCAGAGGGTAAGGTTTCCGAAGTTGTTAAGGTGCACTCGTGCCACACTGTCTCCCCAAACGCCAAGGGACGCAGAGTTAAATCTGTCGAAAAAGTGCACCAGTTTTGGAGTAGCGAGCAATGTGCGTTTTTCTTAAAATTTGATTTGTGGACATGATTTTCAAGCTGATTGATTTCTGAAGTGATGTTTATATATTTTTTGGAAAACCTTGTGGGTTGTCTGTGTTGACACAGTGAAAGGCTCGGCTGGTGCAATTGTTGGGAAGTGGGTTCAAGATGTCTTGAGAAACTGAAAACTGGCGGCCGCCACTCTGAATTTGAAGTGGGGTGACATCACCAAGATAAATTTTGAAATGGCGATCAACCTAAAACATATCAAGTATCTCAAATGATTTCACTGTAGATTTTGACTTCAAAATGATTGCGGCTTGAAATTATGTGACATTTTCAGATTAATTCAGATGATATCAGTTCCATCTAAGATGATCACTTTAAGACACTCGATCTTGTTTTGGTTCCTCAGGGCGCCCTCACGGCTTCCCTTTCCCGGAACCCTGAGCCATGGGTTTTGCGAACTGGACTTGTTGAGAGCAGGGGTGCAGAGGCTTCCAGCGTCATGATGAGTCATGACTATCCCAATTTATACAGTGATGCTCACCCCCTCAGTATTTTCACACGACACACCAAAGAGAATTTCATAGAATTTACACACGTCACATCAAAGAGAATTCAAAACCAACTACCCTCTGGTAAACGTTTACATAGCTATTGAAAATGGCCCTGTCGAAATAGTTGATTGACCCATGAATTTTGCATGGTGATTTTCCAGTTCGTTACGTTAAACTACCAGAGGATTCTGGTTGGTTTACAGGGATTCCCCGTTCTTGGATGATAAAATTATCCCTGATATCCAGAGGGTAAAGTGATGAAAGTTGCCCGCTTCCCATTGGACTCCAACGGAGCCATGCTGTGTGGTTTTTGTTGGCCGACGAACATCACATTTACCCTCTGGTGAACTAACATAGCAATGGAAAATGGCCATTTATAGTGGATTTTCCCATGAAAAATGGTGATTTTCCATAGCTATGTTAAATTACCAGAGGGTAGTGACTCACAGTTAGCTATTGAAAATTAAATTTACCCCTAAGTTATAGTTTATAGTTGATCTACCCATTAATTCAAAAATGGTGATTGTCCATTAAACATGGGTGATTTTTTGGAAAATTCCAAGCTATTTACCAACGTAAAAGTAGACCAAGTAGACAGACCGTATGGGCCATCCGATGGTCTTTCCGCCACAGACAGGTCCATTCAGATCCCAAGGCCGGTCAGAGCGAGTCAGAAATCGGGTCGTTGAGTGGCCAGAAAATTTGACTGTCATCGGAAGTGAAATATGGATCTGATGTTTTTTTTTTCTGACCCCAACCCCCGGATAATTTGATTGTGTTCCAATTTTTTTGGGGTGAAACTGCCAGTCATAGAATTGCTATATGTTACATGGTAACATCGCAGATGCAAAGCAACCCTTTCAATACTTGGCCGCCCACAAAAAGATTGAGATATCAGAACCCTGTGTCATTCCAGTACACTAGTTGGCCAAGAACGGGATTCTCAGTTCATGGATAATGATCACCCACAATATATTTGATGGTATAACGCCTTAAATTATGATCATCAACCAACTACCATTCAACGATAATGTATCAAATGATCTTCCCATTTTGATGTTTAAAATATGTTCAAATCATAATAGATAAGGGTGAGCTCCCATTAAAAGATCCCATGGAAACAACTGGGTCCCAGTTCGGCCGCACAGCGGACTCCCGCGCACCGTTGGCATCTTGCTTTGGCCGTCCTTGGCATAGCTCAACCGTCGCGGATTGGATGGTTTGATTTCAGGGGGATGTTTTGATGGATGTTGGGGATGTGACCTGTTTCAACATCCATTGTTGTATAAACCAAACCCATTAGTATAGTATGTTGATAATGTGACCAATACACCAAACATACATAGTTGAGTATACTTATTTTTTGATGTATTCTGTAACATTCTGTAGCTATGTAACACTGAATGGGTCTATTGATGCGACCATGTAGTTGCTCCAATGGAAGGCACCAATCCAAACCAGCACTTAACATTTGACATATTTTGACATCATTTCACCATGGCACCAACTCCAAAGTTGGGCCCCAATATCCTCCGCGCGACTGGAAAATCCAGCGTATAGTCAGTTGGGTGATGGGTTATACTGCAATCTATAGAACCACTATAAAACGACTACAAATCCATATATTCCTGGTTGGTGGTTTCAACCCCTCTGAAAAATATGAAAGTCAGTTGGGATGATTATTCCCAACTGAATGGAAAAGTAATCCATTCATGTTCCAAACCACCAACCAGATATAGTATATGAAATATTCCCATGGAATTTTCCATAAATGACATATTCATCATGGAAATCAGATTCCCATTTTTTGCAAAAAAAATGATATACTTGGTAAAAGTAATGGATTTTCCATTCATGTTCCAAATGTTAATCCATTCATGTTCCAAATCACCATGGTAAAATTTGGGTTTTCCCCCATCTGACCCATCTCAGCCACGTGGCAGGAAGCGAAAACATCGCGCTCGAGAACATCCCCAGGCTGGGGATGGCCCCAGGCGACCCTCACGCGAGGCGGGGTTCAGGTGGGGGGCCCTCGAACTCGATAGCGTTCAGGTGGAGAAGATATCTCCAATAACTTGGTTTTTGATGGTTAATAATTTGGTTTATGATGGTTTTTGATGGTTAATAATTTGGTTTATGATGGTTTTTGATGGTTTATGATGGTTAATAACTTGGTTTTTGATGGTTTTTGATGATTCATAACTTGGTTTATGGTGGTTAATATTTTTTAATGGTTTATGATGATTCATAATTTGGTTTATGATGGTTTATGATGGTTAATATTTTTTAATGGTTTATGATGATTCATACGTTGGTTTATGATGGTTTATGATGGTTAATATTTTTAATGGTTTATGATGATTCAAAACTTGGTTTATGATGGTTTATGATGGTTAATATTTTTGAAAAAATATTCATGATGATTCATAATTTGGTTTATGATGGTTTATGATGGTTAATATTTTTTAATGGTTTATGGTGATTCATAACTTGGTTTATGATGGTTTATGATGGTTAATATTTTTTAAAAATTATTCATGATGATTTATAACTTGGTTTATGATGGTTTATGATGGTTAATATTTTTTTAATGGTTTATGATGATTCAAAACTTGGTTTATGATGGTTTATGATGGTTAATATTTTTTTTGATGCCTTATCATGATTCATAACTTGGTTTATGGTGGTTTATGATGGTTAATATTTTTTAAAAATTATTCATGATGATTCGTAACTTGGTTTTTGATGGTTTATGATGGTAAATAACTTGGTGTATGATGGTTTATGATGGTAAATAACTTGGTTTGTGATGGTTTATTATGGTAAAGAACTTGGTTTTTGATGGTTTATGATGGTAAATAACTTGGTTTGTGATGGTTTCTGATGCTAAATAACTTGGTTTATGATGGTTTATGATGGTAAATAACTTGGTTTGTGATGGTTTATGATGGTAAATAACTTGGTTTATGATGGTTTATGACTGTAAATAACTTGGTTTATGATGGTTTATGATGGTAAATAACTTGGTTTTTGATGGTTTATGATGGTAAGAAACTTTGTTCATGATGGTTTATGATGGTTTA
>Ga0126342_10000178_pt1 | contig 52389 bp, 54 predicted proteins | sample Cyp1metagenome_FD_92528 | JGI IMG/M metagenome (GOLD analysis project Ga0126342, IMG submission 92528) | Coral microbial communities from Lord Howe Island, Old Settlement Bay, Australia - Cyphastrea 1 metagenome | ecosystem: Host-associated > Invertebrates > Cnidaria > Coral ...
AGAGAAAGAAAGAGAAAGAGAGGAGACCTCAACCACCTTTCGGTCCATCAGCGGCTTCGCGCTGCCATCCTTGATTCACAACAACCAACTTCTCCTATAGGTTTCCTATTTTTGAAACTTCCGTCACCGCCTTTTGCGGTACTACTGGTATTGTGCCATGATGTAACTCATTAGAATTCCATAAAGTTCCTATCAATTCCTGGAGTCACTCAGAACATTGGCTTCCCACAGCTGATTTGTGGTGCTAGTATCTGAGGCAAACACAGCTTTTGGCACCTTAGAACAACATCCAGCAAGTCACTGAGACTCAGGCCACAGAGTCCCAAAACGGCTTTTCAGGAACGAACTTTCACAGCTGGCTCAACCGAAACATCAATCACATAGCCTTTCATACTTTTCCCATCTTTTCTCACAAGCTCGAACTCAGACTATCGAAATGCAATGAAACACAGTGAGACCTGCACATGCAAAATGACGCAGCTCCAAGCCTGGCATGGCTGGAATGTTAAAATTCTTTCCTTGGGGGACTTACTTCTCGGCCCAAGATCTGAGAGCAAGCTTTGGCCCTCAGCTGCAAAGTGCGTTCACGTTCAACCTCCAATTCCCTCTTAAGCACTCGGCATTTTGACTTGAAAGCCTCAGTCGTGCTTGGTTCCGACATGGCCAATACCGCCTCGACGGCTGGTGCAGTGCCTGGTCTGCCAGTTACAGGCCTTTGAAGCTCTGGCAAGCCTAAAGCCTGTCGCTTCTCAAACAACTCCATTTCTTTTGCCTCGAGCTCCAAGCGCATCTTTCGATTTTCATCTGCTTGTGCATGCATTGATGAGTTCTCTTCCGTCAGCTTGTCCAGCTTCTTCCGAAGACTAGCAGCACCCAGCAAAGGTTCATGTGCCTCTTGCCGGAGTTGCTGTATTTGTCTCGTGAGATTCTCGCAATCAACCTGGGTTGTCCGCAGCCGAAGTTGCAAAGCTTGCACATATTGCCTGAACCGCAGGACATTGTCTTGCGTATCATCACTGATCACTGGAACTTCACGAACCTCACTGAGAGGATCTTGGGCAACTGGTGAATTCGACCGAGCTCTTGATGTGCTGCGTGATCCTCGTGAGGATCGAGGCCGTGATTGGCTCCTGGAGCTTCGTTCATTGAATCCTAAGCCGACGCTGGCAGCACTGGCAGTAGGCCCAGCTGGCTTCACTGGGGCAGTTTTGGGTCTCGAACCAGTGGAGCTTCCAGGGCGCTCAAAACCGAATTCTTCAGCACATTGGAAGAACTCAGCTGCAAGCTGTCTGTCCACATTGGCAATTGCCTCTCCATCCAATTCTGTCAAGTTGGGCAAACCCTTAACCATGATGTGACGGTGAGCCGCATCCTGGAAACATGGGTTTCCCCCCAAATCCACGGACCGCAGCTGTTGGAAAGCTTGCAGGCTTTCCAGCAGGGCATCCAGATCAGGCAACATGTTTTGGAAGAGCGACAGGCGACATAGGTTCGGAAGCTCTTCAAGTCCATCAATCTCACTGATGTGATTGTTGGATGCCAAAAGGATCCGCAAAGCTTTGCATTGAACCACCGGGGATAGGTCTGTGAGCTGATTGTGGTTGACATTTAGCTCTTCCAAAGCTGGCAACTGAGCCACTGGGCCGATGTCCACCAGTACATTGTGCGATGCCGACAGAATACGCAACGTGCGAAGTCTGGAGACGTCGATCAACAAAGTCGTAAGCCCCTTGCGGCGGAGGATCAGCTGCTCAGCTTCTTCTGAGTCTTGCCGGTCCATCCCGCGGATCACACATTGCACCGGTCTAGTGCAAGTCAGAAGCCATGAAATAAATTATTACACAGTGTGGAAACATGTGGAAACATTTTGTCCAAACAAACTCCTTATTCTGCATTTCCATACGACGTCCGAAGTCAGAGTATCATTGGATGTATGATATCCTTCAAGGGCGCGTGCTTCAAGATTTTTTTGGTACTGTTTGAGCATGCCTGCCTGAGGTCAGCCACAATCAGCCACAACATGGTCCAAGACTTTGTGATCCAACGTCATGCAAAATCCTGCAGGACAGGAGCATACCATGTTAGGCTCCTAGCTACTCGCGGAGGTGATGACACCTGAACAAGCTTTGACCAAGGTAGACAAACGAAGCCATGTCTAGCACCGTTCCAATCACATGAAGCAGTTGTAAGCAGCACATCCTCTCAGGCTCTCACCCGTACTGCGGATGCTGATGCCACCGTTGGAGCTGCAGACGGCACTGGTGCTGGATCAGTGCGCTTCTTCAGAACCAACCTGCATTGTCTTTCCAACATCTACGGCAAAGGAAACCAGTAGTCTTGGCACGAGCTCCCTTGAACAAACAGCTACTCTCCTGTAGTCACATCAGTAACATCCCGAAATCATTTCGCTTCCCTGCTCAATCCCTGCTCAATGGCCTCGGTCTGCCCCCTGCAGGGTCAGGCTGCAGTGCTGGTTGGGCCTTGGAAAAGGCGGGTGGTCATCTGGTGATGGGTCAACCCGATCTTGTTTTTCCTCCCTCGCTGCCAAACTCTAGTATACTATTAAGTAAATACAAAACCAATAAATAATAAATAAATAAATAAATACATAAATACATAAATAAATAGATAGATAAATAAATAAATAAAATAAACAAATAAATAAATATATATGTAATTTTGGAAAAATATTGAACACAAAGGCCATATTCTGGTAGATGCAAATTCGTTTGACCGCTTTTCTGACGTTTGCAAAGGCAACAGAGTTTTGATCCATTGTCGACAGCGATTTATTGAAAAACATCCGGACCAGCCCACCTCACCTGACCATCCGCGCGATGTCTGAGTGCCCTGCCGGCTGCGGCTGCTGTGGTTGCTGTGGTTGCACTGGCTGTGGCTCTGCGGGTGGTTGCTCTGCTGCAGTTGGTGCGACTGTCGCCTGGGTGGCGTGACACATCCAACTTGGAACAAGGGCGGCTGAACGGAACTATTGCAATTCGTCTTGAGGCTTGTTCAGTTGTCCCTTTCTTCTTGCAGTTTTCATCCCAGTGACGTGCACCGCTGTAGAAAGTCTAGACAGGCCGAAGGAGGGACTGTGCACACAAATTGTCTCAAAGGGATGCCTGTCAAAATCTGTCAAATGTACAACCTTGATCCTCTTCAAACATCAAACCAAGGACCCTGGCTTGTGACCGTCCTGGAGGTCCAAGCCTCTCAGCTAGAGGTGATGAAAATAAAACCAACGGAGGTTGCCAAACATCTTGCGCAGCCCTAGTCACGTTTCGTTTGTCAAATTCCTTCAGCATCTTTCGATGCTTCGCACCTGGGATCTCTGGGCTTCAGTTGGAGCTTGGGACGCCCACTTGGCGACACAGCGCCAGCCCTCGGAGAAACCAATATGGGGTATGGCTTCGAAATAGGATACTCCTAAAAAGTGGATGGTAAATACATGTTGACACACACACACATATATATATATCAAATATATATATATAATACACATAGATGTTGAAAATATGAACGCATGTCAACTCAGTACATGTTAATACATGTGAATACACGAAATTCTGAAAATAATTGATAGTAAATGATCACACCTGCGGTCTGCCCATGTGGATCCATGTGGTGTTTTCCATCATGGGTTTGATTGTGCCGTGTTCATTGCAGGATCTGCATGGTGTGCCAAACTCGATTTGAAGCATCTCAGGTACGTGCTGCACGGCTGATTGAACAGAACCAATGCCAGTCACCACCTATGCGTGCGATTTTGTGTGGGAAGTGCCAAGAAGTCAGGCAGGTGGCAATTCTACCAAGACTTTCTGAATTTCAGTAAGGACTATCATGGACTATCCCTTAGTTTTGGGTTCCACTCTCACCAACTTTGACCTGAGTAGAATGTGATGTGAGGAACTGATTCAGCCAAGTGACAACAGTTGATGGTGGGGAGCAAGCTCGCTGTTGTGCTCCCATGGTTGGGACTTGTTGGATGACCTGTCCATTGACCTGTCCATGACATGGTCCATTGCAAGGCCTGGGAGCCATTGTTATTGCCGTGGGGCTTCCGGGAGCTGTGTTTGCCCGTGGTCTCATTGTCACAGGACCTTGTGTCACGACCTGTGTCCAGGTTGGAGGGGTTGGCGGTCCATCTGTCGAAATTGGCTGTGGACGTGGAGCTATGGTGGCCGCCGAAACGTCTGGTTGTGCTTTCGGTGCAGGCTGGGGTTTGGCTTCGGGCTTCGGCTGTGTAGCTGCTGGAGCTTTGGAAACAGGCACCTGTGCAGCTGCTGGAGCTTTGGAAACAGGCACGGCCTAAGTGCTAAAGTCTCAACATGAGGGCAGTCATAGGCCATAGGTGGCATCATGCATCATAATGTCATTTTTGTGATCCAGGGCAACGTGCTGATACCGCGGCCCCGGCTGCTTGTGCACTGCGAGGTTTCAGAACCTGGAAAGCTTCTGTTAAGCTTGTGCAAGGCCAACGAGCACTTGCGAATGCATTCAAACAAGACACTGCAGTTTTCTTCAATATGCATTTCACATGGTTCGGAACTTTGTCCCGTTTCCTCCTTAATCATCCTTAATCTAAGCGCTTAGCCAACTTGGGCCGCCCCTCGGACCACTGAAGCGCAGCCCTCGGCAGTTGCACAAGGCAAGCGATGTGATCGACACTGAGGTGCTGAGGCGCTGAGGCTTCTGCGCTGGATTTGTGGTGCTTTGCATGGCGCCCTGCATCTGTTTCAAATCAGGTAACCACCACAAGCTGCCTGTGATGTACGACATGTATGATAACTTGTGATAACAATTGAATAATATATATATATATACACATAATCATATTAATATATTATAACGATATGATGAGGTATGCTGAGAATACTGTTCCGACTACAAGTGCTGTCAGTGTATATGAATGTGAATTTCGAATGTGATAAATGTATACAAATGTGTCCAAGCGCACTTGTGAGATCTTGTGAGTCTTGTTTTTGAACACAGCGATTCTGCCTTCTCCCATGGCCCAGGTGGTCTTGTTTCAACCTTGACATCTTACCAATTGCCAAGCTGTTCACGAATCACACGAAGGTGTGCAGAGTGGATAGTCGTGAGTTGAGGCTCTCACCCTTGATGGTCCTGGCTGGTGTTGCCTATCAAGCTATGCCATGCGATGCCGCGTCCAAGTTCTTGCCGCAACACGGCGCAGGGCTGCACACTGGCCTGATAATTGGAGGTGTCAGCAAGTCCCTGCGCCTCAGAATGACAAATATCGCAAATATATGCAACTATCATCAAATATCATCAAATATCAAGCACGAATCTGTCAAAATCTGTCAAAGCTCTCAGCTATGCGTTGATCACCTCATTACGTCGCGAACTTCGCGCGACAATTCTAAGACCCAAACGAGTAGAGCTGCCCTGGCAATTTTTCACGCAGCTGCTCCACCACCTTGGAAGTCTGATATCGTCTGATGATTCACAGGCTAAAACTAAAATGAACAACCATTGGACACCCCGGAAAATCCCGGAAACTATCTGAAGAAACTATCTGAAACTCATACGAAACTCACGCCCGCAGCCTGTGTCCAGTTTGCAGCCGACCTGATGCGACATGGACACAAATGACACAAGTGCGCAGAGATAAATCCCGCGCTTGTGCGAAAACGTGCGCGACATGCATTATCAGCAAAACCACCTGGATATGGAATGGGTCAAAATTGCCCCAAAATGGAAGGGCCTTCTATGGCCTTCTTGTGGTCCCATGAGTCTGAAATCAACCCCTTCATGGTGATCATAGAAATTCATACCGTTCACAGATGTCACAGGAGCAAAGTAAAAAGCACGCCGCACAAGCAAAGCAGTAAAAAAACGAAGCATTGCCAGTACTCAAAGAAATGCCTGTAGTGTCGTCGCATGATTGGAGACAACTGGCTTGTGTCAGTTGTCGGTGGGACCTGCACTCATCCACCGACAAGTGTTCATCCTCACATCTTGCCGCAGTCGTTGAATTTCATGCAGATATGAGCTATCGACACTCTTCACATCTCTTCACTAGTCGCTATGACTGACGCACTGTTTTCGGCAGGAACGCATCATGATGCATCCGACTTGCCATCGGGATCAATATATACAAGGTTTGGAGATTGAGAGTTAGTGATCGTAGTGAGACTCATTCCAAGCAGAGTTGGTAGTTGATGAAGCTGTACCTGAATGGGCCAAGCCAAATGATGCATTCAAACGGGCCTCCTGGGGCCTGGGTTTGATGACCCATTAACGGATCTTTCGCCCCTTGGAACATTTGAAACCAAAACGGTTTTCCGAATTCATCCGTCTATGGGTGGAGGATGGTGGAGGGTGGTCCATGATCAACTGCAATAGCAAACAAACACTAGCAGCCATTTCAATCATTTTCATACCAACCGGCCTGCCAGCAACAAATATAACAAATAATAAACTGCGGCAACCATATTACATTAAAACAATGGCACAAGTTTTTTTCGATCAGGACGGCAAAAGCAACGAGAAGCCTTCCCCACATTCTCACTAGAGCAAGAGGCTGTCAAATGCTTTAGCGTTGACATCTGGCGTAGTCACATTTTAGGTATTTATGTTATTTGACACAGGCTTCTCTGCGAGGAAAAACGATTTGAGGGATTGCATCAATTGGGCCGCCCTTTTTGTGCGCGACTGGCTGTCCTGCAGAACAGGCATTCGCTTGCAAGCTCGTGGTGAGCTCCAGATACAACTGCTGTGCTCCATAAAACGCAGCAAGCACTCACCTGCACCACCGCTCTCTTAAGCCCGCTGTCTTAAGCCCAAAAGGGCAGGCTGCACATGGCTTGTGGGTCTCCATTTGCGTCAAGCAAGTAGCATCACTCGTGCAGGATGCAGCTGAATTTTGAATTGAATTGGACCTCAATGTCAACTAATTGTTGGCCTTGCTGTGATTACAGCTCTGCGTGCAATGAATTCGACACAGGTTGCCTACAAAAAGCGACGTGGATAGTGCCGACCTCTAAAAACGAGATAATTTGGCTTTCAGGTTGAACCTTGGTTGGTCCTGAGAGATGGTGCTCATTGGCACAGTCTTTGGTCCCAATGAGCTGGCAAACAGCCTCGATGCATCTTACATCTCCTCTTCACACCTAAGCCGCGGAAGAAACTTCTAGAATTTCTATGAGTCTAGGTGGTAGCATGTTGTAGCATGTTGTAGCATGTTGTATCTATTCAGTACGGTAAGTAATGTGTAGACTCTGTAGACATATCAATTGGATTCATGGAGCTGACAGGACTGAAGTGATCTTTCGAGCAGAGAACCGTTGGCAGCTGGACCGTCGGCCTCTGCGTTGGCTTGCCTCAAAGATCTCAAAGAGTGGTCCAGGCAAGCACTTCCAGTGACGCGACCAATGAATTATGCTTTCGAAATCTTTCCAACATTGTGTAACCTCATGCTGCCTCAGAAATCTCTGACTGCAGTTCTGAACGCATGTCATATCTGTCATATCTCATGGCCGAATATGGCCGATTGTCATGCCGTCATGTCATCCCGAGCCTCTCTGAAGCACCTCAAGAGCTGCAAGCGCCTGTGGCTGACGAAGACGAGCGTAGTCAAAGGCGGAGCGGTTGCTTTCATCGCGATGATCGGGATCAGCACCATGCCACAAGAAGAGTTCCTGACTCCCGACTGAAGATCCAGGAGTATCATGGAGTATCCAAGTGAATGTGCTTCTTCTATCTTCTTCCCTGTTGCATCTTTCGTTCAATTTTCAACTATGCTGGAATTGAAGATGACTCATTATGAATGGTCACTCAAATGGGATCTGTTTGGGAATTAACACCCATCAATATACTTGCCGACCGTCTACACAAAACAAAAAATGGCATCTGAAAGGACAAGCAACGGCATGGATGGCACTAATGCAGCTTTGATTCGCACAAGTCAGCTCTGTCCTCGGTACAGTAGTAACTAGACTTTTCTCAAGTGCTCAAAGCACTTGAGCTCCCAACGCAATATCACATCGGAATACATAGGGTACAGTACATGATGGTACATGTCAGATTATAATCAAGTTCAGGATGTACAGCTCTTCATCATGAAGATCCAGTATAGTTGCAGCCAAAGTGCATGTTTGGCAGCCCAATGAAGCAAAGTAAAGCCGCGTCCCCAGCACATCTTGTCCCAGCCGATCTGGTCAATCTGCTGCATTACACCTGTGTCACGCCCAACAGCATTCCAACAGCAGCTGTTTGGTCAGTACATTTTCAACTGACACGGAAGGCACAGCATGGCACAGCTGCTTGCAATTGAAGCACGGAGATATGCTTCGGGAATGCCATCTGACGATCCTGATTGTGATAGATTCTGCCTCATCGCAGTTCCGCAGTTCCCGGCTCAAGATGTGTACAGGAGGAGTTTCTGGCAACACTTGGGCACCTTGCCTGACAGCTTGTACGCAGGTGGCCCTCCGCGATTGGGTTGGCCAATGCGATGATTCAGGTCCCTCGCTGTTACTTCTGGGCCGGAAATATGGCTCCTGGATGAAACACCATGGCATGACTCCATCGGATACCCCGATGCATGTTAAGTCATGATATGATGAATTGTTTGACCCTCCAACTTACCTTGATTGAGAGACATGCGCGTGCAACATTTGAAAGTACAGGTGCAAAGTTTCTATACTTGCTACCACTGCACTTATCTATACTTGCTACCACATGCTGAATCCACAACATCATCCTTCGAAGTGGTTCTGGTGTCGTCGGACCTCATTCACGAATTTAGGTTAAGATCAGACAACATTAAATTCATAAAACACAAAACAATCAAAAACGCATTCTGCAATGTCCAATCATCCAATCCACATTTCCGCACGGTGTCCAAAGGTGACCCTTCAACCCTTGCGAGTAAATTTGACCAATCCTTCAGATTATTGCAGCACAGCAGCACTTCCAACCCCATCAGCTCTCTGAGCACAAGCTCCGCATCTCTGTGATGGGAATCGGTCGCACATTGAAGAGCTGTCCGCCTAGGCTTCAGCGCATACCATACTACCATTACTAAAAATTACTACCATCACTGACTATATTGACTCCTTGATCATCAAGTATCGCTGATTTGTTGGCAGAAGGGTGGGTCTAAGTCTATTCAAAAATCTGCACCCACACCCATCAACTACTGCTGCTAGGCTGCCCCCGGCTATCGGTGGCGTTCGGGTCAGCATTCAGTGCAACAAAATACCTCAGTCAAGCTCTGGATCTGAACATGAAGGAAACATACGTCCATCTTCTGCCCCCAAAAACACAAGTCCAGTTGTGATTTAGCATGCCAAGTGGGGATCGGAAAGGCAGATTCCGGCACCAACATTGAAACCACCAGCGTACATCCAGAAAATTAGCACGTTGCCACAGGCATTGCCTCAATTTCAGATGCAGTTGCCTGCAGAAATCAGCGAGGCCCTTCTCAGCTGCCCAGTGTAGCAGTGTGAATCCTTCAATCCAATTTACTGCGTGCCAGCCTGCACGCAGCAGGCAATCTCTCCGTGGAATGGAGGCTGCATGCTACACTCAATCAACCATCACGCATTCAAAACTCACGTCCAAGCACATCCGAGAATGAAAGCGCCTCTCTCCTCAACTACCTTGATCACGTCCTTGACAGGGGCAGAATGGAGGCACATCATGGGCATATCATGGACTTTCTCTGATATTTATTGATATTTGATTTTCTCCCTTTGTCTACGCTGGTGTTTGAATGCTGTTGCCTTCTCTGAACTCAACCACTGGATGTCAAGTTTCTTCGTAGGCCGCCGGAATGTTGGCGCTGGATGGCCGTTGAAGGGTTGGCTCCTTCCATCCAGGGGGCCACCATTTTGTGAGAACAACACACGGAACATCACGGAACACATGTTCGACAGAATCAATGCGAGCCAATGCCCACACTTGAAGATCCTCAAGGCCTACACTGCACTGAATCTTTTCTCCTGCGGGTGGAGGTCCGGCCCGTTCTCTCGCAAGTACAAGGCCAAAGCATCCTCAGTGATAAATCATTTTGTCTTGTGAAATGGGACAAAGCTTGACACCTCATCTTTCGACAAGCGTTTAGTAAAAAATCCGGACATGCCACACACTCCATCGACTTGCAAACCAATGCATCTAGGCTTCGTTGCCAGCCCGTTCCGCGTAAAAGAGAGGGATCCGTCCCTGGCTATCCCGCTGCAAGAGCAAATCTTCCCCTGCTGGGTACCGTAAGAGAAATTCCATGATATCCCGCCTGGGCTGGCAAAACGGCGAGAGCTCACCCAAAGCGAACGGAACGGAACTTTTAATGCATATTACTGCAAAAAAATGACTCAGGACGCTCTCAGTATGCTCTGCAATCTCTTTGCCCATCCACCTTCCGTGGTCAGCTGCCCAGTGCATTGGATATTGCTCTTCCTTCCCATCTCTCGGCAAAATGATGCCGCTGAAGGTGGCAAGGGCCTTGCCAGCGCAGGAATACACCACAAAAAACGTGCTCCACACACACACACACTCACTCTGACACTGCCACACACCTTGTAACGCAGAAACCAAGCAAGTAGGCACGACATCTACTGCGACCCACTTCAACATCTTCAACTTGAAACTTCAGACCATATTCAGGGGCCATTCGCGTCCATTCGCTCATTCAACATGTTTGCTTGTCATGTCATAATAGTGATTTAATAGCGCACCCCATTTGCCAATCTGATCTCGAAGCCATCGGAAGCCCACCTTGACCACTGACCATGGCACTTCGTCCAGTGCCCCGGAAGCCCGCAGCAGCACCAGCTCTCGAGCGATGAGTTGGATGTCCAGCTCCAAGCGCTCAGCAACCAGCCTCATCAACGTTATGAAACATCAGTAAGACATAATAACAAAATATCAATACATATCATAACATGATATCAATACATATCATAACATGATATCAATATATACTATTATATACTAGTGTACTTCATGGTGCAATATATATATATATATATGCATATTTATATTGCTTTATCATGATGATTCGATACGACTTGGCCAAGCTGCTCGTCGACATCAGATCCAGAACCTGCCAGAAGCTGACGTATTTGCACCATGAAGCCCGCAGTTCCCACTTGTTTCATGACAGAATGCCATGCCATGTACGCTCTGTCAAGTCTTAAAATGCAAACCATTCCACAGAAAACTCAGAAAACTTGCTGTGAAGAAATATCAGTGCAACAGACTTTATGAAACTGAGTTCAATTGTTCTGCTTGCCTGTTGGCTCTGCATCTCTTAGGAGCAACAAACTCTTCACTTGCTCCAGGAGGCTTTCCAGCTCTTGAGCAATGCCTCTGGCAATGCAAGTTGCATCAACCGTGACCTGCTGGTTGCCCTGCAGGATCTGCTTGCAGCCAAAGCACGCCATCTTCGTGTGGACAGCCGTTGAAGCAAGGTCTGGAGCATGGCCTCTGTACAAGATTCGTGGAAGGCCAGAAACACAAACATGGTAACAGCATCTGTAAGAGGCCGTGTCGGTGATGGCATCACACAGTGCCAGGACGATGAGGGAAGTGTCCGAAACTGTGGTAATTTATGCATTTTTATATTTCTGGAATAAATTTCTGGTGCGAATCCCTTGGCAGGGTCACTTCAAAAGTGGAAAATCTAGTGTTTTACAAGCACGAAACAGGAGTTTTGTTCGTCGAGGGTTTCGCCGAAAAGTTCCTTTTTTCATTTCAAGCACAAAGTTGTCCGAGGTTGTTCAGGACATCGCCTTTGACGCCCTGGCGCCAGACTGCAGCATACAAGTACTTCCAAATTTTTCTGAAGTCTTGTCTGCAGTGTTTATGTGTAATCAACTGCCGGGGAAGGGGAATCGTGTTTTTAACCAATTCCACTGTCTGTCTAAAGTCTGTGTTCCGGCCAAAGAAGAACTTTTTTTTTTCCTCGTGGGCTTCCTCCCAAGTGCTTCACAAACTCACTGCGGTTGTGGGCAAAGTTTTGCCATTTGAGGCGTTTTTCTGGCACTTGTTGTTTGGAGGCTCTTTTCCAAGCTTTGCAACCATCAGCATAGGAAGCTGTTCTGGCTCGTAGCATGACGTATGTGTGGAAGTGCAAGAGAACGTGCAGCAGCGTAGCATGACGTATGTGTGGAAGTGCAAGAGAAAGTGCAGCAGCGTAGCTTGACGTATGTGTGGAAGTGCAAGAGAACGTACTGTGTGGTTGCAGTCGCAATGAACGTTAACATCCCACCCCACCCCCCCACCCACCCCCACACCCAAAATATCCACACGCGCATGGCCTCTTATGGTGTTGACACCACAAACATGTACCATGAAACTGAGCCGCTGCTCAGCAGTGATATGGCTTTGCTGGCCTTTGAGAGTACCACGTGAAATAGATCTGAATTATATAAGTATTTGGCATTTTCGAAGTGATTGGTTTCACATGTCACATGAGCTTAATTATACAACATTGAGAAAGACTTGCCTCACCACCATCGGCAGCAGTGGGCTCAAACCTGAGGGAAAGCACAAGTTCAATGTACCAGTTGGGGTTGCACATCCCGATGGGCATTCACACACTCGAAATGATCAAACCTAAGCATTCCCCTTGGGGGACATGGCGGGCTTTCATGCATCGCTATTCCGTATCATTCGATCATCGAATCATCTGCATTACAGTTTGACCAAGAAACAACCGGGCTTCCTTTGGCTCTCTTCGCTGCAACACACGTGCAATCTCCAAGTCAATGGTTGCATGATGTGCGTCCGCTGCCCGTCTTAAAGCCGAAGCGATACGTTTCCGCAGCTGCTTTGCCTGCTACAGCAGAAGTGAGGCATGAGATGTGATAACTAATGATACTGTGATGATTGATCATGTTTGTACCTGAGAGCTTCTGAGAATTGAAAAATCCAAGGATTTCAAATGCATTCAAATGCCTTCTGCTGGAACTCATTCTCCGGTTCTGCATCTGCATTTGATCGATCCGGAAGAAGCTGGCGCTTGGAATTCAGCTGGCTTGATAGTTCCTTGGGAGGGCCCACAAGCTGCATAGATCTCTAGCCTATTTCACCTCACATATCTTACATGAAATCTCAAACCTTTACATCATTTTACATCAGTACATCAGATTACATCAGATTATACTGATATCTATAGATATATATATATATATATATATATAATATTATATAATGATGCCCGATTGCTGCCCAGAATCCTGCAATTTCTCTCGCAAAATTGATTCAGTGTGTGCTGTTTCTTCTAGCTTGGCGTTGAATGCTACCTCGCTACTTCTCAGCTGGGATTGCAGAGTCTGGTTCAGGCTGCTTTGTTCATCCCGGCTGAGTTGCATCTCAGTCAGTTCAGCTTGCATCTCTGCCACTTGCGTGGAACTTTGCACCAGTTGCCGCTCGGCGGTATCTTTTGCGACCCGTTCATCTGCCAAGAGTTTCTCCTGATTCTGCAGGGCGCTTCGCAGTGCCGCCTCATTGGCTCTGCGCGCCTCGGAACTCGCCAATGCGTCGAGCAAGGCGAACTCTTTCTGCGCCAGCGTCGTCTTCAAATCAGCCTCGGCTCCTTGCAAGGATTCGCCCTCCTTTCGAGCCAAGGCCAGCTCCTCCTCCAAACTGGAAATGCCTTAGGCATTTCACATCTCCAAACCTCTCAAAACAACAAGCAACGACATTCATACCACAACCCACTAGATTCCACTAGTAAGAATAACAACGACACAGCACCGCAACCCACCGGATTCCTCTAACAAACATACTAAATTGACTCAGACCTTCATTACTTGACAATGGCATCAAGTGAATTCAAGTGATCAAATGTCATCAATGACGCATTTTGTTCGTTCTTCACTGCTTAGCGGCGGAGCTGTAGCTCTGCAGCTCGATCGCTGTGACTTTCAACAGCTTGCTGACTTTCAAGGAGCTTCGTGGAGAGAACTTCCACCTGAGCCTTGGCCTCCTTGCTGTCATTCTCCAACAACGTAATGACACCCTCCTTGTCCTGTCGACAAGCACCAAAACCACCCAAAGCATTCCCAAATCCACCACAACAGCATCAAAACATCTTTCTGCCACAATCTACAGTGAAACTGTGGTAGAAAATCACCTGCAAACCCAGCCTTTGTCTCAGAGGTAGCTGCCATCAACTCGCTCTCAGCATTCTGCAAGTACTGCTTGAGCTCCGCGGCAAGCTTTTCGTGGGCCTCGCAACATCAGACTTTCACTCAAGATCTGTTGAGGCTGCTAGTACATGAACTCACTCAGGTATACCCAGCTGCGATACCAACACGGCCAAAGAAGGATAGCTGGAACGCCAGTAAGACAAAATCAACTTTTTTCCCATGTTCTCCGTAAGAAAGTCACATCATGCGAGGCCTTCGCGCTGCTCAGTGCTCCAGAAAGCTCCGCATCTGTGACTTTCAACCGCTCTTCCAGTTGGGATTTCAGGTTCTTCTGAGTGTCACCTGAGGGTGCGGGAATTCAGATCCAGTTTAGTATGGCCACCCGCCAAACTGGCACAAATCTGTGCAAGCGGCCCAAAGACCGTGTGACCAGTCCCACACCAAGGGCATGAATCGGAACTTGGGAAAGACCCTGCAACAGTGGAAAAAAAACATGTCAGATCCAGTTGCACAGAGCTTTGACGTTCTCAAGCTCAGACTGGAGTCCACCCACTTGTTCCTGTGGCAGGATGCATACGGATGCATTATCTTGCATTGTCCGCAGTACCGGACTAAGCAAATGTTGAGGTGAAACCTTGATGCTTTCACTCACAGGTGAAAGGATGAGCCTCGAGCGCGAGCTGTTCTTGGCGTTGCAGGTCTCCCAACTGCTCAGCCGCGGACAGCTTGGATTGGAGTTCCTCCTTAGGTTTGAGATGGCTTTGGGAGTGAGCCACAACATGCCACGACCGCATGTTGGAACCTGGTGCTGGAAAAGGTGGAATGAAACATAATATATTTTTATATATATATATATCCATACAGTATATATATAAAATGAGATATCAACTAATTTCACAAGAATCTCTCAGCCTACAAGTGCCATATGCTGGAACTGCATCTGTGACAACGCAGCACGGAGTTGATGCGGACTCCTGCATACTATCAATATCTATCAATCATTAAAATCATTATCAATCCACTTAAGGATTTTAAGGATTTTAAGGTAGATCCAGGTCAGCATCAAATCCGAGCAGCAGTATCTTTTTCGAGCCTTGCCTTTGCTGAGGCTTGAAGCTCGTTGTCGGAGAGCGCTGCAGCCAACGAGCTGTCCAACATCGCTAGCTGTTGCTCCAGCTCCATTTCCCTCGCCGTGTGCTGCTGAATCTGCGATTCTGCTTCGGACAGTTTGGCCTGCGAGGATTCCTGGGGCATCATCCAAGGTATTCCAAGGTCAACAGGTCATCAGGTCAACATGGTGACGACATGAGATATGATGAGGCTGGGTATGGCTGGGTTCTTGTTCACATAACTGTATGATACTGTATGTATGACCATCCAAATCAGAACTTCAGAAAACGACAGAAATCATCCAAAATCATCCCAGAATCTAGTCCGCTGCTGAATTGCAAAATTCGATGCTCTTGCGAGGAGAATTCACTTCTGGCTGCGGAGAGCTCTGACATGGTCTCTTTCAGCCGCTCCTCCAACTGGCTCGCCAATGACCTTGAGTCATCTGGTTTGGTTTCGCTCACAGTGTGATTGGAACTGTGCCAACCTCCTGCAATCACCTTCAGTCAATTATCCGCTCAACATTTTTCAGGAGAGAGGTTCAAAACATCAAACATCTGAACTATAGCGACAATGCATGGGCTCACGCCCAAGCCAGCACACAAACACACACACACAATCACAACGTGACCTCTTTGTGACATGCATGCAAATCTCATGCACACAAACACACCGAGACATGCTATAACGATCAATGGAATGCAGGAATGTGGGCACGTGCGCGTGTGCATGTATGCACATATATGCACATAAATCGTATCATTACATCTTTTATTCATAATTCTTCATGCGCCTGTCCGCATGTCCCGTCTATTTGTTTCTCCAGCCAGGCTGCTCCTGCACCTTGAGTTCATTTCTTGATTCCGAGACCAACTGATCTCGTTGACCAAGTTGTTTCCGAAGCTCGGCTTCCATGCTCTGCAAAGTTTGGAAGGCGGTGTTGGCCACACTGAGCTCATCCTCTGATTTGCTGAGCTGTGACCTAAGCTCTTTGATCAGCTTCTGACCCTGACTTGCATCAGTCTGAACCTGAACCAAATCCTCTTCCAAGCGCGACTTCAGAGCCTCCTGGGCTGCAAGATCAGTTCGACTTTGGGACAAGTCAACTTCTGACGTACTTAGAGTTCCCTGCAGCCGGGATATCAATTCTTGCTGCATTTCTTCAGTCATAGTGGCTTGAGCCAACTGAGCGCTTGCCTCTTGCAATTTGTTTTGCAAAAGCAATCCTTCAGCCAGCTGCATCTGGTGCGATTCATCTTGCGCAGCGGTTTTGTCCTCGAGGCTTTTGACCGTCATCCGCAGCGTGGAAACTTCGGCTTCCAACTGAGCCACCTCACGTTCCAGTGCGAGATTTTGGCTCGCGTCACTTCGGTGCCGTTCTTCTGCTTCATCCAGGGCAGCTTTCAGGCTACCGGCCTTGGAATGCAACTCTACTTCGATCCCCGACTGCCGTTCCAAGGCTTGCTGCAAAGCAGACTGTTCGCCGGACGCTTCTTCAAGCTGTGCTTTTGCCTTGCAAAGCTCCTTCTCGAGTTCTGCTGCTTGTGCTTGTAGTGCTGCTCCTGAAGCTACATGCCCATCAAGCTCTTCTTGCCTGATCCCAAACTCTCGCTCCAACTCCACTACTTGCTGCTGCAACGCTGCTATTGCGAGCTGGTCACTGTTGTGAGCTAGTTTCACCGAAGCAAGCTCATCTTCAAGTTGGCATATTTGCTGTTTTAAGGACGTTTCCATCTCATCCTTTGCCACTGAAATCTCCGGGATTTTGCCACACTCCTTTTCCAATCCATTCACCTGCTGTTCCAAATCAGCTTTGCGGCCTTGTAGACTTTCACATGTTTGTTGCGATAAGAGGAGCTCCTCACGAGCCTGTTTTGTTTCTGCTTCTGCACGCTGCTTCCTTTCCTGCAACGCCTCAGATTTTCTCCTGAGGTCGCGTAGTGCAGAGTCGCGCTCACTGAGCTCCTGCTTCAACGCCAGCATGCGACTTTGATGACTTTCTTCACGACTTTTTGTTCCTGCCAAATCCAACTGGAGGTCTGCAACAGCCTGGTCCAGGTCCTTATTCAGAGACTCAAAAGTCTGAATCTTCTGCCGAGCTTTTGCCAGAGCAGCATCTTTCTGACTCAACTGCTTCTTGAGGCTGGATTCTCGGCCTGTTTGCTCTTCGCACTGCCTGTGGGATTGTCCCAACTCCTCCTCCAAGTTCAGCAACTTTTGCTTCAGATGCGCAGATAGGCGCCGCTGATCCTGCAATGGAATTGATGCAAACAAAAATTGAACATCTGTGACTCACTTATGGAATCTTTCACTCCATCTTACTTCGATTCATTTCTAGCCACGAAATCTGGATTAAACATTAGACTAGACCTACTGCATGATACTGCAAGCATGGACTGTGACACTGCATGAGGAGAACACAAAATCTGTGCTGACATCAACAGAAAGCACTCAAGCGGCCTCTGCGACGGTTTGTTCCGTTGCCAGGTCATTTCGCAAGCGCTCCATCGCTTGTTGCATTGCTTGATGGAGTTCTCCAGACTCATCTAGGTCAGTGCAGGAATTGTTCAATTGCTCTGAAGAAGGCAGTGTTGTCATCGAGCTCTTCCTTAGTCTGTTTGCTAGCGATCAGTGGATCAAGATGACTGCATTTCAAAGCGGCAAGTGATATCCGTGTCTCTTTCTATCAACTACCAGCATCGCTGCACAGTCCCATAACAGGCAATGGAAATCATGCCGAAGAACTTACATAACCGTATATCTATATACCTTAAATTTACACATTTATACAATGTATATGTATTTATTTATTTATGTATTATTATGTATTTATATATATCTATAATATTATAGCGCATCATATATACGTGTATATATATAATTATATGCATACATTGGCATACATAATCATACATACAAACACACCATTACATTACATTGCGTTGCATTGCATTGCATTGCCTTGCATTGCATTCAATTACACTACACTATACTACATTAAATTACATTACATACATGACCCTTACCCTTACCCTTACCCTTACCCTTGCCCTTATCTTTACATTACATTAGATTACATTATTACATACATACATTCATACATACACACACCCACACATATGTGTGCCTGTATTTGAATCTTTTGACTGCGATTTAATCATACATTTACATACTATTACATACTACAATTAGCAAAAGTAATAACTTGCTTCCACGAATCAGTTCCGCCATGTGATTCTGCTGGGCCTCGATGGTGTCCCGTGCTGTGGCTAAGCCGGCCTGCAGCTCTTCGATGCGATCGCGGTATTTCTGCTCCAAATCTTGGTAGGTGCCCCTGAGTCACAACGGCGAACATATGTGAAACATGGGAAACACCACACCACGACAGAAAGGACAATGTGATACGATATCATACGAAATCGTACGAAATCTCTATCCAATCGATCCACTTGAATCCACTTGCAAAGATTTGCCAAGGTATCGCAACCACAATCAGCTGTGAATGTATTCTGCCAAGACTCCGCTCTTCTCTCAAACAATCCAGCTCTGAGTGTAGCCTTGATTTTTCAGGACCCCAGGGACACGGAACTTCTTCATCCCTCAAAACTCAGGCTGTCATCACTCGTGCCTTTCCAATCATGGTCTTTTGTTGTGTGGTTTAGACTGAGTTCAAAACGAAGGATCTGAGCATCTGAGAGCCTCACTTGGCCAATTCGTTCTTGAGTTCGACGCCATGCTGCAGCTGCGCCTCAAGGCTTCTGGAAGCCGAGCCAAGTTCTTCTCGCAGCACATCCTCAGAAGTTTTTCCCGGGATATCAAGGTTCTGCAAACGAAGGCACCAAACACCGGGTAACAAAACCAAATATAAGTATAGACTATAGATACTATGACCATTGCTATCCTATCCTATCTATCTATCCATCCATCCATCCAATCTATCAATCAATCAATCTATACAGAATTATCATATAGACAAGGCGCCCTTTCGGAGAGAATCTGCGTTCTCTCATCCTCCAAGGTCTTAACCTCTTGGCGGAGACCTGCTTAACTCGGACACACATAGAGACATATGGAGACACATTTGTGATCGGAAAATATCGGAAATGTAATCCATGTGATCCTCTCCCGGAGCTTGGAACCTCTTTTAACCGCGTAGGAGTGTAACATCTTGCGATCCCACCTTGGACCTCCGTCTCGTGATCCTCGTTCTCATCCTGCTGCCTCTTCAAACCTTACCAACGAAAGTGATCACAGCGAAATCTGTCTCTGAAATCTCTAAGGGATGTAGTTGATGTAGTTGAAAGGTTTGAGGTCGCTGAGGATTTTGCTGGCATCTTGAGCCTCCACAGCTGCTTGATGCTCCTCCTTCACCTTGGCAACCTGTGCCTCCAACTGCCTTTCTCGGGTCTTTGCCGCCTGCCCATGCTTGCCCATGCCGCAGGAATCCCAAAGGAGAACAAGAAGTGACACCTAGCCAAACTACATTGTTGGCATTGGTTCATAGAAGAAAAGAATCAAGCTATTTTAATCTTACTTGTTTCTTGCCTTGCAAAACTCTATGCCCCAAATAAGGCCAAACTGTCTTAGTCCGTCTTCTTGTGCCATGGGTGCGGCTGAGCAGCATCAGCTAAGTCGGCTTTTGCTTGAAGCAAACGACCATGAGCTTCCTGTCGTTCACCATGCCCCATGCTTTGACAGGACATTGCATCGCCTATCCGAACACTATCACCACTTCTACTTTCAACAATCACCTTTTGAACATCTTTCAATACCCTTTTACCATCTTTTGCCCGGGACTATTTCGGAGGGAAGCGGACGAGTCCTCAGCAAGACGAGCTCGCTCATCTGAACGGGTAGCAGCTTCTTCAACCTCTTTGACACGCTGCGCCCAGTCTGACCTTGGTTGGGAAGCAACTCCGAGGAACAGGTGGGGACAGTGCCTAAACTCTCGCAAACATGGTGATGGAACCAAACCATCCAAACCAAGTTCTGAGGATATATGAAAAGAAGGCAAACTTGATTTCCGACTCCAAAGCATGCATCAACAACACATACAGCAGTGGATCTTATGCCCACTGCATTCATCCAGGGCACTCCAACTTGACAATGTGTTCTGCATTGGCACGCCACTTCCGGTTTTGCAGTTCCCACTGCCAGTTTGGCGTTGCTAGGGGAGCATGTCGGACGGTTGTATACACCAGGGTTGGGTTGAGCATGCTTTGGCCCGGGTGCCTCAGTGTAGCATCTATGCCAGTTGGGCTGCTGAAACCGCTGCTTGTGCAGGGCTCCTGTGGTGGTCGGACTTGCGGATGCACAAAACGCTGTGGCGGCTGCTGGATGGGTGGGTTGGAAGGCTCTGGGATGTCAAAGGGCTTGTCCTTGTGCTCTCCGTCCCAGCCTTAGCTCTTCGCAAATGGCATTTCTTCACTTTCGGGGTGTGCACTGAAACGAAGCCTAATATCGACGACACAGTGCGATATTGGGCCATCTTTATATCCCTTGCGTTTCCAGAGCGCCCGGCAATTATCGAAGAAAGCCTTAACCTCATCAAGCTCCTGCTGCATCTGTGTCGCAACGCCCTCTATTCTTGCAAACCTTGGGCAGCACGTGGTTTGAAAACCTCTTGTATTCTGTACAAAAAAAGGCACATTTTGACTGAGCCCAGTACATGGCCGGCTGTTTTGCGCCCTGACTCAAGAACAGCAGATCGTGGTACATTAGATAATCCAACGTTGGACAAACCGAGATACAAAAAATACATTAAAGTGAGCCAAGAGTACAATTCAGAGAAATTATATTACATTGCCGGGTGATCATCATTTCTTGTTGTCAGTGAAAAGGATCGGATGGATTGGTGGAGCCTGTGATCTGGACCGAGCTGTTGAAGACCTGGAGCTACTGCCTCGAACCCAGGAACGCACACGAAAAGATAGAGTACATTTACAACATTTGCACATGCAAATGCTGGCAACCACAAATGTGATATGAAACACTGTGAAATATAAACATCATTAAACATCCATGTCATATCTGCATAAGCTGACCAGTGAACCGTGTGATACCATTGCGTAAGGCGACTCCAGGTTTTCGGTCACACCAAAATACAGTAGCTGGCTGGATTCTCATCCCTCCATCATGGACCACATCGGACCACAGAATCCCAGGCCTTCGGCACCGGACTCTTCCGGCTTCCGCAATGGCGTTGGAGCCGACGAATGGCCTGAAGCTTGGCTCGTGTTCGGCCGCCCTTGCAGAACCTGCGCATGGAAATCCAAAGCGAATGGGCAAGATATGGCGAGACGTGAAAGCTGGAAATTTTTAGTATCTTGGCATGTCTTGGCATCTTTATCATATTTTTACATTTTTTTAATCATATTTTATCATCTTATGATATCTTATGCATCCCGGTTGGCACAGGGAGAGGTGTACAATATCACACAATCTGTCACAATCTATAATGATTTTTTTTGATCTTTTTTTGGATCAGATTTGAGCAGTTTTCTGCCTCACTGTTTTCAGATGTTTTCAGTCTTCTGACACTCTTTGTCTCACTCCAGGCCTCAGAAATCCTAGCCACAACAAGGTGAACCCTGCCTCTGTTGCCTCTGCAATGAGCTCCGACGCTTTCACCTGAGAGTTAAGATATTGTGCATATAGATTTGTTGATTTTATTAATGATAGATTGATATAGATTGATATAATATGATATAATGATATAGACCTCTTAGACATCCTGAGTTGCTTCAGCCAAAAAAGAAATTGCCCTCCAAGAACAGCTGTCTCAAGATATATATGATATATATATATAAATATAGTATATATATATGTATATGCGCACATAACAGTGCTACACAAATCATACGAAGCACAGAGTCATGGAGCAATTTAACACAATTCGTCTAAAGCAGTCCAGAACAATTGTTCGCTTTCCCAGCGCTGTCTTGGTGCGCATTTTTTAAAAAAAGGCACAGGAGTCGCCACCAGTCGAAGTTGACGACCACGGGCTTTTGGAAGCGGCTGGTGAGCTTTGGGCATTGGCTGGTGAGCTGCAACCTCGGCAAGGTGAAAGGATCGAACATCACTGCATCACTGCGGCGGGACATCAGGACCTGAAGGATGATAGGTTGATGTGGATCCCAACAATCTAAGGATGAAATGCCATTGTGGGTGCCATGGCACGACATGGCACGACCCTTTGGTACACTTTTCCCCAAAGCGTATCGTGATGTGTTGTTTGTTAAGCATCCTCCGTGCAACTCAGCAACCATTGGTTTGGTGACCACCATGGGTTTGGGAACAGCCACTGGTTTGGGCACTGCCACTGGCTGCACTGCCATTGGTTGAACCGCAACAGGTTCCGCGACGGAGCTGCAAGCCGCCATGGTGACATGAAATCAGGACTGTCTCGTTTTTGGAAAGCTTCCGCAGAATACATCCGAGAATATACCAAATACATTCAAATAGAATGTGTGTGAGCTCAAGTCTTAAGAATAATGTGGATGCAAAGTCAAAGGTATTCACAACCAAAACCCTGTGCTATGTCACTTCCTATGATGTTCTATTTATCTATTTGGTCTGGCATTGGGCATTACGTACTTTCGTTCACAAGTTCACAGGTTCAGTTTGATATCGGGATGTCCTTCTTGGCATCACTTTCATGCTGTATAGTCTAAAGAATGAGCCCATGACAGCCAGCAAAGACAACACCCAGTTCCCAAGCACTCAGCATCACTCAGCCTTGGGGTCTGTGACTTTTACTCTGAAGTATGTTGTATGGCCTGGTTCGGCCTCACTTCTGCAAATGTTTGTCGCGACCCTAGCCTAAACTTTGTTGCAGAAACATGGCTGCCATCAACACACAGCGCGACTTATTTTGAGACTGCGATGTCGCCACCTGGTTCCAAATGTGGACGCCGCATCTTGTCAGCATCTCGGCTGGTGCCCTCGTTCTCATTGACATCGATCTCTTTTGAGCTATCATTGCTCTCTGAGTTGTGCGTAGTGTCGTCGGGCGCTCTGCAGCCTGACATGGGTGCAGTTTTCCAGCCCGATGCTCAAGGACAACGCGTTCGTTCTACGCCATGAGAGAGATAGATCCCTTCCAGTCCTGCTGTTTGTCCTCACAGAACAATCTTGAGCCGGCCGTGGTAGTGCTGCAACCCCTCCAATTTCCAGTCAGGGTCATAGTATTTTCCAATGCCCACCCGAAAATCCATTGAGACTCTCAGGCACTTGGTTGGATTGGGTGGGGCGTAATGTCGCACCAAGGTCCCATGAAACATGGCAATTCTCCCAACATCCAACGCGAGTGGATGAAAATCTCCGGTGTTTGGCCCGGACTCCACCCAAAGGGTCGTCTGTGTGCGGCTGTAGTCCGTCAACGGCATCCAGAAATTGATTTCCCCATCCTTAAGCTGAGAAGGTGCGGAACGTAGACAATATTGCCAACGTGCCATAATGAACCAGTTATGTTGTAATAGCGATATATAACCTGCAGGAAGAGACCTATTGAAATTCATCCCAAAATTATCTGCTGAAAATCTGGGGCTGCTGCTTGGTGCCCAAATTCCGCATCCCTGTGAAGGCGTCGGGGCCGTTCACTAGGACCAGGCTGCAGCCGCAAAGTCGGGGGAAATTGGCAGAAAAACGCCGTTTCTTCGTATTCTTCACACAGGTGTTCCTGTTACGAAAAACTATGGCACATTAGAAGGCACAAAGGATATCAGCCAGGTGAAGTGATCAAATTTTGCGGAGTATGATGCTGTGATATACATGATATACTAACATACTGTCTGTTGTGTAGCTGTTTGGCTGTGATGTCTGTGACAGCTCCTCGATCAGATTGGACTTCAAGTGAGGGCAAATGACTTCCTTCAGCAGAAGCTCGTAGCATGCCAAGAAGTCCGAGCTGTCCAGGATACATTGCCTGGTGATTGTGCAGCTGGTCATGGAACTGCAAAATGGTGACAACAAAATAGCCCGGAAACAGGTTGTTGCTAAACACGTCTTGTGCCAAATCGCGTCTTAACCCATTCTTGCCAAGATGCCTCCAGCCTCAGCTGTCATGATGAGTCATGTCTCACACGCCAAAACGATTCCATCAGGCTACAGAGGCTACAAGGCTGTTATTCCCCGTGCCGTAACTGTCACCTTCAAATCTTTCACCCTCGCCAAGCACATCCAATCAGCTTCTTTTTTCTTTTTTGTGTTGCATTGCCGCATTGTTGTGCATGTATGGTCATGTATGTTAAACAAGTTTATAACAAGTACACACACATACGTGTGTATATATATATATATCATTATATATATATATATATATCAAAATATTTGAGCCTCGGGCGTTTCTCGTACTTGAACGAGCTGAAGACTTCCTGGCACCGGGAGACAACTGTACGGAACTCTAAAGCCCTTCCGTTCAGATCTAACCTCAAAATCTCTGGTGACATCAAAATCACTGGCAAATGGATCTTCATCTCCAACTAGGAAAGTCAATGGAAAGCATAGGTTTTGATGTCTTGACCCATCCCCATACTCAAAAACCTCCAAGAAACATCAAAGCTAACAATTTTGATGATTCTGGCGCACCTCCTTGGCTTGAAAGAGCTCAAGCTCCTCGCTGCTCCCATAGGATCCGAAACCAATCTTTGGCCCAGCCCACTGCAACAAGGAGGCAACATGGCTTCGGAAGTCATACTTCCTCGGGTTGTACCTCAACATATCAGCCGCCTTCGCAAAAACATGCAGCAAGCAAACTGCTGTCAGCCATCAGTTTTCAGAGATCCAAACCCCTTCCAATCTCTCCAAAACATATTATATATACACAAGGATCCATGACTTTGCTTGGTGTCATCCACCAACATATGCCAACTACTTCCCGGTCAAGTCGCGTCAATTGCTCTTCGGCGCGCATGACAGCGGGGAGCTCTTCTTCAACTTGGGGTCTTGGGGCCTGTAACCTCAAAAGCTCTGACAGGACACAGTGGAACGATAACGAAATGCATCGAAATCCACTTCCTTCTTCTGAAAATGCATCAGCATCAGAATAAGTCAAGCAAAGTCAAGCTGCAACATACGTTCTCCCAAGGATGCTGGAACCCCAAGTTTGGCAAGCGCATCGTATCCTGCAAGATTGGTTGAATCCGGGATCAAAATGTCTCAAGTATGACCACGTATGCATAGTTATGATTGGAAACAACATCTGGTACATGCTCTTACGTTGACTGATATATGATATACATTGATATACATGAATATGATGTCACATGATATCGGCTGATACTATAAGTTCCTGTACACTTTGACAATTCATGACAAGTTGATGGTCCTTCTCCACCTTTCTTCGGCTCTTCTGCTTCAGACACCTCTTCTTTTGCGAGGTCCGCCATGATCCCCAGGTTTCAAACGGAAACTACATCTTTCCAAGGATGCTCTTAAGCTTGATCATTTCAGATTAGCTTAGTGTTGCTTGAGCCAGATTCCCGCGGCAAAGCAGTGACTGTTCAAAGGGTGGGCGTTCATCTGGAGAACCAGATCAGGGGACTATAGGGGACGGGAGGGCACTGACTGACACCAAGTCCGGTCAAACAGAGTAACCGCCCGTGGGGCACCGGTTGGGCAGTTGGGCAGCAATTGATGCCTGCCATCAATGTTCTTTGCATGACCGCCATGGAAGCAGAGCACCAGAGTCAAGGCCTCCAACTTCAACATCTGCTCATGGCACCGCTTCAAAGAGAGACGTTGGCGGTCTGCGTGGTTTCCCTTTTGCTGAACTTGCCTCATTAAAATGTTGGTTTTGTCTGTGGTCCCGTTGCTACCATCAACATTCACATGATTTCATGCGTTGAGCTTTTGATGAGCCACGCTTCATGTTATATCCCCCGAGGAGCACAAGCTTGGAGCTTGAACCACGACCGCCAGAGTGCCAATGCATCAATGTCAGAAGCTCGTGAGAAAAGAATTGGCAACAACTAAAGTATTAAACTTTATATTAAACACTGACAACAACATTTACCAAAATCTTCAGCATCCAGAGCCTGTGAGTAACCTCCTTTGGAGAAGTGGAACAGCAGCCCCTGTGCCAACTTCACACTTGGTTGACACGGGGCTATGGCATGGCTCTTCAAATTCTTCATGTTCACAGAGTCTACTTGAGTCTCTCCTGAAGGCACGGCCTGATGGCGCTCAACCAAAATGCGACTGTTGCCAGCCTGCACCATGGACATCGGTGGACATCAGACTAGGGCCACTAGGAATGGCAGGGAATGGTGGAACTCGCCCAGCTGACCCAAAATTCCCAAGTCCCTGGGCAGATGGCAGCTGCGCCATTTTTTATTTGGATTTCCCCGGTGGCTCTGCTGTTGGTAGCCTGGGCTCACAGCGCACGGGACACGAAAGGCACACGGCAAACAATAGAAATCAACAGAATGCAATAATGCGAAAAACAACACGTAGCATAGAAGTATTTAAACATATTTATATAAACCATTTATCTTAACATGTTCACAAGACATGAAAACATATGTGAGCTCAATTGAGCTCATGTGAAAACACCCGGAACAGGATTGAGAGCTTCGTCGCGGCAAGAAGCGGAGCGTGCAGGAACGTGAGAGTCAAGCCAGCTATAGCGGGCGAAACTTCGGTTTTGTTGATCGCAGCGATCAAACGACGCAGCCAGTTGCACAACCGCGCTGTTGTGCCACTCGGCCCTAAGTTGTCAAAACTTATGTGTTATAGGCTGCATGGAAGAAGACCTTCCTGTATGTACATTATATACATATATATATAAATACACACACACATATATATATATATTACTATATATATATATATTAATATATTATATAATTATATATAATAGCATATAATTATATATATATATATATATCATATATTCATGTACAACACCATATTTATATAAACATATTATATATATATAATTACAATTGTAATTATAATATATATATATATACATATACATACATCAACATATCACCCTTGACTCTGCTCTTGGAAGGAAATGGATGGTACACATTGCTTTCAAGTCTCCACCAGAGTGTGCAAAGGGCGTGTCATCGAAAATTGCTCTGTACTCATTGATTTCCATACTGAACTTGATTCGGTCGTGGAGCTCCCCTCGCAACTGTGACAGTCGTCTTGGAGCCTCCCATCTCGGTGTTTCCTCAGCTGCCGCAATTTACCATGAAATGAGGCAAAACAGTCAAAACATAGAAAAAAAAAGTACATAATAATCATGTACTGTACAATCATGTAATGGCTGTAGTTTGCACAAGGTACTGGGGGATCGGTGATGGCCATTATTTCGCATTCGAGAATGTACCAGGTATGGCCTGCTTGTTCGATGTGCTGACACACGTTGATGCCCAGAGTTGGCTTCAAACTGCCCATGCTCAAGGGGCTCCACATCTTGTTGGTTAGCACTTTGTAGCCGTACAGCCCCAGGAAGAAGACCTCCTGCTGCACGAAGTGCTCCACAGCGCAAACTGCTGCTGCCCTCCATACCTCGTCGGAGTGTGGGCCTGCACCTTCAGTGACACTACGCAAAGCCAAATTCGACTCCTCAGACACTGCGCCACTGCGCCACTGCGCGCTATGGAACAAATGTCGGAACTAAGCAAATGCAATTTGCATATCAATTTTTGTAAATTGGGTGGAAGAGACAATAACATTATGAAACAAATAATGATACATAATGCACTTTCAAGATCTTTCAAGTTGGCTTCGAATCCCAGGGTCCATCACTTCGATGCTTCTGCTTTCTTTGCCCGACCTAGGGTCAAACTGCGCCCGTTGTGGAAGTGGCTTTGACCTCGAGTGTGTCGAACAAAGGGGGCTGCTGTGAAACCATGGTATACGATGGTCATTAGCAGATTTGGAAGCTGCAAAAGAAATTAAGAGCAGAACTTCAACGGCTCCTCTCAGTACTTTGCGTTTGCGAGAGTTTCACGCGAAACAACTCACTGATACTTCATACCAAAATCATGTGAAATCCGTTGCAACTAGCTGATGCTGGCAGGTCTCCTGGCGGTGAATCTTCATGACCAGAACTGGTGAACATCGCAAATGGTGTATCATGTTCAAATACTCAGCAGCACCATTGATCTCGACAATGAGATCGCGCTCCTGGAGTGACTGTTGCATACTGCTGCAGCTGGGGGCCCAACATTCAACTCAGTGCGCAACTTTGCGCAGTGCGCCACTATACAAAAAAGCTCAGTGCCACACGATGACACGGGGTGAGACTACACTTGACTACACTAGCAAGTATCAGCAATACAATGTCAATACAAGTAGTAATTGTATGTAATTGTGGTATCTTGTGGTCAAGGGCGGGTCCGTCGACATGTCATGCAGAAAAACCGTTACAACTGTACAAAGCATGGGAATTGCGGCAGTCCTCTACGGATCGCATCGGGTGAACTTCGTTCCATGATGCAACGACACCTCTCTCGTGGACAGCTGTTACCATCAGGCCCTGTCCAAATCTCATGACCTCAGGGCGGTTTATGGCGGTTTGATATGGTTTGATCATAATGCACAGCTCAGCCTGGTTGGCTTTACTGATCGGAGGCTAAGCCGCTAAGCCGCTAAGCTCAATGCTGTAAATCCCAATTTGCAGCCAAAGATTGGTCGCAAAATCGCCTCGAGACATTCCACGATGCGCATCCAGCAACTGCAAACCATAAACAGATATAAACAGAAACAATCAGAAACAGCACCATTGGCATTCCATTGGCAACATATGCAACATTGATATACATTGATCAACATTGGAGATATTGCAGGCTGATCAGGCTGGTCGCTTGGAATTCTTCTGGCTCGTCTTCTAAGGAGACCTGCAGCTGTGCCAAATCCTCGTTCAAGGACCTTAGCGCTGGATCATCTGGATCTCAGCATCTTCAGAATGTTGGCATTGTCCGAGTTGAGACAATTCTGTTCATGCTGTTTCGGGTTGTTTCCTATTGAGTCCCAATGTTTCCCAATGCATGCCGCCATTGAAACCCTTGAATTTCATTGAATTTCAGGAGTATCTATGAATCCGTCGCAGTCGCAGAGTGTCACAACGCATGAGCACCTGACACCTAAGATCTACTTGCCTAAGCAGCTGAGAATTCAAGGTCCTCCAGAAAGATGGTTTGCAAAATATCATGATGCGAAGCTGTTTCTGGCATATTCGTCCACTATGCGGCACCGTGAAGTGGTAATTCTGTGCATGTTTAATCAGGCAGCAACTGAAGCCAAGAGACTGGCTGTGCAAAGTTGCAGCTTCCTCCATGATTTGTTCGAGGTTGGACTGGCTCTGTGGTAAGTCATGGGCCTGCTTCCAACACGACGATAAATGATTAAAATGCAACAACAAGTGCAATCCAATGTGCTTGATAGAACACTTATAATATGTTAACAATTTAATACAAATACATCAATTTACAACATATTCAGATGTATCGATCTAGGTTGTCCAACCCCAACAAGACATAGAAAGCAACACACCTCCGCTGTTCGGCTGGGAATTGGCAGGGAAAGCGGAGGAGGCCCCTCCCGATGTGGCACTGTAGCAACCTCCGCCATTGGCAGAGGATTTTGCCTTGAGCCTTTGATGAAATGGCATGGCGAGATGCGGAAAATAGGCACATATAGGCACATCTGGAATAAAATGTGTCACAGAGATTCACAGAGCACTTCAAGAGGAGAACAGCTCACAAGCATGTGCATGCTTTCTAGTAAATGGATGCAAATGGACAATTACAAACAAGCACGAACCAATCTGTCCAACCTCATCATCAAAGACCGACTGGAGGACCTACGGTACAGCAAGCTGGTGGGCTTGCAAGCAGCAAGACATACAGTAGCAAGCAAGCAAAGGACGTGACGCATGAATAAAATGAGATACAACCAAGAGCAGTGATCGAAGATGAAAAAAACCACCAAGAGCAGTTTAGAACACAACCTTTAAGAGAACATAGAGCATGAGCAATGAGCGTGCAAGATATTTGGGCACCCGAAGAGTAACGCACAGCCAAACGGAATAACAAATCTGCGGGCCGACCTCAATTTTGTCATCGACAAAGTGGGAAATGCCAAGCTTTTGACAGGCAACTCCCTTCCCCGTAGGCCTGAAGCAACCAATGCGAAGCTGCTCGTAACTGGATTCAATAAGTTGACCATATGACCAACGGTCTGGTTGTGGAAGAGGCTCGGACCCATCCACTGTCCGAACGAAAATTATGTTTTCCTTTGGGAGGCCCGTCACCTGCCGAGAGTCCCTTTTCAAGAACACGTCTTGCCGACACCAGCAAGGCTCGCGGCAACCAGCAATCTTACCAGACTCGGCCTCACAGAAGTTGATTGTCTCATGGAGCCACCTTAGTTCCGCCAGATCCCGGAGAGATATTGAAACATCATGGGTATGAAATAAATGGTAAAGGCTGATTTCCTTCGCTCTCCGCTCTCTGCACCTCTCTGCTCTCTTAATTTTTCCCTACGCCTCTTGAGATTCTTCATGACTGATTCCGTGCCGTCCGTCTCCTGCATGCACTCGCTTGCCTGTAGAATAAGCCATCATAGTATCTAGATGTCTCCAGTGCGTAACGTCTCGCCTTTCTTGCCAACAATTATACCACCCGTGCTTGTGGATCTTTTGGGCATTGTGCCCATGATTGCACAAGTGGCCCCTTGCTTCATTAGTTAGTTACATTTCATTACATTTAATTATTATAGTTTCCTTGGCATCTGACAATTCCATTCTCCGATGCATACGTCCACCAGGTCGAACCTGCTAGTGATGCTAGTGGAGTGCCATGCAAGGCATGGTGCGAGATGATGCGAGATGGGAATGCCAGCCTTGCTGACAAGAAAGGTGTTAGATGGTCCGAAGACTTGGGTGATCTTTTTCACCTCAGCCGAATGAAGTCACTTGTTCTTTTCCACAACGCAAAGGCAGCACGTGACTTTACACTTGCTTCATCTTGTTTCATCTTGATCTTCGCCCCTGCGACCATTGTGGTCAGGAGTTGGGTCTGTCAGAATGTGGCACTGGTTACCTCTGATCACCACAATCTGAGGCCAGGGGCGGCATCCAATGCTCCATCTGCCTCCCAGCTAGCATCCCACCTCAAAAATGCTAGGAGTAAACGATACATACACACACACACATATATAAATAATATAGTATAGTATAATATAATATAACATAATAATACATTTATTTTTTCCCAGCCGTACCCTGCAATGAAAACTAGTCAAGGTCAATATCACTTGATACCATCTGAATCCATCTGATATGATGCCAGCAATCCGCAGATTCCACATTGATTCCACTGGGATTCCGGCTCATCATAAGATCCCCTGTACCTGGGATCACCTTCTCGGGTGAGGACCTTGGTCAGCAAATAAAAAATGATCTGGGGTCGATAGGTCGATGTCAGAATCCAAGGCGGATTATTGAACAAATGCCACACCACTTCAAGAGGTTGGTATGAGAGAGTGCTACCTATCTGCTCATTCATGTACGAATATATGTATGTAAAAATGACTGTACTTATAAATATACCCAAAAATGTATTATATAATCTATTTATTTATAGGCATACAAGAAAAGCAAAAAAACAATAACCAACGAAAATGTCCCTTCCTTTTTCATCATTTGCCAGCCGTGTAGCTCCTCCAATATCGATTCCAATGCGCGGCTCAGTACCAGGTGCCTGTGATGATCAGTGAAGCACATCAGCATATCCCTTCCGCCATCCACGCCACAGGGTGAGTCACTGAGGATTCGCACGTTGGGCTTGTTGGCCGCAGTCTCCAAGAAAAGTGGCGTTGTTGGATATTCCTTGGACGGCACTACAATGACTACACGCTGTAGACTGTGAAGTCTTTCTTAAATCATCGGAGATCTTCGCATATCATGGGCATTTCAGGCAGTAAGGGCCCCACACTCCATGAATACCTTTGACGACTGCATATGCCCCAAAAGCAGCTGTGCTCTGCAGCCAGTGAGGCTCGTAGAAGGCAACGCTTGACCACTCTGAGGGTGCAACCTCCTGGTGAATTGCTTCCCTGAACCACCTTCTACATCGTCTTCAGACTCACTTTGCGAGCCTAAAATGGCTTTCACTCAGGGAAATGGTGTCGGGTAGGTCTTGGAATACGATTGGGATGAACAGAGGGGGTAAAACTCTTTCTCAAAATAAACTCTTTGTCATTGTGTTTGTATGGGAATACGATCACACACAGAAACCAACACACACACACAAACACACATGTATACATCAAATTATATATATATATGTATATGTGCACATATATCAACACAATGCATTCAATTTATTATACCTATTGTTACTGTATATATATATATTTATAATTTGTCGTATCATGTCGTATCACACTGGAAACAGAAACTCTGCGCCTGGCCAGGTAGGCTTTGGGTCCGGCTTTGATTCGAAGGTGGCCTCCGGCACTGTTGGCGGAGGAGTCCTCACAGCGGAAAGGACCAACAGCGCCTTGCTATGTCAAACCATGGGCTTCTAGCGTAACATTTTGGTAAACCAACAATGATGCGATACAATAGGCTATATTGGCATGACACACACACACAGATATATATATATAATCACATGTATGTATAATCATATGTATATATATATATATATTTTGATTTTACATATATGTGATTCTATATATATATATATAGTTGGAACTAGTTGGATATATAGCCCCCAAAAAGATCATATTATTTGGGGTTGTCTCAAAATGGAAGGTTCACCGCTCCTTTACAGCAAGTTTAAAGCGGAAAAGGATGATAAACCATGGAATGGAATTGGCCTCCAGATTTTGAAACTGCGGCACCCCCCAAATGGGACACCCAAATACACAATACAACTATATTACTATATTTATGTATTATTTGAATTATGTAATATACCTCCCCCATGAAGGGATGAATTGCACGGGCCTGAAATGATCTGAATTAAAATCCGAGGCCGGGGCAGGGCTGCCTTTGGAAAAGTGTATGCAGTCAGATCATCGTCTGGTCAGTGGGTCATCGGTGATATCGGTGGTTGTTGTATTGCAAGAAAAGCTTCTTTGAAATGCGAGCACCTGTTTTGACATGAGATTCAGCAAGAATGGCATTCAAACCGAACCTTTTCTCTGTGGTCCAGATCTTGACATAATGTCTGAGGTCTGCCCAACCAACTCAAGCCACAAATCACTGTTTAGTATTGTATAAGTTTTGGACCTTCTTACATCATTACCACATGACGGGAGCAAGCTTCAGCTCAGAACTCAAACAATCCTAAACTCCTAAAAAATGTAAGCTCATCAAGAGGAGAATGCGAGGATTTTGAGGACGAGTCGTTGGGCAGCCCACAGAGATATCGTACAATGGTGACACTGCATTAAAAGGAGCTTCTTTTGAACCCGTCAGGAAGTGCTGCACATTGGCACTTCCGTGCTACAACAATCTCTAGTGCAATTTTGACACTCAGAATCCAACAGATTTCGCCCGAAAAAAGGCCTCAAAGTTGTCACTTTGCTGGACATCTCCCAAGCTCCATCCTAAAAACATTGGAACTTAATAATTGGAGTACTGCCCGTTCCTATCATTTCCTATCCATAGTTGGAGGCACCATGGTGCTCGATGGTGCAGCACCTGGCTAGACTTGGGATGACCTGGCTACATCTAGGCTGCAACCATGCGGCTGGCGACCTCTGATCCACATCGCCTCCAAAGCCCAGGATTCAAAATGAATCGACTGCAGAAAGGTAAGATGCTGAGGCTACCTTGAACATCTTGAACTGTTATGGTAACTGGTGCTTTCGAATGCTGAGATATCTAAATTATCTAAATAATTCTAAATACTCGCAAAATCTCGCAAACCTCTTTCATATGGTCTTTTTCATCTTAGATCATCTTAGTATTGAACATTGAATGCTTGCGCTGGTCAAAACCTGTCAAAACCCGGAGGAGGAGGAGGTCATCCGGATGCACAGCGCCTGTTGGAGTCAATGAGTTCGTTGCAGCAACTCGGCTGCGCAGGATGTTGTGCACTTCTTCCCGTACAGGTTTGTGCTGCGCATGCTCCCCGAAATATCTCCTGCACAAGGCAAGTGACATCAAGTGACATCAAGTGACAGAGCGAAGTTGGCCACTTGGATTGTTTGAAATCGAACCTGAGTGGTTTGGGCGTATCTCCACTTTCCGCTTGATGGCCGCTCTGCCAGGAAGGTCGCAGCGAACCCTCGGTGAATCAAAAGTGTGTTTGCAAACTGGTTTGAGAAGGGAAGCACTGCGACTCCGGCAGTTAGACTTCGTGATGACCTGACGCTGGACTGCGAGCTCCTGTGCAATGAATGCGCACGAATGCACCATTTCAAAAACTTTCGTCCTATGACATGTCTTGAAACGTCATAAATCTCGGGAATTCAAAGGGGCCTCCTTGCTGGTGGTGAGAACCTGGAAGAAGTCTTTGCCTTGGAATGATTGAAGGACTGAAGCTGTGTTGCTTCACTGCTGTAAAATGCGCTTGAACTAGAGAGAGAGAGATATATATAATTATATATATATATATTTATGGATATATATGTACAAGTATACTGTGTGTGTGTGTGTGAATGATACTGGTTTCTGGTTGGATTGAATGATGCTTGAACGATTTCTGAATGGCAGCTGGGACATACTGGGAGCAAAGCAGCTTCCTTCATTGCCCGCACAGCTTCCTGACCAATCTGTGTAAATCTGTGCAGCTGGAGACGTTGAAATCGGCACTAGACTGGTGGCAGCATGGGGTCCCGTATGGTCCGGTCCTGTTTTTGCTCCTGGTGCTGCGGGTCAAAGTCGTTGAAGTAAAACCGCAAACTGGGATGAAGTTTGGACCTCATGCGAAGCCACTTAGCCTTCTGATGCTAGGTTACACTTGTGGGGCACTTGCATTGACAAAACCTCTTCCTTTTCCCTGCAATGCTACCAAATGCTTGTTGATCTTTTTGGGAAACTTGGTGCTATCAGTGTGAGAATGTCGGAGTTTCTGCTGTTCAAAATCATCTCGGATATGTTGGGTCTGCAGTATTGGTCTTGCTTTCTCTTATTTTGCCTTTCACTATCTTTCGCTCTTTCATCATGCAGCATGCTGTATGCGGTCCAAGTGCCATACATCGATACAAGTGCCACGCTGTCATCGAGTATTCGAAGTCACAATGTCAATTTGCACACTCTATATTTGTTGACCACTGCTGAATAACCTCCGCTTTGACTACAGTGACTACAGCTCTATAAAATGTATACTGTATAGTTATACAATGTTATACATATCACACACGCACACACATATTACATCATATTATATAATATTATATATATATATATATATATTTATAGCATACATTGGAAATTTGCCCTCCCAGCAGATTCTAGGGCTAAGCGGCTAATTGCTGCAGAAGCAGCATGCCAAATGCTGACAGCCTAGAATACCTTGTATCGCTTAATTAATATTGCGGAGAAGCAAGTCCCGACTCTCACGTGTGCAGGCCTACAAAACATGTGCCTGGTTTCAATCATTCGATGTCTTCGGAGTGAATTCACTGTACTGGTGCGAATTTTTGTATTCCTGCTGCTTTTGAAACCTGGCAAAGTGTTTCGGATTGTGTACACCCCTGAACCATCTCCTTGACCCACCGAATTTACTTCAACTGGTGCATTTTGGGATGTGCTTTTGACCGATCGCCGCGAACAGGTAAACTTGGCACCTAGCCACAAAACCCAGCTGAGCCCATGACGAGTTGCACAGGTTCTCAACAGTGCTGTTCCAGGGTTGCGTCGGTACCTCAATGGACCATGCAATACCACGCATCACACAGCTTGCTGCTGATGCTGCTGCTTTACATTTCTTGCAGCCAAGATTTGATCTTACAGAACTTGCCCACCAATCCTGTCATCCTGTCCTGCAGCCTGGGTGCTTTCTTTACCTTCCTCTTGGCCGCTGCCTGCTTCGGAAGAGCACCTGAGATCCGACTCCAGACTCCAGTTTTTTTCATGTTTTTCCAGAGCAAACATGAGCAAACTACTTTGGAAATACTGGGAATGACGATGAATGACGACTTGGCCGATGACCACGGTGAGAGGCCAAGGCACTGGACTTCTTTCGAAGGAAGCACGTCGGAGACAACGCCATAGCAGCACATCTTGCGCCTTTTGGGCACAAAGAGTCACGAAGTCTGAAGTCTGGAGCAGGACTCTATGGATTCGTAGATTTCGTATAGATTCCTCATGATTCCTAAGAACCTCTGTGCCTTTGTTGGGACCAGCTGCAGATCCAAAGCGTGTCAAACAACTGAGTCACTTCAGTCTAGCAACATCTGGCAACCACTCGCAGAATTGTGGTATATTGTGGTGCGGCGTTGTGTCGTCTCACATCTCTGACTAATATTTGGATCCAGCATTCTCCAACTTGATCTACCGGCAAGCATTGATACTGCCTTGGTTCTCATCTGCCCAGCCCAGCGCTGCCCCGCCTCCCTGATCGACGACAGGTTGTTTCGTATTTGTTGTCAACACTTTCAGCAGCTTTTGGGCTGAAATCTTGGTGCCAATGCCACGGTCGCATCTGAGCATGCAGGCCAGAGAGATATATGGAAAACAATGGGAAACCATGGAAAATCTGGAACACATGACCGGATAATACCGGATATGACCGGAAAGCGCCTAGCAGCTTGTACAGCTGCATGCTGGGCGTCACCATCAAAGCCCAATGCTTTCAATCTTGCGGCAAGGTCGCAAACAGTCACCTGCCAAAGTGCCAACACAATATGTCGTTGCTAGAATGCGTTGGGATCTATTGAAACTATTGAAATGACTTGGAATGCCAGTTGGCCACATCCTGCTAATTGCAGGGCCTCTGATGTACCACCGCCAAGCCCAAGCTTTGCAACTAGCTCCTGCGAATGATTTGGCTTGACATGGCTTGAAGCCCTCACACACGCACACACATCTGCCATTGGTCGACAGCTCACAGTTCTGCTTTCCTCAGAGCCACCCATCTGGTAGCGAGCGAAGCTGACCAAGCTGGCCAAAGGTCCTAGCAGTACAACCGACGAACAAGCCGCCCTACCTATACTTGCAGTGGTGAGAGGGGCAAATCTTCACGATCTTTATGTGACTCGGCCCGGTCCTTCAGTCTCTTTGAGCCTTTCCCGAGCATTTCGGGAAACCTGAAAGGACTTTGACTGGCTAAAATGATGAGAGCTTGCTGCATGCATTGGCAGCCTTGGGGATGTAATCAAAGTCAGCCCGCCAAATCCAACCTCGTTTTCAACAAGATTTTCATGGAGCCAAGTCGACCCAAGTGCAACACAGTACAGCCATGTACAGCAAACATCAATCAACTACCAGCAACTACCAGTAACCACCATGAGCAGTGTTGAACACACTTCCAGGTGCTGCACCTAAGCCTTCGCGGTCCAACCCTTTGAACAACATTTCCTTAGCTCTCGGCTTATCTTGGCTTCATGTCCGTTCCATTTTGAGTCACGAAACGATGGTCCGATGTCAACACGCCAAGCTCCCTGCCGCATTTCCCTTGTAACCCAAATGTTCTGAGCTTTGGATGAAATCTGCCTGACAGAGACTCCGGTACAACCTGCAATCACTGCATCGGGTGTCAACTGCATCTGCCTTGGTGAGTTTGTTCTTCTTGTCATAGTCGAACAACCCCCAGGCCTCTCAACATGCTACACATATCAAACCAAACGTTGCTCCAAACGTAGTTGCCTTGCCTTATCCAAGTCATAGCCGGAGACCTGACAGATCTTTCCACTGATCATATCCGATCGCGGCAGGTTCATGCTGTCTATACCAAGCATGCGGCTGAACCTGAGAACAGTGGCTTTGTAACTCCAAACTGGCTAAGCATTCGGCATTCCAAATCAAGTCTGCAAATTTCTCCAGGTGCTCAGCTTCAGTTGGAGCCAGCTCAGCAAACCTGGAAGATCTCTACGAATGCACGCTTGCTCAAGATGTTTCTGGCCACATTGCAGCCGTAGTGGGTCAAGTTGGTACTATTTTGCCAGGCAGCTCTAAAGCACGGTCATCAAGTGGCCGAAGTGATGACCAAATTTGACGCACTCGGCCCTGGAAACCTAGCTGTCGGCATTGATTCCTGAGATGGCAAGGAATAGATGAGAAAGGTGCAAGTGTCATCATGAGTCTTGGATCTTGGGGTCTGAGTAGAAATGGTGTTAAAAGGAAGACGTGCAATCGATCACTCACTGCCGGCTTCAATTTTACAGACTGATTGAGAGATGTCGTGAGCAAGCCAATGCGTGCCCATTCTGGCAAAGCAGTGCAAAACACGTCATCATTGATCATTCTCCGAACTTCTCGTAGGTATTGAGATGTCAGCAACCTGCTCTCGAAGATCTTGCCATGTTTAGCTAGGTCGTTAGGAAGAAGAAAACGCATATACACACAAAACAAAACCATGCAAATATGTCTTATGCAATCTAAGATCTGGCTTTAGTGCACTTGATAATTGAGAGCAAAGTGCTGACACAGGGCGCCCCGCACTATCCAAAAACTTGATAAAACGTGTACGGTGATGCTCATTGAATACTGCTTGGCAGCACATTGAGCAGGTTTCTGGACCCTTCGGCGTGCGTCGCTGACCTCTGCATACCTCTGCGGGGATTTAATGGGATTTATACCCATGTCACCTCGACATTTGGTGTTCTCGGTGTTCTCGGTGTTCTCCCATCATCTTGCAGTTTGCAATCGCTGCTGGAGCAATCTTTGATCAATCCAAAGTGCTCTCCGACTCCAAAATTCGAAGCATCCCTCAGGGTGAAGAAGAACGCATGGTCCGGGCCACGTTCTTTTCCAATGGTGAGGTCCCATTTCAAGAAGTTCTGGTAATAAGTTCGAAATGCAATCTCTGAGGAGAAGTTCTTGCACTTTGCCATGGCGCTATTGGCTCCTGGTAGTGAAGCCGCTTGGGGATATGACCATCCGGTCTCTGTCAGCCAAAGCTGGGTAGCTTCCGAAGTGAGTTTCTCCATGCTCTTTCGCATTTGGGATGTGGTGCTTGGAAGAAGACATCCTTCATCCATGCAAAGCGATTTCTCCAAAGCTTTTTGGCACTGGGTGGTGCTGTTCGGGTCCAAGCGATTGTTTGGATCAAAGTATGGGTATACATTCAAAGAGAAGATCCATCGATCACCATAAACGCCTGTCACATTCTTCAAGAAGGTCAGCACTTTTGCCTGTGGAATGTCTATGAAAGGGCTGCCAGCCAAGACGTAGCCACCAAAGACGCTCGTGAAACGAACATCCTCAAACCCTTTGAGGTCATTGAGGTCCTCAACACGTTCCACAAACTTTCGGTAAAAGTAACCACCTTCCCAAACTTCCTTGACACAGGAGGCTGGGACAGTCTTCTCACCCTTGAACTGTAAGAGTTCCAACTCATTGCCGACAGCAATGGCCATGACATGTTCAGGACCCAGGAGCGCTAGGAGTTCACGGACCAAGGCCCAGTCCTTGTCATCTTCGGTTTCGTTGCAGGTAATCTGTGTGCCAACTAAGACTCGAACCTTTCCTCTCTGCACCATGACCTTCAGCTTGTTCCAAGCTGCTGGGCGGTCATCCTCAGGCCAATTGGGGTCCCAAGCCTTGAACAGCCTCAGAGATCCCAGTCGTGTTGGGCTGTTGGGCCAATGCCCAGGAACCCGATCACTGCAGCTGTGGAAAGTGGTATCATCCACAGCCATACCTTTTTGCGATGCATTCACCACCTCACCGATGTCCAACTCACTGACACATTCGTAATCCACGCTGGCAATGGATGTGGTGGATTTTGGTCTCAGGGTGGTCGTTCGTAACGGTGGCGACGGTGGTGGTGATGGAGAAGAGTGCCCTTTGCCCAACTCCTCGATACCAACCACCACAATCGCAGCTGTCAGCACCACGGCTGCAATTCCAGCAGGCAAACGATGCCTACAAGTCTGCTGAGCAGGCTGAGCAGGTGCATTTTGGCCTTCTGAGACAGAAGCTCCCGGTCCCGCCATCCTGAATGCTTCTGGCGACATGGAAGGCAGCCAGAAGCAAAACAATATCGAGCCAAAGTCTCGCAAACGCATGCATGATAATGCAACTCAGCATGCATATGAATCAGGCTTTCATGGTTGCACTCACCACGAGCTTGACCGCCAAATGCATGACTTTCTTCAAGCTTGAAAAAGGAAGCATCGTAATTAAGCGTAATGTCTGTTCCGGAAAGTCACCAAATCTGTCTTTTCTGACATTTTTTTGCTGCCAAGGGTCGAAAATTCAACAAATGTAACGGTTCCGCTGTCATCCTTGTCTAGGTCCAATCGCCAGGCCCTCAACCTTCCAACATCTGTACGTCTAACAGGTCTTGTTCAAGATGGCAAGCAAGCACAAGGAGCAAAACCGTCACAACTCAACTGCAAGGAGTTTCTGGAAAAACGCCGAGATTTTGAGCCATTTGCAAATTTTGTCGTCTCCTCCTTAGCCAGTGCATCTGTGGGTATTTGGTCTCACTTGCATGACATGCCACATCCTGAGTTTTCCCGCATCTTTACAGACCTTTACAACGTCAAACATGCTGCTTCTGACATAGCCATAACACATCGGACATCATCAATATATAATTATTATATATTGCGCACTCAATGATTTCTCAATAAAACACAAGAAACATCATGAAACCGACATAAACCGAGTCTGAATTGAGTCTGGTTTCCTCAGGAATTGAGCAAATTGCCAGGCGGGAGATCCTTCATCCCGCACCGTCAAGATGAGTCCCTCGGTGGTCTTCTGTGCCTCGGTGCCATGTCGTGGCATGTCGTGGCATGTCGTGGCATGTCGTGGCATGTCGTGGCATGGGGAGGGGGTTTTTGTAGCACAACATGGGACAACATCACAAACAAAAAACCGTGTTAAACATGTCTAATAAACATGTTTGCTCAATTTTGCTCATACACTGCTCAAACTATGTTCAACTGCTTGTGACGGACTTGTCTCAATTTCATGGTCTTTCCATGTATTTCAGTGCATTTCCCACTCCATGTTTGCATCATCTGTTGCATCTGCATCACATTCTGCTGCTCCGGGTTCCCGCGCCTCAAAACGCCGCAATTGCGCTAGCGTAATGACGTCACTGAAGTCGACACCAGCCGCCCTGCCATCAAACATGACTCCGTGTTCCCTAACTCCAGCCCCTTCATCCCAGAATATACAAACAGTTTTTTGGCATTTTGAAAAATACTGGTTGGTTGTTTTACCCATCTTGAAAAATATTAGTCAATGGGAAGGATTATCCCATATATTATGGAAAATATCAAATGTTCCAAACCACCAACCAGAATATGTTTTTGTTGGCCGCCTCAGTTGGTTCTCCTGTTCTTCGCTGCAGCACTCCTGTGCCTGCATCGCTTGGCCAAAGAAATCACGGGAATCAGGAACATGCTATAGCATAGCAACAAAACATACTAACCGAACCAAGCATCATCAGCGAATAACTCTAATATAGTTGCCATATGTTGCCATGACACGATAGCTCGGAACACTGCCATACCATCACCGGGAAAGCCAAGAAGATTGATAGAGCGAGCCTCAATGCATGCACACAGCTGATCCTTCTGACAGAGCTCCATGAACAAACTTTCAAAGTCAACGGTGGATAGCGTGTGACACGGTCTTGCAAAACAGGTAGCCCAATCTCTGGATGTGATACAGCGTCGCGCTAATCCACCCACCTGCCAATGTGAAATCACAGCACACTTTTAAAGCTGCACTGGATTTGGCTTTGGGCGGTGCCTGAAACTTCCCCACAGTGAAACCACCCAGCGCAGTATTGTTGAGATCTTCGTCCATCAACAACTCGCGGAGAAGATGCCAACGCGGAGCTGCCCACAAGCTAAATTCACCTTGGTCCAAAGTCAAGATAGTCAAGACTATCATAGATCAAGATATGTCAGAGGATGGCGTCTCAATATAAGTTTGTAAACTAGCTGACTGAAGCCACCCGACGGATAAACAATTGATGAAGAAAATCGTTGAAACAGTTGCTCGATGATCCGATGCGGCTTGGACACATAATGCATCTTCATCATCAGGTTCACCAGGTTCATCTGCACTGGGATGTATGTCTATTACATTTGTGCTTTCCGCCTGGGGCTCACCGAAGTCTACTGCTTTTGGAAATTCAACCGTGGCGTCTGGGTCCTTATGCAGGCTCAATGAGGCAACAAGATTTTGATGACACAAAGGCACACTCAAATGAGGTCATAAATGCAGTCAAATGAAGTCGAACACCCACATGATCTTGTCCATTCCTGTCCTCATGCTGATAGTTTTGAAATTGCCTCTTGGAAACTGAGCGCGAAGCGCTTCTGCTTGGAGTGGCTTCAGTGCTTGGCAAAGTGCTTGGTGTCAAATCCGCAACCGCCATGCTGCGCAAAGGAAAAGGGCAGAACCGGCCTTGCATCCACACGACAAATTCAACGCCTGCAAAAATGATAACGGCTTATGTAAAACAGCCATCAAGTCATACGATATCATTTGCAGTTATGGCAGAGCAAAGGAACAAATCATATCACTTACTAAACTAAAACATACTAAAACGTGAATATATAGGTGGCAATGGCAATGGATGGCAGTGGAACGTACAGTGAGTGACCATCGCGGACCTTCCCATATCTACCCGAGCGCCTGTGGCCGTGGAGCCCGAGCCGCTTCTTGGAAGCACGGCCGAGCGCCGAGCGTGCCCTTTGCACAGCACGGAATGCGTTCGAATGAGATCGAGCTCGGGACTCGGGCCAGCTGAGATCGAGCTGCCAACATGATCAATACATGATCAACACATGATCAACACATTTACATAATCATCATCTGACATCATCTAACAACCAACATGAATGGCTATAATGTGATATGTGATATGCAATGCGGCAATGCTGCAATAATGGCCGAAGTTTGTGGTCACAGGCGTTATATAGCATTATATAGCATATTTAATATATTTAATAGCATATCATAATAGATATTCTAGTTATAGCCACTGAGAAAGAACAAATCAAGCAGCATTCAGCACACCTTCAGAAATGCTGGCCCATCGCGGACGGCGTTCTGGAAGTGTGACTGCCATTACTGCTGGCTGTCCCTGAGAGAAAAGTCTGAAGGCGTGAGGCAATCTCCAGGTGTGAAAGACGCATCGAAAGAACACACGCCTGAGATGACATTGGCGGTATGAACCCATTTGCATCAGGTCCTGCAATCATCTACAGTACATCCTCAAGAATCTCAATATCAATATCCATCTGCGCCATACTTGAAGCTTGCCTGCTATGCCTTGAGTTCATCCCGTCCTTCAGACATGCTGGCCCACCTAGGCCGTCTTTCTGGAGGCTTCAAAGCTGCCTGCCACGGAAAAAAACTGCGATCCATGCTCTATGGCTGCACGCGGCTGTGCCTGGCCCGCAGGCGATGCTGTTGGGGTACCGTCCTTGCCATCCAATGCCAAGATCTTTTCCCCAGAGTCGCATGTCCAACAATTCCAACATATTCCAACATTCCATCTGCATCTGTGTTGAAGCGTCCTGCAGAGTGGCTGGAGCTAGCCTGTTGAGGCTACAGGACTCTTGGCTCAAGGCGATTATCTTGGTTCGTTTTGGAATTCACTGAACTGCAAGCGGATGCAAGCGGCCTGTTTTGCGCGTCCGGGGGCAAAGGTGCTATCACCTGCCCTGGGCGAGTGCCAAGTTTAACAGTCTCCTTCTGACAAGAACAAGCCAATGCGATACCACACAACACCATGCCTGTCGTGCCTGCTGTCAATGAAGCTGGTGATGCCTCATCAAGAAGCAAACTCGCGCTTTTTGATATTTTGTGACACTATTAGGTACACTACGCCGTCGATGCCAACCAGCGAGGCAGGTTGAGGTTGGTGCTGGAACCGTCGCCTGCCTTCTGTAGACTTTGGGGGCCTCTGTGCTTATGCGATGCAAGCTACCCTAATTAGGAGAAGTAGGTGTTTGTGGACCGAATTGAGCTTCCAGCGGATGCTGTGGAGGCCCTTGGGATTGTCGTAGACGCTGGGTCAGTGTGATTCAAGCTACGCAGAACAGCCCGGCTAAGCCAAGAACTGATTCAAAGGGGCGGTTCCACTCCTCTTGAAAACGGACCTCAATAGAACATCATTTCAGGATGCAACAAAGATTTACAGGAGTATATCTCAGCAGAACTTGCATAAGAATGTCGGGGCCCTCACATGGATTGCACTCCTGATGGGCAGGCAAACCATGACACAGCTAGAGAATCTCAGTGTTGACAATTTAAAATCTTATAAGAAAATGATACACAATTCAATGCTGCTAAATTCGGACACACACACATATACATAAATATATATATATATTGTTATTATTGTTGTTGTTATCATTATTATTATTATTAATATTATAATTACACATATACACGCACGTGCACACACACACATACATATCATATACATATCATATACATATATATATACACATATACACACACACATATATATATAAATATATATATAATATAGACACATGCATGACATCATCACGAGTGATACCACATGATAATCATTATATATATAATATTATAATAAACACACATATGTAACTTGACAAATGGATTCAAATGGCCCGCAAATCTGCAGGGTCCTTTCGGAGATAGCACCTCGGGCACAACATGTTTTGGAGGCCAAAAGGATAAAAGCTTTGTTTTCCGCCACAGGCCCTGACCGTCCGGGTTGACGAATAAGGTGCCTCCAACGCCATGGCTCTAACCACCATGGTGCAGCAGACGGCCGCGAAAGGCGCAGGACCCGCTGACCACGTTGGTTAGGGATGGAACCGAAAGGAATTCAAAACAAATAGAAACAAATAAGGTTAACATAGAGATTAACGCAATAAAGGCATAGAATGCAGCTACTCTGCCGAGCTCTTTCACGCAATTTCTCGCCTTTTCTTTCTAGATATCTAAAACATTCTAAAACTACACCGAATGATAGAATATGACTACTTAGTGGTCCGGAGGCGATTTGCTACATGTACAATCGTAGGCACCGTCTTGTTGCGCTCTTAGCTTGAAATCACCTGTGAAGGATTGTAAATGGGCAAGTCGCCCAAGTCACTGGAGCCATCAGCAAGCATGATTTGCATTGGTCAGCTGGGCCGCACATGTGACATCTTTCCTATATCATTCATGCCATATGACTCTCGCATGTCTACATAATATGACTCTGCATATTATGCATAAGCTTCTTCCACGAATTGCCAATCTCACCAACAAATTGCACCCGTGAACTCTTTTGCAGGCTTTCCCTATCTTTCTGAAGCCCGAAGAGTTCTCGTCAGGCTCGGAGCATCTTGAGGCAATTGCCCTTATGCAACATCCATTTTTGCCCGCTTTTCAGCTGGCTCCATTCCCTGGGCTCACAGCCAGCTGCTAGAGGTCCCCTCTCTTTCTTTCTTTCTTTCTTTCTTTTTTTTTTGTTTCTCTCTCTCTCTCTCTCTGCCTGCTATGACCTCCCTAGACTGAGCGCAGCGCAGCGATGCCAGAATTAGGCCTGGAGGAATGAGAGAAGCGCCGGTCGTCGGTTGCCCGTTTCTGCTGAGTGCCATGCAGCTGTGTTGGCAGTGCGATTCCACCCAGTGGCCTCGGAGTGACGACTGGCAGTTACAACAGGAAATCACTATTTGAAATCATTAGTGGTGTCAGGTACGGTTCCACTTCCACGTTGCGTTCACTCGCTATCTCAATACAGTCCTACTTTATATAACCTCCTTTCAAACTTCCGCCATATTCCACCATTGCAAGTGCGAAACAACAATTGACTTTAAGCATCCGACATGGTCGGCGCGCCTGTCGTGTCATGGGATCAAGACGATTCTTGACAGGTGACGGCAAGGAAACGGTGCGTCTCCCCGGTGGCCGGTGGCCTCCTATCTGCCTCCCTCCCACCTTGGAAACGGAGACCAGCACCAAAGCAGCATGAAAGCAGCACGAGAAAAGGACATCTACATCTACTGCATCCTCTTGCTCTACAGAATGTTAAGGCTCCCAGCAGCTGGCATGCCTGAGCGCATCCCATGGTCCATAGAGGGTCCTATGGTGATACATCATGATGCATCATGATACATCTACGCCCTGAGCATCGAACCCATGCCCATGGCCTGAACACCGAAGGGAAGCTGCATGGGCCTGGCAGCTATGCAGCATTTCCTCGAACATTGCCGAATTCACCTAGTAAATGATAGTAAATATGATTGCAGTATTAAAAGTAACGTAATGGTGCCAGTTATACATTGCACTGAATGTTGCTGACTAGTGGGCTATCTTTAATTTAATTAGGGGATATTAGATGATATTAGGGGTACCTAAACTTCTTATATGAATGGGCATCTACATGACAGAGAGAGAGAGAGAGAATTTGCGCCAGCTCATCTCTTAAAACAAATGCTTCCTTGCGCACATACCTTGATACAATGAATCATAACATATGGAAAACCACGGAAAGGCCATCCTCGCTTCACAAATATTGGAACACAACATGAACAAGAGGTAGAGACGTTAAGCGTGCAGGCAAGGCTGCGCTGCGCAACCACATGCCATCGTTTGGGGGCCTGGCACATAGCCTGCACAAGCTTCCAAAGGTCTGACATGTTCTCATCTAATTTGCTTGCAATAATATCAATAAGCTTCATTCAAGAATTTCGTGCTCCCATTTCAATCCCAAAGTCTGGCCTGGTGGACGTGCTTGGCCAGTGGTATTCGGCACAGCCTTAGTCGCAAAGCCTGTCGCCTGTTGTGGCCATTGCAGGCTTTGAGGTCGGAGCTGAAGGAGGTCTGCCAGGTCCAAGGGACATTGCCATTGGCCCACCTGGAGCATGGGGCCGTTCTCAAAGATTTCCCGAGTAGAAGGCCTGCTGAAATATCCATGTCTACAGAGTCTACAGAGTCTACATCTGAGAATTCGCATGGAGCCTTGCATCGGGGGGAACTGTGCAGGAAAGCAGCCCATCCTGCAGATAGTGCAAGTAGGTGACAAGTCGGGTTGGGTTGGGCTTGATATGTCTTGATATTGTCTTGATGCCTTTTTGCATTAATTTTTGCATTTATTTTTGTGATATGTCTTTTGCATTGCGTCTTTGTTGATGTAAACTGAGGTCTCTGCGGTGCCGGACCTGAGCGCTGTACTATGGAACCCGCAGCTCCAAGGAGTGACACAGAAGCAATCCCACTTAAGGCCAACGCCTAGTGGACGGAGTGGCCTTAGCCATTCAAATCATCCAAGAACTCGATACATCTCGATGCAAATTGTTCACGTTGAACCCATCCAAACAATTCCAAACAGCAGCAAATGACCATCAGCAGCAGCGAACATGGTGATTGAAGAGCTCTTGGACCATTGCACCAAGCCCGCAGCTGGGTTGTCGGTTGGGCTGCCACGGGTGCAAAACCCACGGGCAACCTCAAGAATCGCAAGTCGCTGCTAGCAAAATGTGTTCAGCCGCGCCACCCTTGCGGCACATTGGATGCACACACGCTATTTTCTCCTCGCAGTTTAGAGGAAATCAACGTGGATGCGTCTGAGCCGAGGCTGGCTGTAGCTCCTCCTCAGATGGAAGAACAATCAATGAAGTGTGAGAAGAGAAACCATGTTGGATACATACGACTTTTAGATGCTTTTGATTCCTCCTGCGGATGCTTGACACTTCCGTTTGCATATGCTACCAAGAATCGACAAGGGGGTGCAAGTCACAGCCTTGAAGCAGTCAAAAGTCAAGTGAGCCAGCTCCGCCAAAAATATCCACCATGGAACGGATTGAAAAATGACCATGTTGAACTGGGCAATCACACTCTTAACCTTGATATACCTTGATGATATTTGATGATGCTCAATCACTTAAACTTCTTGGAGCCTTTGCACCCAGCCTACAGGAAATGCAAACAGCCTTTCACTCATCAGCCAAGATACAATCTCGAAAGGAATCGCAAACTTGTTGACAAGCTTTGTGTCAAGCTTCGCATCGAGCTTCATTTCGGGCAGCTCAAGTTGATTCTCATTTGGAAGCTGTGCCTCTGGATGGGCGAAGGGTCTACATGACTTCAATCTGACTGCAGTATCCTCCAAAACTGAATCATAAACATCCAGAAACACATATTGAAAACCTGTGCATCCTTCAAAACCATAAACAGTTTAAACTGTTTAAACATGCACCAATCCCACCCTCTGGCCAGGCTCCTTGTCAACACCTCTTGCACATGGAGACTCCATGAGGTAGGTCAGTTGCACAGCTGCCTTGTCTGCAATGGCCTTGGCCATGGCTGCCTGTTCCTTCACAAACTTCATGCTTTCCATGGCCCGGGAGGTGGAGGCCACCTCATGCCTTGCCCAGTGTAGAGCCTTGAAGGCCATCTGACCTCGACTGCCTGCGTCTGGCTGAGGTGAATGGTCATCCGGATAGCCCGTCCGCTTCATGGCCAACATCAGCTTGAAGCGCTCACGGGGACTCTCTGCCTTGGATCACCATGCACCCTGGGAGTCCCTCCGAACCTGCACCCTTTCAATCGTGAAATTCAGGTGAGACGGCCACCTTGGCACCATCTAATTGAGTTATTTTGGCCATGTTCAACCACAAGATGATAAAGTAAAATAAAACATTATGTTAAACGATGCTAATTATCATCAGTCTAACAGCATCCAACAGCAACATAATGATATAATTATATAATATGATATATACTATTATGATCTATTATGATACTAAATGCCTGTCAAGTCTGTCAAGTCTCCTTGGGCTCTGGGATCAGCTTGCTCTTTCCTGCCCCAGCATTTCCAACTGCGCCTGCTGCACCCGCCAATCCACTAGCGGCATTTGCCAATCCTCCGAGATTTAGAAAGGCAGTTCGATCCTGGACGAAGCATACCTCTGCACTTCCAGAAGTTCCAGAAGCAACAAAGCAATGACTGGAATGCTTCATGGCAAGGGGATCTGTCAACTAATGCAAGTGATCTGTTTAGGCGCGAAAGCAAGCTACTTAAGCTTCTCTGATGTGCTTGTTAATGGAGCTACTGTGCTGTGCGCGTCAATGGAGCTACAGTACCGTGCTGTGCTTGTCAATTACAAGTGTTGCGTGAGAACATATTATATATATATTATAAATATAATATTATATATCACTCGGATGCTTCAAGAACACCTGACGCGTCCATTGTTACCAGTGGTTCAACGGGTTGTTTGATTCCAAAAAAGGTGTCCTATCTCCTTCTCCTCAAGGCCTTACGAAAGCAACGGTAATATCAGTAATATCAGTAATACAGATGATTTGAGTGGAAACATCGCTGCAAAGAGGCACATTATATCGGGCCTTAAACTCTTCAAGAGCTTCGATCATCAGTTTGAGATCATCTGAGAGCAACACGACACAGTTGGACCTACGGCCGTTGGTTCAAGAGCATGGGAAATAAATGGAAATAATTAAGCTATATTAAGCTCATTTAAACTCACCAACGAAAAGAATGGGACGTGCTGTTTCTGACCAAGACAACTTGATCTTGAATCACAAACTATCTACATCTATCTACTAATACTAAAAGTTGATCTCCGATTTCTGTCCAACAAGATCAGCCTAGAGCAGCGCTTGGCACATCCAGCATCGCTGGCTGCCTGGGCAAAATGTTCTTTTTGCTATGCGTCAGCCCCAATCACTCCGAGTCACACTGAGGGTGTCGTTTTGTTCGGGGGTCTGAGGATGAAGCGCTTGGCTTGGCTTTGTTGGCTGCTTCACTGCAGCAACAGCAGCTTGCAACGCAGCCTGGATCTGGAAGGCACTTCCGGCAACATCGGCAACCCTTCACGCAGCTCCGAAAAAAAAGAGCGATGGTCAGGGGCTCAAACGTCCATCTTGTTGGCTCCATAGCTACCAGGCTGCAGCAAGCCAAAGGAAGCCTTTGGCAACGGGAGCCATTGGTCATGAAATGCCATAGGGATGAGTGAAAAGCATTGAAAAGCAGCAATCGCCCTAGCGGAGCAGGTGTGGGCTTCTGTCTTGGCAATAAGTCTCTAAGTGCTGGACTAACGCCTGCACAGCTATTGAATGCAAAGATGCCTTGGCTCTTGATGCTCTTGTGGGGTAATATGTGCCACCACAGCTTGGTAGCAAAAACAAAAAGAAACTCAGCACTTGACGAGGGCATCAGGTAAGCCTTCACACTGCGGCCTCAGGTGCCAAAATCGGCGAGCCAGTCTTAAATTGAAATCGGGCTGCACAATCATACATGCTCAACTCCCAATGAGCTCCCTCGCGTCTCTTCCAGCAACTCCGGGACTAAAAGCTTCAAAGCCTCAACGGCTCGTGCTGCAAGAGAATTTCCTGCTACCGTGAAGGCCCAAAGCAACTGGGGCTCATACTGGAGGAAGACTGGTTACAGCTGCGTCAACCTATGCGGCAAGGCATGACAACGTGCGTCGAACGCAAAACAAATTACAATGGTGCTCAGTGCGAACAGTTTTACTGTAGTATCACTGGTGGGTCTAGTAGAGCCTAGTCTAAGCAGCCAAGGCACATTCTCCTCCAGCCTCAGTACAGTGTGAGACATTTCATTATACACTATTGTACACCAGTGCATAACGTCTGCACACCACAAAAATGGCGGAACATGGCACAACGCTTGGCTTCCGCGCTTTTGGCTTGGTGTTGGAGGTTCGAGAGGAAGATCCGCCCTGTTTCCTGCTCCAACCAGATCCAACCGGTGAAATGCACAACGCACATCTTAGGTCCATGCCTGTCTCTGGCGAGGCAGCCTTGACCAGAGGTGAAGCGCTGAGATAGCACAAACCAATCCCAAAGAATAGCGTTGCTATTTGTGACCATGGTTGGCTGATTGACTTACACTTGGAAACCTGGAAGGGACCTTCAACACGTGCAAGACAGCAGCCAAACCTTTCCGTTATTTCCGTCCTTTTTGAAACTGAAAGATACTGAAAGTGCCTCTCAAAGTTGCAAGAATCTGATGGATGAAGGACCACACATGGCTGAGGCTATCCACCTGCTTTTGTCCAGATTGAGGCCTTGGATTTGTTCTGATTCCAGTTTTCCACGGCCGTGGGACAGTTTTGTGGCTTCCATGCTCCGGGTTTTCTGGGTTCCATGCTCTGGGCTGGTGCTTGGCATCGCTGTTGGCCTGAGCTCCGCTATCTCCGCATGGGCGAGTTTCCAGTGGCCCAACTTCCCATAACCTCCCCATCCCCGTCCGAGTTCTCGGCGGAAGGGACTTTGAAGCCGGGCCTTGCAGGTGGTGTTTTCGGATGTGTCATGGAGAAGGGTTAAAGCCTAAGACAAACTCGGAACCAAGTGGTGGACTAGAGGGATCGACTTTGGGAGCGCCTCGGCGTGGGGCAAACTTGAAATTCGTCCACCCTTGTTGGGCACATTTCCAAGAATCAGAAAACATCAGAAAACCAAGCCAAAGACCTTTGGACCGCTCCTTCTCCTCCGAAGTAGAGTTGAAAAAATACAGAACATGATCCTACACATTCTTAATGCCTCTCCCTCTCCCTCTCTATCTCTCTCTAGCAGGAGGCTTGCCAAAGGCTAAAAGACAGGTTCATAATCGTTCATGATTCATGATTAGTAAACATTTCAATCACACTCAAACATATTTCCATCATGGCTCAACATCTCTTCCAGTGGCTCGCAACTTGCACAGCTGACCTCCTCCCGCTTGTCATCCGCATCAGCTTTGGACTTTTGTATCCTCGTCGCACTGTTATGCCACACACGTAGAATGTATATGAGCAATCTCGAAAACCCTAGGTTCACGGAAAGGACATCCACAAATTTGGGAAGGTCCCATCGCTTACCACACGTTTGTCCAATAATGATATATGGTAAACTTGGGGGCCAATTTGGGTATCGCTAATGTGGATATAAGAGAAATACAAAGACATAATCAGACATAACCTTGAAAAGGGGTATCGCTAATTTGGGAAGGTCCCATCGCTTACCGTGTGTTTTTAACAATTTCCATCCATTTCCATAAACCAATGTCCGTCCAATACATATTTAGTATTGCCG